>Ga0123353_10013102_pt1 | contig 11853 bp, 8 predicted proteins | sample TergutLab28metaG_3_FD_92763 | JGI IMG/M metagenome (GOLD analysis project Ga0123353, IMG submission 92763) | Labiotermes labralis P3 segment gut microbial communities from Petit-Saut dam, French Guiana - Lab288 P3 | ecosystem: Host-associated > Arthropoda: Insects > Digestive system > Gut ... | reverse complement strand
GACCACTGTGCGGTACATATAGTGACCACTGTGCGGTACATATAGTGACCACTGTGCGGTACATATAGTGACCACTGTGCGGTACATATGGTGACCACTGTGCGGTACATATAGTGACCACTGTGCGGTACATATAGTGACCATTATGCCTTAAGCTACCCACCGTATATAACACTAAAGCGTAAAAATTCCGTAAAACAATTAACGGCTCCCCCCCACCCCCAGTTCACTTAAAGACACGCAGTGAAATATTTTATTGTACTTCTTTCTCACCTCTAGCAGTAAATTCTGCAGCTACTGATCGTTACTGCTCTGGCGTCAAAGCCCTCACATTACTATTGAGTGCACTGCTCCATTCATCCATTCATCCATACAGCTGGGTGTATCTGTATTTGTCTTCATTTTGTGCCTTACATGTTCATTTGTTTATTTGTTAACTTTAGTTATTTATGCACTTCTCCATGTGATTAGTACCGTACTTCTTCTGTGCGAAAGCATTCAAGTATACACAGCCTCTGTGCAGCACAGCCTATATTATCTGTGTTCTTTTGAACGGGCAGTCAGTCAATACAGCAGCAGTCTTTACTTATACAGCGCAACGACAAAATGGCATAAAGATAGCAGCACTGTGCGTGCATTTTGAGCGTGTATTTGGGGAAGAACACAACAGGCACGAAGACAACAAATGTCCTGCAGTAATTATCGGTGCTTAAATTGCTTGGAACTACAGATTTTAATTATTATGTCTCTTGTCAGAGTAAAACTTGTTCAAGTATTTCGAGGAACAGCTACGCATTTTCTGTATATCGTGTACAAGTAACAACAGAACATCTGTCGGGCACCTTTTGAAGGTCGTTAGTCAGATTATTGGACAAACTTTGACAGAACACGAACGAGGGTAACTACGCTGAATATGGAGGTGTTACTGTTGCGTTCCTCTTGGAATCCGATCTGTACAGATCTTTGGTATAGCTACTTTTGGTACAAATTTTGTAAATTAATCATTTAAAACTTAGGTCACAAATAATGATGGCTTTTAAACAATCATCAGGGCCACTTACGGCCAATGACATTCTTCTCTCATACTCACACGCATGATGTCGGCCAATCGATACCCGCACGCAGGTATGGCTTGAACTTTCCGCAGGCACAGAATTGGTTGTAATCTCGTGGGCTGATGGCTTCATCAGTTGGTTCAAGTTATGATATCAGAACCCTGACGACGGAGACGCAGTTGGTCTCTGAACCGCCGGTTAAATGGAACCATGTGACGACGCCATTCAGCGCGAGATGACGTTTCTGAGCCAAACAGGCATTTTACAGGTTGCGATGCCAACGCAATTATTAGTAGCTGAGCAAGGTTTGAAATTGCGGCCCTAAATTTACAGCTTGTATCGCAAGTGTTGCATCCGGCTGTAGTCTATACAGAATGATCCAGCCACAATTGAGCTTCTGGATGAGTTCGGAATGACTTATAAAACGGAATTTCCGGCAAAATGTTGTTAGGGAGGTGGGCCTATTGCTAAACAAACCTTACACCCCCAGTTTATGTCAGTCGTGGCCTTATGGTCCGCTCAGGCACTTAGTTGCCGGCTTCTCCTCACCACGGATGCCCGGGTTCGATCCCAGGACACTCCATGTGGAAATGTTCGTGCGAAAGTGGTACTGGGACTGGATTAACTCCCGAGTATTTGGGTTTCCCCCGTCAGTACCATTCTGCCATATTTAGCAATTCACAGCGTCGTTAAACAGCGCATTTACGGACTTCCAACTTGAGAACGCGTGGTAGTTATATATAAGGGCTAAATTTGAACGTGAAAATGAGATGGGCTGGGCATGTGGCGCGTATGGGTGAGGAGAGGGGGTGTATACGGTCTTGGTAGGGAAACCGGTGGGAAAGAGACCACTGGGGAGACCTAGGCGTAGATGTGTGAATAACATTAGGATGGATCTCCAGGAGGTGGGATGTGGGTATATGGACTGGATTGGGCGGGCCCAGGATAGAGATAGGTGGCGGACGCTTGTGAGTGCGGTAATGATCTTTCGGGTTCCGTGAAATGCGGGGAATTTCTTGACTAGCTGCAAACCAGTTGGCTTCTCAAGGACTCTGCACCATGGAGTAAGTAAGTAAGTATATGTATGTGTGTGTGTGTGTGTGTGTGTGTGTGTGTGTGTGCGCGTATATAAGTGTTAGTGAGAATTCTAAGGGAACAGTAATACGGTAAGTGTGTCACTTTGTAACATTTGCTTGACGATTCGCGTCTTATTTGGGTGCGACGCTGTGTTGTTTTTTACTCCCTGAATATCGGTCGAAACGTCAGGGAACACTCGCTCGCTCAGCGTCACAGCGACACACCACTGGAGACACGAATCCTCAGCAAAGACGCTGTCGGAACCAGAAACGCCGCTAACTGTACGCATATTTGTTGATAACAACGCATCCCGGTGCAACCTGGCAGTTGCCAAGATAAAGTGTCCACAGCTGTCACTGTCTGCCTGTTTGTCGCAAGGAGGCAAGCAGGTTCCTCGCACACGTCTGCTGTAACTTCACTGTACTTATTGCATTCCGAATATTTGAGTCTCCGAGATGGAGAAGGGAAATTATTCATATCAGTACAAGAACACAATTTTATATTTCCGAAAATACCAAAATAAAAACGCACTGTGTATTATCATATGAAGGTCCGTCGCCCTGGCAGACCAACTGGACTGATTCTGAAATCGGGAACCAAATGTCAGAAATGGTGCTAGACATTTGCAGTCTCTCGGAAACAAATGAGTATATTTTAAGACTTTAAATTTTCCATCTGATGGGTCTTGTTTAATTTAAAACAGAAACGTAAATACAAAAGAATTCGTTAAGTGACGTTAATTAAATAAGAGTGTAGTTTAATTCGCAGTTGTTTGCCATTTTGTATTGTCATTCAATACTACATGCAGTTCCATAAAGCCTGCAACAGTAGTCTATAAGTACAAACGGTCAATAAATAAAGACAATTTACAGTTCTTTATGCCGTTGTTACCAAGCATAAACAAAAGAGATAAACGTAGGAGATGAAAAACATGAAGTAGGCCTGCATGACGTCAACCGCACGCTGGACAGCTAGGAGAAAATGGAGTACCGTGGACACATAAAATAATGTTTAGGTTAGGAGATGAAATGAAGACGGATTTTGTAAGACAGGAAGACGAAGAAGCGAAAGAAAATGAGCCACGGTACAGAGACGAGAAGAAACAGGAAGAGGAGTTTGGGAGAGGCAGACAGGATGCCACAATGCGAGACGGGAGGTTATTACAGCGGCGTGCAGAGCATTCGGGTCTTGCGAGATGTGACGCTGTCCACACGACGTTTCGTGATGTGACGCTGTCCACACGACGTTTCGAACTATCACGGCGCCTTCGTCCAACCGAATACACAAATTTTATATCAATTTCTTTTACATTTCAGGTCATAACTGCACCAACGACAAATCCGTTGGGCTCAGTAATTGAATTTGGAAGTGTGTCAACCCCGTTTTGTGCGTGAAAACTGGAAAGGGTATGTAGTCAAACACAGCTACGTCAATTAAGATGTTTAATGACCATACTAGACAACTACATGTTTCGGCCTTTACTGGCCATCTTCACTCAGTCATCAGTAAAGGCCGAAACATGTAGTTGTCTAGTAATAATCATTAAACATCTTAATTGACTACATACTCTTTCTAGTCAATAACTGAATGTTAACATTTGCAAATTTATAAGATTTCAGATTCTCAAGTCGAGACTTTCTGGGATGCGACACCGTGTAGTTTGGTACACACCTGCAGATATTTCCTTATGAATTATGTTATTAAGCATCATCACTTTTGGGTAGCCTTGGGACTAATGTGGGTTTCATTAGTCACGGAAATGGTAACACTAAGAAAAGCAATCAGATATTGGAAGCAAAGGGAAAGATTCAATGTGAGACATACGCCGACGATGTTAATTGTAAAGATAAAATCCAACAGTATCATAGATACAGCGTACGTAACAATTGCGGTAAGGCGCTCTGTGTAAAAATGTGTCCAGACTAAACTAAGCTAACGACACACAAATGGAGGACAAATAATGCAAGCCAATTAATGATTCCATCATAACGTAAAATTCACAAGAACGTTTACGTATACAAATGCTTAAAACTTACGTAACTGTGCCAAAATTAAGAGAGGATTAAATACAGGGATTGGTCAGTGCCATGCAGTTCATTTGTTTTGTCTTCCTGCCCCATGTACTGACGCACAACGAACAGTAATTTTGCGGCCACAATCTTACACAGTGTTGTACATGCAGAGTCACATCTGGCCTGTCACCATCGGATAATAAGCGATATTTGGCTTGATTCGGTATACCCAAATTCATGTCGACATAACACCGAAAAATGTGTCCTGCCACAAGAAATATTTGTAAGAAAAATACTTACAAATTTGCGCAAATGTAAACTTACTGGTTTTATATTAATAGAAACATCTGCTTATTAATATACAAGTATTGCTCAACAAATCCTGTAACGTATGAGATGAGCCTAATTATATGTCCGTACCGCGCAGTAAACATACTCAGTCTCGGTTATAAAAACCAACCAGTTAATGCTGTATAGGGAAATAATCGCTGTTTGTTCTCAGATCCATATAAAGCATATAACCCAAATTACATTTAATACCCAGTCCGTACCGCGCAGTAAACACACCGTCTCAGTTACACAAACCAGTCAGTTAATGTTGTATAGGGAAATAATCGCTGTTTGTTATCAGATCCACACAAAACACATAAATGCACCGAACCAACTAGATGCTACTTATTATTTTACTGTACTTCTTATAGGCTCAACATGTTTCGGGCACGACTATGCCCATCATCAGGAGCTCACGACTATAATGCTGATTACCACAATAGTCGTCTCATTCTTGGGTTGCTGTAGGTTGGAAGTTAGTTGCGGTTAGGCTGGAGTAGTGTCCGGGCTGCAGGCTATAGCTTGCAGCTCGGACACTACTATGACGGGCACAGTATTGCCCGAAAGATGTTGATCCTATAAGAAGAACAATAAAATAAAAAGTAGCATCTAGTTGGTTCTTATTCTTCAGTTATCACAGTGACGCACGGTCCAACAGACATCAAAAACATAAACACACTGTGTGGGCAGAACGGCGAATTGTCGAATGTTACATTGGTGGTACACATAGTGACCACTGGGGTTTAAACTGCTAAGTTGCAATGTAAAATAATGGCAAGTAAGATGTGAGGGACGACTAACGATAAAAGTTACAGTGCTGTAAAGGTCACAATTAAATGTAAGGTATTATATGGCTGACATTTGCCTTCAACCACCACCTACGCTCGCACCGCCTTACAATTCGCTACCGACATCCAATTCATCTGACTTTGCACGATCTGACATCACAGTCTTTCGGTACAGCACAGTAACAGCACGGTATGTATTTATTTAATTAAATTACAGCGCCAATAAAAATCCTCCAGACTTTCGTTTAAATACTCAGAAATGAGAAGCGCAGTTCGTAATACACAAGTTAGTGTAGTCTGCACTACAGACTCCTTTGTTCCTTACAATGACAGCACGACGCTTTGATAAACTGAAACACTTTTATCTCGCTAAGCCGTCAAACGATTTCCTGTCTGCACACAAATGCCCACAGACGAAGCTCCTCAATGGATACTGCTGCATCCCACGTAATGAAACGCGCGTATAAACTGCACTGTAATGGAATTTGCTGAAACGGTACGTAAATTGGATATTGAATGTGCCTTAAAATGTACGTAGTTCACTCACCAACAAATGCACTATTTATTAACTTGGTTAAAAGTTCTAAATTTACATTAAAATACACAATAATATCGCTCCTACATGTTTCGGTCTTTAAAGATCATCATCAGGGAGCTTTATCTGTACGTGACTGAAGTTATATTTATGTTAAAACACTCGGTAAAAATTACGTCATTACATAAATTAGGTGATGTGGCAGCGTGTCGTAGAGCGGCATGTGTGTTGTGTGCAGTGCGGAGTGAGACCGACGATGATGGTCAATTAAAGATCGAAACATGTAGGAGCGATATTATTGAGTATTTTAATGTAAATTTAAATCTTTTAACCAAGTTAATAAACAGCGCAGTTGTTGGTGAGTGTGTGAACTGCGTACATTTCCAAATGCACGGTGCGACGATATAAATTGCTTTAGAACTGTTTAACTACAACGGGATTCAAAAAATTGAGCCAAGCGGCTAAAGAACTACCGGCGTCTTAATGAAGTCCTTCTGCGCTTTGATACGTACACAAATTTACACACGCATATGAAGAAGTGGCCTGCAATATGAATGTAATGGGCCTCGGGGACGTGGCGTTGCGTCGTGAACCATTTGGGTCTTTCTGACCCTTGAACAATGAACCGTCACAAACAACTCACCTAAAGACCCAGCGTCACATCCCGAAGAACTCAATCCTCAATCACACGGCTGTGAAAATATTAAAACATCGCATCTAGAGAGTTGGCACTAGCTGAGTGCTGGCTGACATCCTGCAGAGCGAACTGTGTGCTGGGATTGCTATATCAACTGAATAGGGTATCTAGATTCGTTCATGATATTTCAGGTTTTGTTTCGAAGGAAGGTACAATCCTGATAGCACACAAAGAAGAATAATTATTGCTCATGCCGAGATTCGAATACAAGACTGAACTGCACCAAGACAGAATGTCGTCCTCTCTCCAACACATTATATATTTCTGTATCTAACACGACAAAGAACAGCGCTGGAATGTTATGCTGACAGCAGAATGTGGATTGTGAGACTGCATCTGACTGAACAGCGTGAAGAAAAATCACTCTAACTCACAAAGACCGGTTTATAAGCATTTTTATTGGGTCGCTGAGTAATGAGGCAGAATGACTAGCTCCGTAGAGCTCTCAGATTCTGCCTGATATGTCACGCTGCCTGTCTGCTGATCACAGCTGTTCACATAATCGCGTTAATGTAATAAAGTACAATAAAAGGCCATACATTGAACCGGCTAAGCGCCCACGTTGTAACAAGAACCCAAGGACAAATAATAATAATATTTATTTACTGCAATTGGGTTGTCACCCGGTGGCAGTGGTTATTTTACATGTATACAAAATATGAAATTGGTTACCAATAAACTTAAGTCGGGAGGGCTACATGAGAAGCATGTAGTGGCAACTTGGAATGTTGGGAACCATCTCAGCATTTGCTTATAGACACAGGGAAACCAAGAAAACCCTGTGTCGAGGTGGCCACAACCCAACCTCACAATTAGCCGCCAATGACTACGTGCCGGTAGCTCAGCCGCGACAGTAACATTCAATTTGTGCTTGACAGAACGGTACAATCACAGACGGTACACAAACAGCAGAAGAAGCTTCATGTAGCTGTACACTGTACACGCATGTAGCACGGTAAAACGACCAGCCAGTGACACTAGTCAGTAACTGCTATAACGTAATAAACATTTCCTGAAGAAGTGTACCTTGCTGGTTGTGTTACGTCATTAAGTGGTCACATCTGACACGGTACGCTTCAATAGGGTGTTGGTGGATGATTCAACGGCTGTCACTGGTGAACTGCAAGGGATGGAAGGGGACGGTTGAGGTTCGGGTTAGAAAGTTCCTCCACCGATGTTGTATTCTTTGTTTTGGGTGGATCTCCGGCGTCTGAATTGTACATGCCGCCATTTCGGAACACTCCGAATGTTCCACCTTAGTAGGTGTTCCGAAACTTCGGCAAACAAAATTCAAACGCCGGAGAATCACCCAAAGGAAATAATACAACATTCAGAACACGGCCAAAGCTTGAAATCAAGAATAATTCTCCAACGATGTTTTCAATGAGCTCAAAAAACTTCCAGTTACATCAGGATGGACACGTTTCTGTACCAGAAGCGAATGTGGTTACTTTTTGGGTGCTGATGCGCACATAGCAATGACCCGGAGAGCTATGCCGGCGGTAGCGTAGCTACCGGTAGGGCCACCCATGCCGGACAGGTCAAAGGTGAGCACCCAGACAAAGAGAGATACCCTGGCCCTCCAGGTTGAGGGTTGGGCGTGCCGCTAGCGACTGCACCCCGTAAAAAAAAAATCTGTTGCTGCTACGGTTCAACGAGGAAATTTCGGACAGATGCAAGGAAGACGAAACAGGCTATTTGAAATGGACAATGCGAAAAAGATTAGTTAAAATTACTGGCTGGAGGGTGAAGATTGAGGATAGACAAGTGTGGAATGGAATTGCCGAACAGACCAAGACCCACCCAGGGTTGTAGAGTCAATAGCAGAAGAAGAAGAAGAAGAAGAAGATGCGCACATAGCGAATTCGGATACCATAGAGGTTTCAGAAGGAACTGCAGTTGGTTGAAATGTTGCGGCTTGGCATTGCAAAATGTGTTTATAATTAAGTGGTACAATGTGGGCTGCAAGAGCTACGTGATATGAACATTCTGATGAATAACCATAACTAGCAATGTAAGTAGGCGCTCAATCTGTCACTGTACAAGCACGTTACAATAATGTAGCAGTGCACATCCTACGCCACGTTACTGTTACACACAGCATCTTTGTGTACCGCAGTACAAAAGTGGCACTCAGTTACCCTGCAAAACACATATAATACAAATAGTTACAGCAAAAAATGTTATAAACAAAAAAAAACCTGCCCGTAATTCGATGAGATAAAATACAATCTTTCCTTTTAGATTTTTTTTATCATTTTGTGTTTCTCTACACAAAGAGTGTGGGTTCTGCATCCGGTAGGGTAGTGAGGAGACATGCTGCTGACTTACCCAGTCGATAGTTCTGCGTCACGTTCGCACGCACGCACGCACAGACACACACGCTCAGACCCGCACAAGCATCCTTAATAACAAACCCTTTCATATGTCGAGCTTCTTCCCCACGTCCCTGGCCCTCAGCACATGCTAGGCAGCGCTGTGAAGATCATAAACCGTCGCTTCCTTGTTTAGCCACTTTCAGTATGGAGAGGCGGACGTTTGTTAAGAAGAACATTTAGTGGCAAATGAAAATCCCTGTGCTTGTCTGTTTGAGTTTGGCTAACTTACGCGAGATAAGGATGTTAGAGAAAATGAGGTGGTCTAGAAGACTTAAGAGTTAGGTTGCTGAATTGTGTTTACTTTGAGGAACAACGAGTGATAGTATCACAGTTTGGTTACTGCATTTCTGTTACTTAAATATGTACATATTGATATGAATCTTACGGTAAATGACTGCTGTTCAGTATGTAATGTAATGTAGTGTAATGTAGTGTAATGTAATGTAATGTAGTACAATGTAATGTAATGTAATGTAATGTAATGTAACATAATGTAATGTAACGTAATGTCATGTAATATAATGTATGTATGTATACATGTATTAGAACTCATATATAAACACATACATACATACATACATGCATACAAATACATACATACACACATGCATGCATACATACATACATACACACATACACACATATATACAAACACACACACACGCGCGCGCGCGTATACATTTATATTTTGTGTGTGTGTTACAGGATGCAATGTTAGTAACATCATCATTAGCATAATCATTTTCATTTCTATTACCAAACGCTCTGTATAAATTTAAACCCAATACGCAGGCCAAATCGACGCTTCGCCACTCAGCATTTTGTTAGGGCCGAACCGTCCTGCAATAGCTTTTTAAGACGCCCGCCCGCTCAGAATTTCCGTCCTTTTGCGGAAGATCATGTCGGCCGTGCACAGTCCGTCAAATGTACGGCCATTATGTTGACACAGACCACAGGCTTGTTCTTCCAAATCCTCTACTGCCAGTACAAATCCCTCTGATTTCTCATGATAATAACACCAAGAGTTGAGTAGTCCTGCTAAGCAGGACCAATTTGTTGCAAGACACAATTCTGTGCACCCGCTAGAGCGTCTGTCATTGTGAAACAAGACAGAGAGAGAGAGAGAGAGAGAGAGAGACAGAGTGCTAAATTCTGCGTTTTAAAATTTCACTGAAAAATACAGGCACTGTAATACAGGTTCATTCACAAATTATGTAAATATTCTGAAGCCGGTTTATCTGAAGTGTGTGTGTGCATCACATATACGTGAGCAAACTGCCTTATGATTGAATTAATCACTCAAATGCACCACAAGTTGCAGCGAATTGCAGCATGTCTCATGCAAAACTCTACGGTTAATTTCGCAGCTGTAAAACATCACGTAACCGTTCTAGATTGTCAGCCTCTCCACAGACACAGGCACTTTCCAGCCTATTGTCAGTATGCTGACAACCTGACAGTAGTTATTACGTTATTTCTCTCTTCCTTTCGTGCACAAAACACATACACATTAACACACATCAACCGGTACTTCCCTGTCGTTGTTTCAGTCACTAATGTATCCATTCTGTCATCAGGCTATTAGCCAACGCACCTCACCCACACACGTGCTGTCCTGACCCTAGATGTTGCCAGGTTAGAGAGAGGGTGCTAGAATTCAATATCCTAAGTCTGATGGCTTGAATGATGATGTTCTGTGACAACACCCAACGCAGGGTGCGAATGTAGGAGCTGGCGAACACTCACTGCAGAATTAAAGGCGTTACTAAATATTGTAACCACATGCCAGCCATATTGCATTCTTCATCTATCCGAGTGCTACTATCTGTTGCACTATTTTGTATTATACACTCGGTGGTTAACTCGTGCCGTCCGAACTGTATGTCACAAAACACACGATTTCAGCTACAAAACCTATTTCTTTGTTCTCCGTCCGTACATTACAGAGCATATAGCCTCTGTACACTTCTGTTGTAATTACGGCAAGGGGAGGGGGGTGTGACTCACGGACCGTTCACTGAAGTACAACACGAGCATTATATAAGACAAAACGGGTAGGCAGATAACTCACCAATTTGAGTAACACGTGACCTGTCAGTGACCACGACAGCCGATGTACAATTACACTGCGACTTGAGAACGCCAGTCACACGACAGGTCTGCTGACGGTGAGCTCCCGGTCAGGACACGTGCAAGGAGTATTCCCAGACAGTATCTCAAGCACCTCTTTGTCCTGCAGACAAGCTCAGTTAACGGGACGCTAACTGAACGCGGGAGTACTTCGACAGAACGTATGATTCAACAGTACCGCAGGTAGGCAGATCTCCTTTGTCTACGTTCTCCAACACATTTCAAGCAGAATTAACTGCCTTCGAGTGACGTAAGAAGGTTCGGTGTAAATATTCTACCCAAAAGTGACGGCAACCACCGTGTGGATCAAATGCGTAGTGCACATTCCTTAACACAAAGCACCAAGTATGCAAGGCTCACTTAAGACGTACAACCTGGACAATAAACAGATGTCCCCCATATTTTGACGGCATCAAACACCATTTGTGTGTGTGCGGTGTGTGTGTGTGTGTGTGTGTGTGGTATGTTTGGTGTGTGGTATGTGTGTGTGGTGTCTGTGTGTGTGTGGTGTGTGTATGTGTGTGTGGTGTGTGTGGTATGTGTGTGTGTGTGTGTGTGTGTGGTATGTGTGTGTGCAGGGTGTGTGTGTGTGTGTGGTGTTTGTGAGTGGTATGTGTGTGTGGTGTGTGTGTGTGGTGTGTGGTACGTGTGTGTGGTGTCTGTGTGTGTGTGGTGTGAGTATGTGTGTGTGTGGTGTGTGTGTGTGTGTGGTGTGTGTGTGTGTGTGTTTGTGCGGTTCGGTGTGTGTGTGTGTGTGTGGTGTGTGTGCTGTGTGTGTGGTGTATGTGTGTGTGGTGAGTGTGTGTGTGTGTGGTGTGTGTGGGGTGTGTGTGTGTGTGTGTGTGTGTGCG
>Ga0123353_10013101_pt1 | contig 11853 bp, 8 predicted proteins | sample TergutLab28metaG_3_FD_92763 | JGI IMG/M metagenome (GOLD analysis project Ga0123353, IMG submission 92763) | Labiotermes labralis P3 segment gut microbial communities from Petit-Saut dam, French Guiana - Lab288 P3 | ecosystem: Host-associated > Arthropoda: Insects > Digestive system > Gut ... | reverse complement strand
TATAAAACAGGATGAATTGCAATTATATTTTGAAAAAATAAAGTTAAACATATGCAAAAGGCAAAATTTTAATTCGTTATACTGAAAGTTCTAAATTCGTTAAAATGAAATGTTTTAACACACTTTAAATAGGGAAAAGGGAAGGGGCCTAAAAATAATTTCGCAATTCTGAACATTTCGTTATACTGGCATTCGTTACAGCGACATTTTACTGTATATGCTTATTGCACCAAAAATGGTAATAGCTCAATACTTCAGCTTAAGAAGTTTCCTCCCACCACCATACCAACTGATTATGTTGATATTCTAAGGAACCTGTAAACCCACAAGAAAGACAATTTCAAATCAATGCTTTTTAATACCTGCTAGAAGTCCTCTGATAATAAAATGTGTCATGGCACACACAAACTTGGCTGTAACATTCCAGTGTTGCATTTATGTAGGGTCTGTGTTTTTGCCATAACAATGTTTGTAGTAGTGTTTACTGTTATTAAAGTTACAGGAAACTTCATACTGTTGGAGAAAGAATGAATAGTGGAAGAACTCATTTTCATTGGCAAATAAAAATTAAATTCTGTTCTAGACCACAGAGCTGTCTTGTGTTTTCAGTTCTTGGTAGCACACAGATTCCCATTGCGATTTCCATAGTATTGACTGTTACTGTACTTGCATGACATTTTTTGTTTTGTGCTGTAATATCATATATGATGTGATTTATATATAGTTTGCGTATTACAGAAGAACTGTTAACCCTTCAAAGGTGTCTTAATTTTATAGTACCTCTAAATGTATTCATGACTGTACATTGCACTGATGCTGGCAACATGTGAAGAATTATAAGCCCCTATAGTACACCAAGCCTGGCATTGAGGGGTGAAATCTGTAATAGTCACTAGTTATTCTGTGCATTATGTTGTAGCTGTTCTTCAGTGTTTGACTGACGTAGTTGCCACTTATTGTGCCATATTGCTGCACACTGTAGGAGAAGTTTAAACAGTTCATTTATTTTTTGTTTTTTAACTTCTAAAAATTTTTGTTCTTGATTTATGCACAATCAAGTAGCTGTTTTTACTGTGTTAACACATTGATGATTATTATGTTTACCTTTATCAAGATGTAATTTGGAGTTAATTGCTGTTGTCTACATATTTTCTTGTACCATATTGATGCATTTGTTTTATACAACCCTTCTTTGATATTTTTAAAATGGTAAACATATTTTGTCTGTTCAGCATTGAAGAATTTTCCATTTTCCTTTCCGTGCAATGTAGAATTCATCAATAATGAACAGGCAAAACAAATACATTTATTTTTGCCCATTTACACTAAATTAAAATCTAATATTTACTATTTCATGTTTGGAGTGATTTATACATTTCCAGGTTAATTTTTCACACCATCATAAATTCTTGTTTTGACTGACCTCCACCAAAATATGATTTTTGTCACTTTGTGCCTGTGTTTATCATGTGCTTGAATCTGAACAATCTTTATCTCAGGTTTCCAAACCTTGCTGTGGGAATACTGACTCGAGACTCAGTGCGTCAGGCCCTGAAGAGTGGCATCACTGCAGAACAAATTGTTGGTTTTCTTCGTTTACATGCACATCCTCGTATGCTGGCTCTAGGACCTCCAGTGCTTCCACCAACAATAGTAGATCAAATCAAGCTCTGGGAAAATGAACGGAACCGTTTTACCTTCTCAGAAGGCATCTTATATAGCCAGTTTCTTTCTCAAGCTGATTTTGAAGTTCTGAGAGATCATGCTCAAGATTTAGGTGTATTGACATGGCAGAACCCACAACGTAGGACCATGGTAGTAACACGTGCAGGACATGAAGAAGTCAAAAGATTTTGGAAGCGATATTCCAAAGGAGGAGGATAAAGTAGTTGTGTGTATTGTCAGCAACAGGTTTGATGTAAATCTGATGAACTCACTGTAAAGAGGAGATTTGCTTAATTGAAAGAAATGCCGATAAATATCTGTGATCACATTCTTGTTTATTCATTGGCTTTTCATATCTTCTGAGGGCTTACATTAACATGAGTCTCAAGAAAGACCTTGTTATTCCAGTATTACATTCTTTTGTGATGTATCATCTCATAGGTGCCAGTATACTTTTGTTTCATTCTGAGAAATTATTTATCTGGGTTCTAAGAATAAATGTGATAATACATTTGTAAATTGATTTGTGTAGAGAAACTACGTTTTCAAGATAGGACTGTTAGACCCACAAAACAATACCAAACAAATTACAGGATAACATTTGCACAGTATCATACACAAAGTGCTTCTGTCCATTACTTAAGGTACTGGTAGGGAAGGGGGGAAAATCCTTTAAGAGCAGGAAAACAACAGTTGTAGGAAATTTTTAGAGATGTCACATTTGTTGGGACCACAGTAAATGAACAACACTTGTGGGAGAACAGTGCATAGGGGAGTAATGGATATAGGTTTAACTGCATTTTGTTTCATGGTTTTGTGTGGTTCTTTGATCTTCCTGGCTTCTATCAAGCTGAAAGATGTGAATTAATACACCCCAGAAGGTAAATGTTGGTTGAAATTACATTTGGTTTCATTATATTTAATCAGATAAGCACAGTGGTTATTACTGTATTTACCTGTGGGATAAAAATTGTTTTTGTAATGTATGAAATGTGTGGAGTCAACCTGCATATATACAGGGCTATTCTAAGTGATTGTTGGGGTACAATTGTCCAGGGGCAATTCCGCACAAAACTGGGGAAACAACCACCATCTGACAATTCCATTTGAAGGTGGTATGCACGGTTTCAAGAGACAGGGTGCGCGTGTATCCCGGAACGGAAGGTATGCATCAGAACCGCCATTGAAATGATCACCGCTGACACGCCACAAACAGTCTGGAATGAACTTGATTATTGTGTTGATATTTGTAGAATCACAAAGGGTGCACATATAGAGCACCTGTAAGGTATGTAACAAAAACTTGGAGTGTTGTTCTATTAAATAAAAAAATACATATACTCCTATCTCAGGTGTATTGTGTATGACCAGTTGTTAAAACCCTGACAATCATTTTGAATAACCCTGTGTATATATGAAAGCTGGAGGTTATGAAGGGGATTTTCTTAGATTGAGGTTTTGCAGACTAATGGCAGCAGAGAAGACATATTAAGAATCACTGAAGGCAGTACCAGCAGAGAAGAACTATTAACACTATTGAGTTTTATGTTAGCAGTGGTGTTGTTTACCTATAGTCATGCAAAGAAGCATATTTCCTTCAGACACAAAACGTTAAAGGGTTGTGTCTGACAGAAATACGCTTGCTTGCAAGCACTATTGAGAATATAGAGGTAAATACCTTGAAAGATAACAGTAACACTAAAATGACACCAACACATTTTGAGCAAGAATAAAGGCAATGTTCCAGAGGTCACAATAAAGGTGAAGTTATCCGTGTACATATTGTCAGGACATATGGGGCAGTATATGTATAGCTCGAGATGGAAGTGATTAATTGGTTTTGTGCCCCCTCCTCTTTAATCCTGGGGTAAAGAGCATGCAGTACACATTGAACATGAGGCAGGGTGGACCACAGAGTTGGTCTGAGTAGAGGCAGGGTGGACCACAGAGTTGGTCTGAGTATTGTGGTGTAGAGAAAGATCTGTCATCCCTGTTGGGAATCAAGCCACAAATATTTATTTGTCCAGCCACAGCCACAGGCTAGTCACTATACCACCAATGCTAATGCAGCTCCTCCAAAAAGTGTTGAATATACACGTAAAACTACAAGAGAAATGACCAAAAAGAACAAAATATACCTGGCAACTACAGGTTAGGAAGTGTAATTGGCAGTTTGGGTTCGAACCCTGAACATGTTGATTATGAGAATTAATTATTTATTTTTGGCTTAAAATTTAGGGTAGATGTGGACAAAATCTTGCTTTAGAAATTAGGGAAGAGAAGTTAGTTTAGGAAGGATGGTGGTGGCATATCACTTCAAAAGAGGTAGGAATGTGTTGTGTTTGTGAGATCCTACACTTGACTGTTCTTGCAGCCACAATTTGTCCAGGGGAAGGTTGCAAAATAACCTGCCCCAAGATAATCGTTAATTGCAAACTTGGGATCTCCTAACATAAATTAATCTGCTGCACTGTTTGGTTTAGCCAGTTGGGTTTAAACTTTTAAAAAGTTAAATTCGGCCTATCAGGGACAGCAAAATTAACATTGCAGCCAGTGAGAATATTTTAACATCAGGAGGGAAGAATTCTTTGTAGGGCAGACCCTGGACGCGAACTCAATTGTAGGACACTTTTTGCTGTGCTGGAATTGGGTGGATGTGTTGCTTAATTGCTTAAATTCCATAAGTGTACATGTGAATTTAAAATTTGTTAATTGAAATTTCACTTGTAAACTTAAAACTTAAATGACATAGTACCCTACAGATGTGATTATTTCAACTGCCGTGTTTAATCATAAAATGTCGGGTAATAAATTCATGACATCACTCATTTACTAGCAATATATCACCAAAAACAGTCGAACATGTTTCTGTGGATGCGTTGGCAAAGTGACTGCAGGCGCTGGGTTACCTCCATTTAGTATTCACATTGAAGGTAAGTTTTCATCTAACTGATTCTGGTCTACCCCACGCAACTGAGATGAATGTTTAACAGAAGGATGTAACTGAGAGATGCAGAAAGACATAGGAAGAAACTGAGGAATACGATGAAAGGTTGAGGATCTGTGGGAAGACAGATGTAGGGGCTTGGTTCAGCATAACCAAAGCATGAGGAGAAATAGTGAAGCAGTCCTATCAAAATAACTATTATGGCTTGACAAAATTTGGTGTAGATCTGACCATACTGACTTCCAGCAAAATGCGTCCTATATATTATGGCTGTTACTTTTGTATGGATGGACAGACTAACAAATGCTCTTCAAAGTGCAAAATAAATTTACAGTGGAATGGATCACTGGGAAATTTGACTAGGTTAGAGTGTGTATAAAAGCTTTTTTTGTTACAATTTAAATTTATTTACAAAATGCTTTTGGAAAGGCTGTATTGCTCTTATTTTGTCAGCAGATACAGAAAATATTGAAGCAGAAGAGGGTGAAGGTGGTCACTACACAGTAAAGTAATACTTTAAGTTTATGTCTCTAGGAGCAGTGTTCTGCTGTCACAGTTCCGTTGTAGTGACACCCCAGTATTGTTGCATGCGACTGTCTTGTTCTAGAGAGTCTTGGTTTCCTCTCTCCTGAATCACAGAGAAATTGTATTCAAGGTTATATGGTATAAGCCTCTGCAGACTACCAAAATAAGCTGCATTTGGTCCACCGTTTAACATGTGTCGCCCTGAACCAAATCTCACTGATGGCCGTCCAGTTGGGTTAAGAGAACGAGCACTACCAAAATGGCGGGATAGAAAAGGAACTGCTGGCATAGCTGCTGAATCTGATAAATGTGGGCTGCTCCTGGAAAGGGCTTTCCCTCTATGTCTGAGTGATGCTGATGGCTGAGACCACAAAGGATCCAATGTGACACTTGTCCGAGAAATTCCACGTCGACCAAATCCCCTGGACAGGGTGTCAAGTTCCTTATCAAACAGTAGCTGTGTATTTTGTTCAAGCATATACTCCCAGCACTTGAACTGCTCCTCTGATACCTGTGTCCCAGATCGATCTGAGCCAGTCTCCTCTTCTGCATCTGCAAGATGTCCATTGCTGTAGGCATCTAGTTTGCTGCGAATTGCCTTAAGTACACCACTGTTGCTTCGCTTACTGTCTCTGTAACTGCGACGTTCTATGGCTGGTCCCATCTTTTTGGTTCCATTCTCATGCATGAGCACAGATTGTGTTGTTAAATTATTCCTGAACAATGTTGTCATTTTTTCCTGTTCCAGCAGCCGATTTCTTCCAATGCAATCGCTGCTGGCATGATCACTCTGTCCACTTGGAGATGAACGGTCTGCATCTGGAGGATTCTGCATGTAGTACCTTTGTTTATGAGGCCCATCTCCACAGCAGCAGTTGCACCAGCACTGTTGCTTAGTTTTCTGGATTGTGTGCCGTAGGTCTTGTATCATCTGGTCCGCATTTGTACTGGCCAGGTTGCCGAAATGAACTACCATAATGCTCAGATTCTCTTCACTGCCATAACTCTGTGCCAGATCTTGAAGTCTCTTTGCAGCGAGGATTGCATTGCTGACATCTCGAATCTCCTGTGCTGCCTCCTTCATGCTCACAACTTCCCAAAACCTGTGGGTGCATTCAGTTGTTATTACCATTTTATATCATCATCTGTTTGCTATTCTGGTGTTCTCTTGCTATATGTATGTTGCCATTAATGAATATTCATATATATATTAATATTCATAAGATCAAATAAGTCATTAATACCATATTTATCTGAATATATGAGAGAATTTTTTCCTAATTCATCCTCTGGAAAGTGAGGGGTTATATTATTATCTTGTACAACAGTAAACTTACTCTGTAGGTATTTTCTTAAAAATTGAAGTATGTGCAGTGGAGTCACCTTACATACAAGAGTGTCGTACATTCAGTTAAGTGCAGTAACTTAAATAGGAACACTCTCTGGTTGAAAGAACAGATTTATATTTCACTCTTCAGATCTCAGCTACAAGGTGGGGAGCAATAGAAATTTAGGAAGCAAAATAAGATAAAACATGAAACCAGTATGCCCTATGTAAGTCAGCACCTTTGTTATCATGGTTACAGTTGTTTCTTTGTTCTTGGTGCATTGTAAACCAAAAGAAACAGTTGAGCATTGATAGTGGTTGCCATAGTTAGTGGGTGTGTTCTCTTAGAGGTACCATGTGTGGCAGTAGAAATGGTTGAGTGTTTGCACTCCATACATGAGATTAATGCTTGGTTTGCTGTAAGAATAAAGAAATGAGCAATGATGGTGCCCATGGACTAGCATGTGAATATTATGGTGGCCCATCATATGTTGGATGCCTGGTGTGTTCATTGTGAGGTGCATGAAGCTAACTGTTGAGTTTCTTAGCCAGCGATGTCCATCTGGAGTGCTACCCCAGCTGATGAAGCTAAGAGTGGGTGCATTTATCATGTGCTGTAATTTGGATCCTAACAATTCCATGTTGATTGTGCAGAAATCTTACTGAAGCAGAACTAACTGGCAGTGATGAAGGTATTAGATCTGACACAAGTGAAAGCTTCCTTCCCTTCAATATGTGATGCTGTAAATTTTCTGTGATTTCTGCCTTTGTGACAACAGTCAGTCACATGGAAAGTTCAACTGTATGGGCATTTCTTGCTTGAATGTCTTTTAGGACATGGGCAGCTTGAAACGGCACTAAAAACATGAAAGAATCATCAGAATGTTAAAGTTTATGCTAGAGGAAATGTTTTGTCAGGTGATAGAATATTTATGAAAAAAATGTTGTAATATGAGAGTTACTGAAAATCTATTAAGTGAAATATAATTTTGTGGTTCCTGAAATGCATGTCAGTTTTTTTGCAGTAAGGTGAGAGCATTCGGTAAGTTTCAAATGTGATAATAACTGAACAACTATTAGTGTAATGCATTACTAAATTATTATGAACCAAGACAAGACTAGAAAGGAATCTGTGGGATGGTACATGAATATTGTGGCTGCCTGACATATGATGGGCATGTGGCTAATTTGAGTAATGATTACCAGGATTAAATTACTGTGAATTATCTGAAGTACTGAGTTATTAATGATAAGAGTTAATCTTAAGGGCTTTGATTATATTTTATACCTCTTATTAGCAATTATCAGACATTCATCAGTCTCATCCAGCTCAACTTCTGTGACATGTGGATCAGGAATGACTAGTGGAAACATGGCACTGTACCCTAGTTGACTGTGATTCAAATTCTGAAAAGAAAAAAGTGGCTAAATTTATGGATTTTATGGACATTGAATGGATGTGCAGATCAGGAGGATTGGAGACAACTGTACTTACTTCATGTGTAGTTTGAGACAAGTTGATTAGTTCTGAATGGCGACACAGGACTGCTCGAGCCTCCCCAACACTAGCCACCCTCATTGTATACCGGTGGTGGCTTCCAGAAATAAAATTTGATGAGCTACTCGGCTTTGTCTGTACAATGTGACATAATGTCCCACAAACACCATACTTCTGACCAGTTTCTTTCAGTTCCCTGCAATCATTCATGGAACACAAACACAATGACTCTAAAGGTTTATGATAGTTGGCTCATTATACAACTGTTGGAAATCATCCATTACACATGTTGTATTTAATGTACACAGCATTTTGGGAGGTGGCTATACACTTTCTGGTCTTCACCATGAATGTTATCATGTGGATAGATATTTGTTTTTATTTTTGATGTCACTGGCAAGTGTAGCAATCCAGCTTGGAATCCTTTTGATATTAAACATGAACACTAACCCTGTAGGTCTACTGAATATCCCTGAACCCCATTCTTATCCTTTTCAAAGGAAAATACCTCTTATGGCTTATCATGAATACATACATAAGTACATACATGACTACATACACACTTGTGCATGCATATTTCATAACATTCCAGGGATCAGAATGTGAAAATAAACACAGGATATGGGATAAATCATAAAAACTTACAGATGAATACAGTGCAAATCATTAAGTTGAATCCTGAGTTTTGAGTTTTTCTGCGATATGAATCCACATCATGGGGTAATCAGATTCTGACATTTTGAAGGAAAACACTCTCCTTACTGCCTTCATTTTCAAGACTCAGTAAATCTTTTCTTGGTATTTATGGGCCCTTGAAGATGAGGAGTGAATTTCTTCAAAATGTCTGGATCTAGTTTCCCTGGACAACATCATATTCCAGAACAAAATCCTCTGCTACACTGCTGCAAGACCACAGAACTTGCAAGAGTAAATGGTCATGTGTAAAAACAAATTATACTATTGATTTACACCATATAAAGGCAGAAACTTTCAGTAGGATTGAACATTAGCAGTTCATCTATGGAGTAAAAGGAATGTATATTTAAATATTGTTTTAATTCTGCTTGAAAGTGCTTTATGCACGGCATAATATTGTGTGTCAATGATATAAATATTTGAAATGAATACCAGTCTCAACAAAACTATCTTTGTTAGATGACAGAGTCTACCCGTCTAATTCAGCAACATATTGTGACCTACATTAGATCCACAATGTTACTCCTTCTATCATTTGCACTTTGAGACTGGGTACAGTGTTGAAATATTTTCTGCCAGCACATTCTGTTAACACAAAGAGTTGCAGTTGATTTTTGAAAAATCATATTTTTTTCCTTGTGTTAACACTGTGTGCAGTTGATATGATGGGAAAGATTTACAGTATAATTCATTAATACAAATATGTACTCACATGGAAGAAGTAACATCTCAGTTTCATAAATATACAAATTTCTAGACATGGCACCAACCATATTTCTGATAATTTTCTTTTGTATGGTAAACAGTTGCTTACTGTTACATAAATTGTCTCCCCCAAATTACCTAGTGGTTCAGTATAGAGTAAGACTATGCAAATTAGCTCATTTCAAGACATGTCACACATTATGGTATTCTGATCCTTAAACTCATGCCAGACCAAATATGTTACCTGTGAGCAGAAAGCATTGTATATTTCATATATTCACTGGCTGTTTCCTTTACTGTCCTCTCTTCTAGCAGCATGCGGGGAACAGCTTTGGTAAGGTTATTAGGAATGTCATTGTTATTTCCTCCATCAAACATGCCAAAGAGACCTTCCATGTTGCAAAAGGCAGGTAGGCGAATCTGAGTGATGTAAAGCCTGCAGAAATGTAATTAATTAAAGGAGTACTGACACAGATAGGAATGTCCAATGATATGGTAATTCTGAATAACGTTAAAACTAGCCCTTGAAATGCCCTACATTCTTAATGAAACACTGCATTAATGAATTGTGAATTTTTTAAAATACAAGCTTTGGCAAAAACACCTTTCATAAATAATTTGAGAAATTATGAAATATAACTTAAATTGTAGTAAAATGTTAAAATTTGCAGAATAAAATATGCACTATACAATGCTGAAGTCTAGGTGAAATATTGTAAACTGTCTGAAGTACCTAACATCCTACTCTCATCCACTAGTGACACATCATCAAATTGGCCATTTTCTGTACAACAGAGACACATTTGTGCAGTCACAACCTAACAAACATTTTTGGCGCTTGTACTGTATTGTAAATCATGGTGACTTGCCTTGCTATAATATAAAGGGTAAATTCAAATTCACTTTTGGGTTTCTAGACATACCAGATTGTACTGGGTTACACACTTCAAGAACCTGCATATTTCAGGACCACAGTATCTCAATGTATTTAATGACTACAAATATACCAGTACAAAGCAGATCATCCCAATTGTGGGTTTGTGTGTTGTGGTTTCACCTATTATTACCAGAATTATTGTGGCAACCCTCATGATAGGTAGTGCAGATCCCTTGCTTATTTATGGTCATACTTGAATGAGTGTGTGGGGTATTATGCCCTTGTGTTTGAATTATGTCTGGAAAGGATGATATATATATATATACATATATATATATGTGTGTGTGTGTGTGTGTATGTGCGCGTGTGCACACACACGCGCTATTGAAGAGTTTAAGGATGACAAGAAAACTAAAGTGATATCTCTGTTTTAGAAATTGGAGGTTATGAATAAGTTGGATGGGAGAATGAGCATTACTGCATTTAGATGCCATTATGGCATGAAGGAATCAACAGTTTGGTCAGCAGTTAGTACTCTTGTGGTGAGGGCAATGCCAGTAAGGCTCTTTCAAAACTGCACCTGAAGTCTAAGCATCTAGAATGCATGTTCCATGTCCTTGATGCCCAAGGCTTCTGCAGGATCTTGATCTTGCCCATCTGAATCTCTGAGTTGAGTGTCTGTCCAACACCACCATCTTACCCTGCAGCTTCTCAACAAGGGAATAATTGTAACTTGCGAGGCATACCACATTTGCCACACCATCCTCAGTATTTTGGATGCAAGTTGAAAGGAGGCCCCTTTCAGTGTCAGTGAATGCAGGACATTATGCACCATAGCTGCCTGCATAGTAAATATAAGGGATGAACTAAAGTCCACGGCTCTGAGTGGCTGCAGGAAGAAGCTTTGACCTGGAATAGTTAATGACTTACAGGGACTCACCAACCAGCAGGCCAAAGTAAGGTTGATATTGAGAAAGTTCTTGACACTCACGCTGCAGAGATAATTGAGAGGAGGAAGTTGATAAGAGATGACAGAACTCATTGAACCAGTTCAGAACCATTTGGGAATCCTTGTGCTAAGGAAGCCTAGGTTGCTTCCTCTTCTTCTCTGACAAAAACTTAGTCCAAGACAGTGTCTCTCACCTGTTGGGGAAGGCAAATCTACTGCTGCTGCACCCTGGCTTTACTTGGAGTTGCAGGTGCTGGTGTTGGTAAGTCTGTAGTCCTGGCTACTGTGTCAACGTTTGTGTATACGAGGGGTTGCTGGTAAGTCCTTAGCCCGACCTTCTTCCCGATGTAGGACGGAATCGATAGTGTCATTGGAAAGAGGGGTCTGTTCGTGTGCCGGATTGCAAGTCTTTTCTTGTTACAGAGCCTGAAAGGAAGCATGTCAGGCGACGCGCGCGATTTCAACAACATGGAAACGCGAGCTGTCATCAAGTTTTTTTCTCCCTGCAAGGCAAGACGCCGAAGTAAGTTAACGCCATTCTGACAGAAACATTAGGGGAACACGCACCATCGTATGCCACTGTCAAAAACTGGGTGGCCCAGTTTAAACGTGGTGATTTTTCCACCTGTGTTGCGCCTCGTCCTGGACGACCCAAAACAGTGAC
>Ga0123353_10013099_pt1 | contig 11853 bp, 9 predicted proteins | sample TergutLab28metaG_3_FD_92763 | JGI IMG/M metagenome (GOLD analysis project Ga0123353, IMG submission 92763) | Labiotermes labralis P3 segment gut microbial communities from Petit-Saut dam, French Guiana - Lab288 P3 | ecosystem: Host-associated > Arthropoda: Insects > Digestive system > Gut ... | reverse complement strand
TCTTAAGGGCCTCACGCCTCTTAAGGGCCTCACGTCTCTTAAGGGCCTCACGCCTCTTAAGGGCCTCACGCCTCTTAAGGGCCTCACGCCTCTTAAGGGCCTCACGCCTCTTAAGGGCCTCACGCACACTCCAAGCTAAACTGCGTAACAAAAAAACTGCACGAAAAACTGAACTGAATGTGTGTGGGATTCCCTGAGTGAACTGCGCAGTTCTCTGTGTGAAAGAAGACTGGAAAGGACAGTTCTGAGGCCTGCGCCAATGCCTGTTAAAATAGCGCAGTTTACTCATTTTTTTCGTCAGGTGTGACATCACAGAGTAAAGACGCTCAGTTTAACTGAGGGTGTAGAGAGCCCTCTAGTTGCAGGTCGCCGACAAACAGCGTTCCCCAGACACTTACTGATGAACACTGATCTGCCGTGAAGAAGGAGGCAGATTGTTTCTGCGACACGTCCTAACGTATCCACCACACCACAACATATTACTTTCCAAAAGCCGGTTATCTTAGCATTTAGCACCGTGGAAAAATGCTAACTTGTTTTGTTCATGAGACTAAGGGGAAAAAAATCAGCTGCACTTCAAAACACAATTACACAATAATCCTGGTATAATATTCGAAACGACACCCTATTCAATAACGGTGCAAATATAAAAAAATTACAGGTTTGAGTAAAAATGTATGAAAGAGTTAACTAATCAAGTCTGTGAAATAAAGTTAAATGCCAACTTTATGCAACTAGTTAATTCTATTGACTTATTCTTAGCTCGACATGTTTCAGGTACATACGCCCATCATCAGGAGCATTAGATGTTGAGTTGCAGCATATGGTTTTCTGCACCGAGTTTTTGGATGGGTGGTGGTCTTGAGAGTCGGTGTGTACGGTGTGGATGGTACCGTGCGACTCGCACGGCACCATCCACACCGTACACATGACCTACGCAGCGGCTCTGAAGATCACCACCCATCCGAAAACTCGGTGCAGAAAACCATATGCTGCAACTCAACATCTAATGCTCTTGATGATGGGGGTCGCACGGCACCATCCGCACCGTACACACGACCTACGCAGCGGTTCTCAAGACCACCAGCCATCCAAAAACTCGGTGCACAAAACCATATGCTGCAACTCAACATCTAATGCTCCTGATGATGGGCGTATGTACCTGTAACATGTAGAGCTGAGACTACTTCAATAAAATTACCTAGTTGCATCAAGTTGGCATTTCACTTTATTTCATAAGGAAGATGCACGGTGAAACAACCCTCAAGTAGTCAAGTTTGTGTTAGTAATAAAGGAGACTCAGGGGTTGTACAATGCAGCGAGATTTATGCTTTCGGCCAGGATTTCAATGGCAGTGGCAACATATGTCGTAGGAAGAAGAATAGGACACACGGAGGAAATAAAAGAGACAATGAAAGAAGGAAATGGGGAAGAAAGGAATAGATATTCGGAGAAGAGGAAAATTATTTCGCTGCACAAAAGGCAACCACACAGACTCGCAACAAGAAAGACGTCAAAGGACACTTTGTTCAAAGTCTGATATTTATGCCTTCTAGCGCTGTGACCAGTGGCTTTGTTATTGGTTAGCGCAGTTTTGTCTCAACTTTCTTGAGTCACTACTCAGATTAAGCCAGTAGCTTTTACTCGCGGTCCCAGCAGTGAGAAATAAAAATAATTTGAAAGTAAAAAATCACGAATTGGTATAAAGAATTGACATTTTAATTATTTCAACAAATGAAGATCAGCATGTACGCTGTTACATACTTATGTATGAGAAAATGTTTAGTACTTCGAATCGCCTTATGGCTCACATATCTAGAGTTATCATTCTTGTAAACTAGATTGAAGTGTATATACTTGTCTAACGCAACTATATGATGGTAGAGACATGTATATAATTTATTACATAAAGAACAACTACATATTTCGGCACTTTTCATTGGCCATCTTCAGGTTGATAAATGACAAAACTTAGTAAGCAGCTATACTCAACTCACGTGTCTTATATACAATTGGGAAAGTAAGTGGTGAAGTGGGTACTAGATCTTGCATGTGTTGTGTAGGATGGGTGGTGTGGGTACAGGGGTTCTGCTATTTTTGCTATTCTAGGTTAATATAGTTGGATCTATGTTTATCATCTTATGTTTGTAGAGATTAGATGTACATATTACACTTAGCTTATAAATATACAGTGTGCAACTTTTTTCATTTATCGACCTGAAGATGGCCAATGAAAAGTGCCGAAACATGTAGTTGTTCTTTATATAATAAATTATATACATATCTCTACCATCATATAGTTGTTTTAGACATGTATATACACTCCAATCTAGTTTATTACAAACACAACGAGGATGACGAACCTTATGATTTTCATTCTTGTTTTTGTAAAATTAAAATTTTCTCTGTTTTGTGAGGTAATCCTCGAAGTGAGAACATTTTGCCTACAAAACGATCAATTCGGTGAAAAAAGGGTAATTTTTGGCTGCTGTAGTTTTTTTTTTTTACTGCAGACGGTTACAACTGTAATATTAAATGATCTGAGTCACTTTCTTGTAGCATAACCGTTAAGCCAACGTCGCCACACTGTCACTACAGTCACAAACAATACTGCTTTTTAATACACTTATCAAAGTAGTGTCAGTTAATTATAAGTAAATTAATGAAAAAGCGTCATGACCTTCTCAGAATTGGTTTGCATCGTAAATTTTTGGAAGCGTTGCGTTGGTTGGGAAGAATGGGGGTTTACGTCACTTTCAGCTGCATGGTTATAGTGTAGAATGAGATGTGCGGTTAACAAGTTCCAGATATGAAACACATATTAATCTAGGAATATTTTAAATATTTATACAGTTACGCTATTGGATGTATTCAGAATTGCCATGATAATTCTGCAAGGTTCCACCTCCTCCCCTCCCCCCCGAAACCTGGGACTTCTTTTCCTCCGTACAAGTCACTCAACTGCTCTTGCTCCACATTTTAATCTTGGAGAGAACTTATAACCTGTAAATTCCTAAACATTTTTCCATAAATGTTATAAGACTCGAAGTAATCGCATAAAAATAAAACTTGGTGGTCAGTCATTGAGTTGAACAATAAAATCTCTAACTTTGCGCACGATCACCATGTTTGCAACTATTGGACTCTAATACATATAAGAATGCTAGACCTATAAATTTTTATGTAATTGTTTTTATAAGAGCCCACTACAAATAGGTCTTGTTTCACGAAACACGAATGCCGATGTCACTGTCATAATTTCGGTGGCTCCGAATGTAGTATCTCATTATAACAGCGGTCTATTACTGTGTATTGTCCTAAAATAGCTGTACGCGACGGCACACCAAAACACACGCAGACACTAATAGATGCCACTCAGAAAGAGACTGCCATAAATCAACAACAACACAGCTGTGAAACGCTGATATGTCAACGTCATCAAACCATACTAAGGCTTTTGTCCAGTGTTGCCACGTCAAGCACACGGTGGCGAATTCGCGAACTTAGTTGTGCGACCACATAGGGTTTCGGTATATTGAAGAGATGTATACAAAATGGAAGACACAGCATGCACAAAAGAACTGTACAAATTCTTTTTGTATACATGATCAATCTCCTTACGCTTCGTGCCGCTCCAACTGTGCATTTGACGATGATACCAGACTGAGAGGTTTTAATTGCTAGCGTATTTCACGTGGCCGTCTTTCTGTTGCATTAAATTACCGAAAAAAATTGTGGTTCAGGTTTTGAAAGCTAATGTCACACTGAAGTTCGAGATCTTTTCCTATACGTTCATAATGCTGCTAGTTGGCAATTACTGCACAAATTCGCATAGCCGCCATGATAGTATTACTAACGTTAGGACTTATATTTGTGCTGCGTATTTACGGTTTATTTAATGACGTCTGTTGCTCAAAATATTTATCATTGGTATGGTATGGTGATTTTTATTAGCCACTGTGAATAATACCTTTTACTTGAAACCATATCAAACGTAACCCTCTACAAATATGCTGACTATTCAGGATAACGTTTGGCATGGTTTGGGTAATATTATTTATGGTGACTGACAAAAATCAAGAGAAAAAAATGATAGCAGTCTTAAAGTAGAATTTTGAAGTAGGGATTTTTAAAATGTCAGTAAGTTGTACTACTTCTTATAATGGCTTTCCTTTTGGTAAAAAAAAATTACAAATCAAACAAGTGACGCTCTTACGTTTGCAAGGTACTAGGCAGAACAGAAACACGGATGGACACAGGAGCACGGCAAACTTACAAGTCTTTTATGTTGTAAGAAAACTATGACAAAAGCAACCCACAGTCTTCAGCAGATTTTCTTCCATTTTGTGTTGGAACCTAAAACTAAATAACAACTTCAAAGTTAGAGATGTAATTTTATTTTGAAATTAAATTTGTTAGCTTTTATGTGAAATCGTCTTTATAGAAATGTATTCCTATAAACCTTGAGTATCGTCACAAACCTTATCTTTAAACACACGTCCTTCTTCAGCTTAGGCATAATCTCAGGAATTCAGTACATATTTAAGAAGACAGTTATCCTTATTTTGGAAAACAAAAGACAAGTTATCAAAGCACGGCAAACAAAATATAAGACATTTATTTGGTTTTCCGCAACACCTGTGTAGCAAATCACATCCACGTCCAGGTTCTATAAATCATTTCGTTCTACACAAGTTCAAAACTATAGCATTTGGCGTTCTGTTGCATCCCAGTACAATGTTGTCCGAAGATTAACTCTGATATGTGATAAAGTGTTGCTACGAAATAGAAAAATGTGCAGGAAATCTGGAACACATCATCAATCAATGCCCTTACTGCTGCTGCTTCAATCAGCCCATGCCTTGACATAGTTTTTAGTGACAGTGTCTTTAAATAAAACGCAGATAATTAATTGCCCTCTGCAACTATTTTATTGTAAACAAGTTTTGAAACATGTAACCCCTACTGAAATACACAAACATCTCCGCCTTATAAATTATATTTATAAAGCATGAAAACATAGAATTTCGAAACATTGAAACGTTTCTTTAGTTTAGCTTAACGGAGTTCATAAAAATCAATTAGGCAATTATTCAAAACTAACATCTGGGCGGAAACGTGAAAACAAACTATAATTAAAACTACACAAATAAAAATAAATATAAAAATAAAGAACTAGTACAACAAACTCCAATCTGAACAGAGTAATCAATAAATGTTTACGACTAGAAAAAAAAGGGCCAAATACCACAAAAATAAATAACAAAAAAATATTATCACATTGGTATTAAACTAAGTTTTAATAATGTAACAAAAATATTGGTCTTTTAAATCAAAAATAAGGAATAACCTTTCAAAACTTCAGAGGAAAGGCAAGACACCGTTTCATTAATCCCCAAAACTAACAATTTATATTTTTATCTAGCCCGCCCACCCTTAATGAAATAACAACCTACCCCGCCCTTCGTATCCTTCTTGACATAATTACGGTCGAAGTTCAAGGTGAAATGTGCAAAAAATGGAACGTCATATTACGTAATTGTTTTGAGCCGTGTAAACTTCCTGTCCTTCTCTTCCAGACGCTTTGTGTGAAATCATCTTAATGTATTATCGTTCAGGAAATTTTAAATGAACTCTAAACTGCGAGGTCATAACTGTGTCTGCCGACATATCTTACCTCCGAAAGTATTTTATTGTTTTGGATTTAATTTAGTATAATGAGTTTATAACAGACCTTGGACGTAATTTGATTAGTGTTGTCCATTACAAGCAATAATTCTCATATATTTCTGTTAGAATAATAACGGCCCTCTCGAGGAAAGAAACGTTAATGTACATTAATGGAAATGCACATTCCTTTAAAATGTGGTATTTAAGCAGTTTTCAGAATCATTCAATGGTCTCAACACAAACACACACAAAGAATATCACTTAATAATATTAAAGAAATAAAACTACATTTCCGTAATAGTGTTCCGACACAATTCGCCACATACTAAGACCAATGGCTCTCACAAAAGATCAGCTGATTTCTCAGAACGAAGAACTTTGTTACAGTAGATACAGAGAGCCTATTTATTGCAGGAATTTCGAGATCCCCTGCCACAGAAACCGGCTAACTCCCTTTGATAAAGGGAAGCTTGTAGTTTTAATGTGGAAACGTATTGATGTGGTTTTTATTTCAGCAAAATATTCTGACATATGCCTCTTTCCACGAAAGGAAAGATCAGGCTTAAATGATGAAAATTTCCTGCTTCAAGCCGAAGCAATATCATTCCTTTCTACCAGTAGAATATGAAGGCGAATATCGCCGAAGCAGCACAGTTGGGCCATATAAGTGTTGGCCCCTGTGGTTGCTTTTAATGGTGTTTTTGTTTGAATCAAATATAATGCTGATTCTGAGACTGTAAGTAAACTTTGCATTATTGTTAGAAATTCTCTTTATATTTTGGAGGTATTATGCTCGAAAGTTTGGTCTTGATATCGGGTGCATTCTGTGATTTTTACTCCAGTCAAATGCCACGTAATATGTCAACAAAGACCAAGCCGTTTTAGTTACATGCATTTAAAATTTGTAGTTCTCAGATCTTCTCTTTTTCGAAGATACGTTTATCTATCTTCTACTCACACGATATGCCTTTGTTACATGACTAACATAATAATAAGTTGATATTTCCTTCTGGACACGGATCCTGCTGTGTTAACTGCTGTAAAAATTGTATTCATCTTGATGAAACATTTCCTGCTAGTAGCTGAATTAACGTATTGGGGGATAATTTCAATGAAGATAATCGATACGTATGTTTTACATTTTGAGCAAAGGTCGCCTTTTCGGTTTAAGAATTACCAAGATGTAATTCCACATTTATCAGGTAAATTCCACCCAGCCCACCCACGTCCAAAAAATAAACGTACCTTTGAACTTTGAGACTAAATTAATTCTTAATCATTTCTACTGATTCTTCGCTTATTCCCTTAAATGTCTGTATTGCAGACCATTAGTGATAAAATTGTGTACCTGCGAGACAGGAAATTGAAAATTTATTAGCATAGACAGCAGAAAAAATTCCTTTTGCTTTTGCTGTGATGAATGTGGTGTTGCATCTGAGCCACAAGTCACGTGTTGAAAAGGTCGTCGGTTAGATTAAATTAAATTCGACAGGACTACATTAAATTAGATTGGATTATGAATTAGACTAGGATACATTACGTTAGAGTAGATTAGATTAAGTTAGATTTTATTACGTTAGACTTGATTAGAAAATGGTGGTGTTTGTTAACTATTACATGAATGTGGATCCTGTCTCCTGACAAGTCTCTAACAACACAGTCTATGTCTGCAATTAACTGATGTGGAGGTAATAAATCTCCCGAATTAAAGGCCATTTATTTTCGATTTGGTTCACAGGAAATGAAAACGTTTTTGAATCTTCTCCGAAGGATTGGAAGCCCAAGTGTAAGGGTGTAACATGACGACCATTATGCGGCGTGAACATTCAGCTATTTGAAAGTTAAACCTTCTCGTGTTGGAGATATTCCTCACTTCCGCTGTTAGATCCTGCAGTGTACTGGCTAACTAACTCCAGTGAACACAGACCCATCCAAGGAGCACCACAGCGCAGGCATGCAACTTTCACATTAACCACAAGTTCAAATGTCGATTATAATCCAAAAACTGCAACATAGTGCTTACATTACATAATATCTCCACACGGGAAGAAACAAAAATATTTGCGTGCAGGATAACCACTATCGCCGTAAACAGTGTACATAAATTAAGCACCTACAAAAAAATAGTAAAATGTATGAGCAAATTTAAAATCAGTGAAATGGAAAGTAAGGCCTTGATAAATCCTAAACCCATACCCAACAGCAAAACAACAAGAAATAGCACAAAAGCGTCTAAAAGCGCTTAATAAAGGACATATAAATACAACACGTCAGTCGATAACACAACACTTTATTTTTATACAAAAATATTTTATTTTGTCAGGGCAACATGTTTCGACCTTATAAGGTCATCCTCAGGCCCTTCAAGAAGACAGATCCAAGAGTTGTTTATGTTTCATTGCATTGTGGGATTGTGCAGCTACCTCCCTCCAGCGTGGCCAAGCTAGTTTGAACAATCCCGCATTGGAATGAAACATAAACAACTCTTCGATCTGTCTTCTTGGAGGGCCTGAGGATGACCTCATAAGGTCGAAACATGTTGCCCTGACAAAATATAATATTTTGTATATAAATAAAGTGTTGTGTTATCGACTGACTTTTGTATTTGTATGTTATAACACTTCGGGATGGAAAACACCAAAATTAATGAAGGACAGTTGACATATGATTTTAATTGTTATGTGAGATAATAAAGAGGGTAAAATACATGTAGTAATAATGAAATGATATAATGAGTAATGAAATGAAGAAAATTACTTGTACCCAAAAAGTAAAATACAAAACGAATTTTATATATTTTGAATATTAATATAAATAATTATTTTATAATCATGATAGTGTTGGAAAATGTTCATAAACCGGATGTTGTCGACAGCGAGGAGAGTTGTATGCAAGGTTAAATAGTCTGTAATAGATGCACAAAAGATCAATAAATGGCTTAAGCTTGTATAAGTTTGTTGATTGTATTGTAAATAAAACAAAACGAATCAGTAAATTGCATAATCCACTGAAAACACTTTTTACTGAAAAGCCAATGGTCGCTGGAAAGTTAAAAATCACTTTTATTCTTCCCCGAAGCCAAAAGTTCACTAACGTTACCACAAAGTGCCCTTCTTGAAGCACACACTGAAATAAAGTGCCCTTATTTTCGTTGTCCTGACCACAGCAGCTGTCACACGATGTACCGGCGGATGCAGGCTTTCTATGCGACGAAGCCGCCGCAGGCTGTGTCAGATCAAAGAAGATCGGGTGTTTCACACATTCTATCAGAAGTATTGTAATAATGCCATCTTACTTATGCTTGCGTATTCCAAAAGCAAAACCTTCCGACACTCCGACTTAAATTCAATGTCTATCTGTCACCCCCTCATGCGTGCTGTCTGTCCCTCGACGTCAACCTATATTATTTGAATGCTCTTACTATCTTCGATGGAGTGTGCAAATTATTCAGTTATTTATTATGTAATTTCTTTTATTTTCTTGTTTGAGAACTATCATGTTTCAAAACTTGAAAAAAAAAAGTATAATTATTTTATTTGAGAAGTGATTCTGTTCGCTATGTCCAGCACCCAAATTGCATAACCCCTCCATATCAGCTGTTCCGTTACATTTGGCAATACTCTTTCGTCGTTGGCATTCTTGACGAGGGCCTTACAAAGTGTGGTGACGTCGGACAAGTTTAAATGCTTCAATGCATCATTTTAACGACGCCGTCACCTCCTGAGGTTATGCAAGTACAGCGTCGGTCATGGACTGCGCCGTGTGACTGTCGCATCTTTCCTTCTCACTTCACTCCTCGTGCCACCTGGTGACAATCCTCTAAAACTAATTTCTTTTCCCCTCTCCCTGCTTTCGCCTAAGGTTGGATACTCGGTGCGCGACCACTGACCAGTTCGGTACTCAAATTTCTGTCTCGGCTTTACCTTTCTAAGTTATGTTTCGGATCTGCGTACGGGACACCCGATATCGGGTAGCCACGTCAAGCCACGATGGCTACTGCTGTGTGTTTTTATTGCGTGTATTTTGGGAAACACCAACCTCGAACTGACGGTTATTACGATAGTGGAGCTTTCCTCCTTATTTATGTTAGATTTATTCATTGTGGGGGCACAGCGGTGGCACAGTGGTTACGGTGCTCTGCTACAAGTTGGAAGGTCGCTAGTTCGATCCCAGCTAGTGTCATTGGAATTTTTCATTAATATCGCACTATGGTCCTGTGGTCGACACAGCCTCTAACGGATATGAGTACCAGTAGTATTTCCTGGGGGTAAAGGTGGCCGATGCGTAAGGCTGACAACTTTACCACCATCCTCTACCTTTGTCATGAAATCTGGGAACCTTAATTTCCTGGTATCCTCTGGGACACTCCAGGCCTGTAACGGGGCTGCTTTACCTGTATTCATTGTGTGTATGACTAATTGGCAAGTGAGTGTTTGGTTTTATATCTGTATAATAAATCCCTTATTACAGAGCAACAATTCAGTACTGGAGGGCTGTTTGACTGTGTTTATTTTTTGTACATTTCTCTAGTCACGATTCCACAGCGGCCGGAGACAGCCGAACTACGGGAACATTGGGGCAGGGTGCAAGACTATGAATGAACGTGGAGCACAGACTAACTGTTACTGAGAGAGGAGCATCCAAACACTTGGAACAAAACTTGTCAGAGTGTCGATTTGTCTACCACAAATCCCAGATGCAGTGTCATGCTTTTGAACCCGGTCCACTAAGAGACCAGCAGCTTACCGTCTGAAACATAGCATTGCCCCAGAGCAATTTAAAATAGGTAGGTGTTACCATCATCATCATAGTGACCACCATAATTAACTTCCACAAAACAAATATAATCTTAGCGGATTAACCTTTTGGACTCTTTTTCTAAAAGTGTCTTTTATGATCCGTTGCTGTAGTGCGCAGTGGCATCTCCTAAAGATTCGTATCGTAACAGAGAAGCCCGCGGGTTCCAAGTTAACAATGTTTATTAACACTACAGGTCAAACAATTAAAAAGTGCAGTAATTGAAAAAGAATCGTTAAAGTAATTACGATAATTTTTTTTAAAAAAAGAAATCACACAGCACAATTTTTTAACTCGGTTCTCAGGGCCCAGATGTCCCTTTATAAAATTACTCATCTTTTTGCACCAAGTCTATAGTCCTCCGTATTCACCTTTCTTCACTTCACTTGCTGTACTAGCTTTCTTTCTCTTCTGCACAACTACAGACCATCCACACTCCTCACAGTCATCTCGCCGTAAAGCGCAAGGTCTGCACATTCGCCCTACCAAACAGGCCGTAACTTGCTACGAACTCAACATGTTTCCTTGCCTTATGTGACACTTTTTGCATTTCTCGAACAATCTACTGTCTCTGTCTGGTCGCTTCGAGAACGGTGTGAAAGCGTCCGTCTCTCTCTTTACCGTCCGAGCAGGGTCACCCTCTGGCCGCATGACGTCAGACGTCGGAATGGCGTTGCGGTACAGTCGCCTCGCCAGGATACGTTACCGCTTAACCTTTCAAAGCCTACCGGTCACGTGATGCACCAAAGTTTAACATTCAACAACTGTATGCTCTGCCCACACTGTATTTTTGTTTTTTGTATTTATCTGAGAACAAACAGCGACTTGTGCCACTTACAGCATAAACTGATTGGTTTTTATAACCGAGATGAAAGTGTTTACTGCGCGATACGAATTGTCGTTTTAAATAAAGCAGTCTGCGCTTCGTCTTTCAAAGGTTCTACTTTGGTCTATCCATTGTTATGGTGGCGTGTTCGGTTTAGCCTCTACTCACATTACGCTTTGTTTGATCCCTTCTGTTACTGTACTTTAAGTTTTATCTCAGTATATAACCAACTTGATGTGCAAAATTTTATTTCGCAGTAAGTTTTATTTCATGCTTCTACATGTTTCGAGCACATGTGTTCCTCATCAGGAGGTCGAAATTGCATTACACAGCCTCTGGTATCATCACACCTGTAGGTGGCCGTCATGTGCACGAGAAGGCCATCTATAGGTGTGATGATACCAGAGGCTGTGTAATGCAATTTCGATCTCCTTATAATGAGCACATGTGCTCGAAACATGTAGAGGCATGAAATAAAACTTATTGTGAAACAAATTTTGTGCATCGAGTTGGTTAAATACTGAGATAAATATACTGAGATGCACGGTCAGCAAAACGTC
>Ga0123353_10013098_pt1 | contig 11854 bp, 9 predicted proteins | sample TergutLab28metaG_3_FD_92763 | JGI IMG/M metagenome (GOLD analysis project Ga0123353, IMG submission 92763) | Labiotermes labralis P3 segment gut microbial communities from Petit-Saut dam, French Guiana - Lab288 P3 | ecosystem: Host-associated > Arthropoda: Insects > Digestive system > Gut ... | reverse complement strand
TATCAAACTTTAGACAAACAGGTTCTGCATTGAAACAGACATCTCCTGGCCGACCTCGGACCGCAACAGGACCGGAAAATGTGGCAGTTGTCAGGGCTTCGATTCAGAAATCCCCACGGCGTTCTGCACGGAAATACGCGGCTGCAGTACGGTTGTCTGACAGAAGTGTGAGGAGAATTCTGCACCGAGATCTGCGAATGCTTCCCTACAAAATTGCGATTGCACAAAAACTGAAGGGAGGTTATTTTGAAAACCGTACAAAGTTGTGTCGTGACCTTCTGAACGTTCGTGTCACAGATGTTGTGTTTTTTTTCTGATGAGGCACATTTCCACATCTTTGGCACAGTAAACAAGCAAAATTTCCGATACTGGTCTCTCGGGAACTTCACCAACGAGCAGATTATGACCCCAAAGTGACAGTGTGGTGTGCCGTTTTTAATTTGGTGTGTTGGGTCCATACCTTTTTGAAGATGACAATGTCACTGTTACGGTGAACAGCGATCGTTATTGTGCAATGTTACAGAATTTTTTCCAGCCTCGATTGGGGGAAATTTTCAATGATCAACATGGTGCTGATAATGTGTGGTTTCAGCAAGATGGCGCAACAGCCCATACATCTCGTCGTTCCCTTTCACTTCTCAGAGAAATGTTTCCTGGACATATTATCTCCTTGCGTGGTGAAATCGGGTGGCCGCCGCGTTCGCCAGATTTGATCCCCTGCGATTTTTTTCTCTGGGGCTACCTCAAAGCAAAGGTTTACGAACAAGTCCCCTAACTTTGGAAGCTCTGAAGGAGGCGATACGACAGGAAGTTGCTGCCATTACACCTGAAATGATTCTCAAGGTCATGGACAACTACCGAGAGAGGCTACATCAGTGTATCAATATTCAAGGTCGCCACTTGAGTGATGTTTTGTTCAAAACACGTTGATGTAAAACGGCATTCTGTGTACTTTCCAGAAACAAAACATTTGCATATCTTCTTTGGTTTCGAATTTATTAGCTCCCCAAATAGGGGTGTTCTTTCTGCCGCATCCTGTATAAAACTGTCAAACGATTTTCACTCGGCAACTCAGAAATGGAATGTATTATCGTATCCAATAAACATTTTTATTTATAAATTCTAACCTTACAACCACATTCAAAGTTTGTTTTGAAAAGTTTAGTGGTTCACCAAAAGAATTCAAATGGGACATGCACAGCTTGTGGGCTGCCAGTGTGACATGCCTGGCTTATTTTATTATACTTTCAGAACCACTCACCTGAGAGCATTAGACAGGAGGATGATAAGTAAACTGGAAATGACATAAGAAGAAAGTAGCCATGGTGTATGGCCTGTTGTCATTCTGGTATTTGAATGGATTGACTCAGAAAACTATAAAAAATCTCAGGCCAATTAGTTGGTCTGCAGGCCAAGAAATGCCAGCATTATCTCCCAAATACAAGCCAAGCCAAAGTGCTAACTGAGGGCATCCCTTGGTCTGTTTAGCCATTCCTGCATTTGATCACGGTGGGCTTTATAACAGACACCTTTATCTCTGTTTTTATTACAACCAACAAAAGCATAATTAATATTACAACAATATCTCTTTTTATACCGTATAATATATTCTCCTACCTGTTTCAACATTGATATGTCATCATCAGGGAGTTTTACATTTGTACCTTACCAAGATACATTAGTTCTTAAAATTGAAGGTGTTAAAATCACAATTCCATAAAACTATTGATATATTAAAAAATTGTTTAATCATTGTTTAATGATACATTAAAATATGTTTCGTATTATAATCCTTACGCAAGCAGTATGTATTTGTGTTTGCATATGCAGTCCCTTGTTGATGTTAGTGGTGTGCTGGTTTGGCATGTACGTTATATAAAAAGAGATACTGTTGTGGTATTAATTGTGCATTTGTTGGTTTAATAAAAACAATGAAAATGCACTGTACAAGCATTAAAATAACCTTTATCTCTAAATGGAGAATGTGTTTACACTAGCAATTAAAAGTGTGAAACACTTCTCGATTTTGCATGCCAACTTTGCTCAAGTGATCAAGCTAATCTCTGTATTGTTCCAATTTCAGTATGTGTACCCCCAAGAGGTAAAAAAATAAAAAAAGTAATATCTCCTCGAATATATATATATATATATATATATATATATATATATATTCTGAACAACACTTTCCGCCTGTTTTCTAACGATATGGCCACACGTTATTCCGCATGTTTTCTTAATGGCATTCGATGAGTAAGTGCCGGTTCCATTGGCCACGTGGTCTAAGGCCGCTCTCCTGCTGAGATTGTGGGTTCGAATCCCACCGGGGGCATGGATGTCTGTTGTGGATGTTGTGTGTTTTCAGATAGAGGTCTCTGCGACGCGCTGATCACGCGTGCAGAGGAGTCCTACCGACTGTGATGCATCGTTGTATGTGATTTAGAAACCGCAAGAATGAAAAGGCCATGGCCCGAGTTGGGTCGCTGCGCCACTTGGGGGGGGATTGGGGGTGGGTGGTTTGTAGTAGTCAAATTCGAAGAAACAGTGACGGGCGAGCCGTTCGCGCATATAGATTCCGTACGCCAGGTGTAAGTACCACACAAGATTCCAGATTGGTCGATTCGATAGTTTTAGGTTAGGTATACGTGCGATGAGAGACTAGATCGACAAGTAGTAATCTGTGGACTAGATGGTCCGTGGTTGGTGATGCTTATAGTTGGCCAGCCTGTGGCGGTGAACTGTTCAGCTGAGAACTCGCGAAGTGGTTTGATAGTTGTATTATTACACATGAGTTAGTATGTCCATTGATAGGGGTGCGAGTAACGGTAAAACTATGCTATATGATAATGGTAATAATTATTCTAGTTGTGTCAGTGGAAGTATGCCAAACAAAGAAGAAGGTGTTGCTTCGAATAGCAGTCAAAGGTGCGTAGTTGAGGTTTCAGCTAACAACAAGACCCCTGCACTTCCGGTGTCGTTAATTGGGAGCGACGAAGATAATGAATGTAAACCCTTGCAAGTAAATGACCCCATTATTGTTGAAAAAATTGATAATAAGGACAGTGAACAGACAGAATTTGGATCTTCCACGGAAGAAAATAGACCAATTTTTAGCATTATATTCAGAAATCGAGATATAGCAAGGTTAGTATCCATTGGTTCTGAACTTGAATAGTATGTGTGTTTGTTTACAAATTATCACTATGCAGTTGAGGACTATTTGTTTCAGCATTGGAGAATGGCCAGTTATGTATTCGTATGAAAATACGTTTCATCAGAATCTAAACACATGCTGGGACTTAGCATTTATTTAAAAAACTACCATAGCGTCGTTTTGTGTTGGATTTAAGTTTATATTCGTAATCGTGATAGATTGCACATAACTACTTTGCTGTTAGTGCGGGGAGGGAGGTGAAGAGGTTTTTCTGTTTGCCGCCTGAATACGTCTGATGGTTTTGTTGTTGATCCAAAGAAAGTGATAGAATGAGGAAGTCCCGATTAGATAATTGCATTTGTTTATTTCCAACTTAAGATTTTGAATAACTAACCCGATGTGCAATATTGACGTGAACTATTCACGCTGCGACACCTAAAGAAAAGACTGTGTGCACTTACGGACCTCTTTATCACACGTTTGTGGCCCTTCCTATTTATAATGTGATAGGCGTGCGTATTGTTATTTTGGGTGCATGTAACACAGAGACCATTGCATGTTGAATTGGAAAGTGAAACTGATCAAGCTAGAGTTGATGCGGTAATGCTTCTGAATTGCATTTGGGAGGTTCCCAGTTTGAATCTTTGTGTGACCACCATCTATTCAGGCTGATTTTTTATTATGTTTGTTTTTATTTTTCCTTCTGTCTAGGCAAAACACCTCACATTATGTGACAGTTGCTGTCTTTCACATACTTTCCAATTTGTTTTTCACTGGTGCTACCATTACAAGGTGTGCTACCAACAGCACAGTTAAATGAACAAAAATGAATAAAGAAAGATGAATGTATTGTAGAACCCAAAGTCATTAATTTAAAGGAAGAATAATAGCTGACGAATTTGTTCCAAAAGTGTCTTAATTGGATTTCACATGTGTTGGCATAATTCGGATGTCTTCCGACTAGATGTTGCTATATTTAGTGCTTAGTATAGGTCATTTATTAGTTTTAAGTTGGTGAAGAAAGTAATGGACCTGGTGAACAGGCATACTCTGTATATGCAGTGGCAAGGGCAGAGTGTCCTGTTTTGTATGTCAATCCACTATCACCATCACTGTGTATGTGACTGACACCTAGCCTTTCACTTGAAAATGTTACTGACCAAAAAATAACAGATGACTAATATGTAATATTTTTCTGTTTCTTTTCCATGAGTCATTAGTCTTGTCATAAATTTGTACTAATATGGCATATTTCTGTATGCAATATCCCTGCTAGGTGGAATGAAAGAGGGATATGAGATCTGAAGTTTTTGTGTTATGTCAGTCCATTGTCATCACAGCTTCATGCATTCTCAGAATGGAGGAGACAGCTGACAGGTGTTGGACCTTCACCTTGAGGGTTGTTGGGGCCTAATAGTTGGCTACTATGTTAACGAAATGTTGCATAGGGCCTTGGACTTGGTGGTTTCTTGTAAATACAGTAATAAACCTTCAGAATCTGAAGATGCCAAATTTCTTGACAAGCTGAGCACTGTGGAGCTTTTCAAGAAGGATGCTGCTCCAGCATTCAGTTTCATCAGTATCAAGTAAAAAGTGCAACATTTAGTGAAATAATCTGCCTTCACCATCAGGGTTATAAAGGAGTCATTGAGGTCTGTACTTCTGGATAACTTAACAAGAGCCGAGAATTTCACTGTGTTAGCCATGAAATCTAATCACAAACATACTTCAGCAATCTGTGTGTGTTCTGCAGTCAAGGTAAGCAACTTTCATCATGGTCTATAGAGAGATGGGTGACTAATTGTCATCATATATTTCCGGGTTGAACATTGTTGTGTATGATCTGTTAGGATACAAATGGCCACTTGACTCTGTCCATTACTGTCCTGTTGGTCAGTTTCTGGACAGTTAAGATTTGTTCATAAATGTGCCCGCGTATTGACCAGTTCATGCCATGCAGTTGCTTATCACATTTTTACTGATGATGGAGGTTGAGGTAGTCTCAAAACTGTATATTTTTACCCTTTGTTGGAAGTGGCTCATGATCCAAAAAGACCCTGTTACAATGATTGATGACCTGTGTAGTAGGAAATGGCATGTTTGGTTTGGTATAAGTGTAAGACCCATACACGTAAATGTAAAATCAGACAATACATACATCTTTATGTGCTGGTTGTACACACTTGTGTATGTGTGCATAGACTTGGTTATCAGTGATTATGATGTAATGCAGTGTTTTGAGTCTGTTGATTGGTAAACACTTCATCTATCCACAGAAAGTACAAAGCCACTATAAAGAAGTTTTTGAAAGAACTCATTGCACAACATGACTGTGAAAGTGAGGCGGACACATCAGACTTGGAACTCAATGTATGGGAAGAAGAGAATGAGGATTCAGAAGATCATGTTAATGATGACTCAGATCTGTATATGGTTGATACACATCCAACTATAAAAGATGATCTAGAAGTACCAACATACAGTCAGGTAAGTGCACTAATAATTTAACAGATTAGTTTCTTATATGAGAACTTACATTTTGCAACTTAAAGTGTGGTATGTTTTGCATTTAAATAATTTTTTTGTGCACCTTATTTGCACCAATGTACAACATTTCAGAATGTAGTGTTCTGCTTGGTATTGTTCACTGAACCAGTTCGCTGATTGAAGGCTTTTAAGTGTTTACCTGATTTCATGGAAATGCTGGAAATAAAAGTTATGTATTTGTATGTGGTTTATTTTATTTCTAGGACATTTAATGATTCTGTCAGGAGCACAGTCTATATGTATGTTACCAGTTGTTAGCCTGAGTAATGAACAGTGAAGCAGTAGTGTTATAATTAGGGGTACTGTGTCACCATTTGCCTGAAGGTATTTAGGAAAACTGCATGAAACCTGTCAGGATTGGCCATCTCAGGGCTCAGTGTTAAATCTGTTGTCTCCTAGATACAAAGCAGGAGTGGTACCAATGGGACTGCAGAGTTTGGTAATGTGTGCAGTGCTAGGATATTCTGTACAGCATTATATGATAGTTCTCATTTGTTAATAGCTTATTTAACTTACCAGCATGGGAACTACTGATTTCTGTTGAATTGTAGTGTTCATAACTTTTTGCAGAAGTTTGGTGAAATTCTTCAGAAAGCTGAGGACAGTGCTGAGACTAACCAAAATGATGGAACAAGTTCTCCAGCTTGTTTCAACTGTCAAGGGAGTCATAACTTACGTGATTGCCCATTACCTATAGACCAGTCAGTTGTATCCAAAAACAGGCGAGAATTTTGTGCCAAATTCGGCTTTGCACGTAATAAGACAAGGTGATTGCATCTTGATGGATATCTGCTTATGCAAATCATGTTATGTTATTGTATGTCAGTGTTTTCTGTGTCACATTGAAGTGTGGTTCATAATCTCAAAAGCACACCAAACAGTATATTATTTTAAACTTTGTGTGTGTTTGTGTGTGTGTGTGTATATGTGTGTGTATATGAAGTGTGTAAATATGGAAGACTGATGTTCTGTGGAATGTGATATTGTAGTCTGATAGAAGTGCAGGCAGTTTAGCAATAAGCTATGGCCTGGGCAGTCCAGGGTTTGAATCCTGGGAGGGGCAGGAGATTTTCTTCTCTCCAAAACCATTCATATCAGCTCTGGAGCCCACCCAGCCTCCTGCTGAATGGGTACTGGGGTTCTGTCCTGGGGTTAAAGTGACCAGGGCATGAAGTTCACCATTCAACTCTGGTGCTGAGGCTCGACATGATTGGAGCTGTACCTCATCTCCCACTATATGCCTTCATGTTGTGAACAGATTCAGCTTTACCTTTTTGTCTACATTCCGTAGGGTACTTGAATAATCCAGCTACAGCCTTGGTGGAGAATTGAATCTGGGTCAGTGATTGAAAATAGCCCTTTGTATCATACTCCTCTATACAGTGTAGTGGTCACCCCACACTTTCACCTGGGCATAGGAAAATCCAGTTCCTGAAATATATTTTTGTTTGAATACGATCCAGTGGACACAGATATGTCTTTTGTTTACTAGAGATTATGATTTCTTGGTTTATAGTCGTTATCACTTGGAAGACGGGAACAGGTTTGCTGAATTTGTCCCTGGGCAGATCAGTGCTAAGTTGAGGAAGGCACTGGGTTTACCTGGATATCGTCTTCCAAGACATATATACAAAATGCGAACTCTGGGATATCCACCTGGTTGGCTGGAGGATGCAAGGATATCACACTCAGGACTTGCACTGTATGATTCTGAAGGAAGGAGTAAGTTTATAATTTCAGCACACCATTGTGCACATGTGCGTGTGTTTTGTATTTTTAAAATGTGTAATTTGTGGTATGTGAGTCATTATGGTAACATGTTTCAGCCTTTGTGTACCATTATGAGCTGATGGAATATAAATGTGTGCGGGGTGAAGGGCTACTGTTCAACACATGTTGGTCTGTTTTCACTGTGCGACACACCACCATGGTTGAATGGATCATTGTAGGTGCACCGTGTTATAAAGGGGTGTCATCCCTTTCATGCTAGAATTAAATGACCAGTTATAATGCACAAGGCTGGACTGTACGTGATTTAATTTTTTCATGCACTCTGTAAAGAAAGAAATCTCTTAACGAATTTTCTGTCAAATTTTACAAAACACATTGAGCGGTATGCTCATGACTTAAGCTGGAACACCAAGGCTTACAAGGAAGTTGGTTTAATTTATGTTAAACATTTTGTACAGCTGACATGCACTACATTCACTAAATTTATGTAACACTAGACTTTTATATTTTCACATTCTGCATGTCGGCATGTTGTAGTGCTTAAGCATTGGTGTAATTTAACATTATTAATTACTTTCATAAAATATTGTCCTTTTGTGTGGCAACATGCAGTCTTCTGGTATGCATGTAAAATAAATGACATTCTTTACTTTTCAGAAGTAGCAGAACCAAATGTAGAGGAGGGAGAAATAATTGCTGAAGGCTCAAGAGATGAATATGATGTAACAAAAATTATTAGCTATCCTGGGTTTAATGTACCGTGCAGTGCAGACATAGCAGATGCAAGTATCTGTAGTTTAATTTATTTTGATTCTTTAAAACACATGTGACAGTCCTCATGTAAGGTTTCCTTGGGAAGCAGTTGATTTGAACATTAAACTGAGGATAGCCTTAAATGGAGAAACATTAAATGGGTAGGGGATTTACCAAGTAACATCAGGAAACTTTGCTGTTATTAAGATAACTGTGTTCTGTGATGTGATATTGTGTAGTCTGGTAGATTTACACTGATGCTTAGAGGAATCTGATGCCTCTATTTTCAGGATAGAAGAATGTTCTGGAAATGGAGGATCAGTACAGCCTACCAGACTGCACTGTGTCACATCCCTGAAGGCATTCTTCATTTAATTAACCTATATTGGCCGAACAGATTACCCATCTCTCATTATGTGTGACACTTCAAGGCCAGAAAGGACAACACTGTCTTGCGTAGATGCAGGCATGGGCATTTAATATGAAAGTAACTCTGGCTGTCAGCAACCACATTGGGATGCAAAGACCAACCAGTAAGGTTAGTCATCATGACGAGAACCTCATATCTCACTCCTTACATGCAAAAAAAAGTGATGGTCTTCTGAGAGCTTATGTGCACTTATACTGAAGCAAACCAGAAGTATTTCTTGGCTGTGGGTGAGGAGGGGGGGGTGTTGAGATTCGAGGTTCTCACAGCAGAGTTGATGAACCAAGTTGCCTGGGCTTACCAGTACTTCATATTCCGTGTTGAGGTCATTCAAGGAACATGATTTTATAGTAGATTACAATGACTTTGTGGTGGCTGCTTGTAAATGAACTGCCCTTCTGGCAAAACAAATATGGCGGTATAGCCTTCATGAACTGTCCTGAAGATGGAGACAGAACGAGCCTTGATTGGTAAATATTTGAGCTCTACACCATTGATTGGTTGTCGGTTACTGACATTTCAGGACAACATATCAGTTCCATCTTCAAGGGTCAAGCAGTCCAAGAAGATTGGTAGGTAGTTACTGTTGTTTCAGGATAGCCCATCAGTCATGGGACTGATACACGTAGATTATCCTGAAATGTCAGTAACTAACTACCAATCAACACTGCATAAGATCCCAGAAGAGCGAAGGTATGATTTAAACTGCTGCAGAAGCCTGAAATTACGCATGGTAAATATTTACCATTCATCACAGCATAATCTGATTTAGCCTACACCATTCCATGTTGTATGTACTGGTTGTGTTCTTGGAAAAGTGGGCATAAAGCAAAAATCATATTCCCATCAGAAATAACTTCAAGCGTAATAGAACACAGGCAGCCAAAGGGTGTTAAACTGAAAATGAGAGTGCTGGGGTGCTGATAAGTCATTAGCCCGTCCAGGAAGGAAACAAGTTTGGAAGCATGTCAGGGACGCACGCGATTTCAACAAAATCAAGACACGAGCTGTCATCAATTTTTTTCCCCCGCAAGGCATGGCGCAGTGCCGAAGGAAATTCACGCCATTCTGACAGAAACATTAGCTTGTTTCCTTCCTGGTCAGGCTAAGGACTTATCAGCACCCATGTAGTGTAAATTGGTGAGGGCATTAAAAAAGGCATAAAACAAAGTAATGTGAAACAAGGGCTGTGTGTTTATTTGTTGGCTGGTGGGGGAGTTGGCACCTGTGAATCTAATTCACATGCTTTTTTATGAGTTTCATGTCCACATGTTTTTGGTGTGCATGTAGTTTCTTTTTAAACAAGATGATATATCATGATGCAGAACTTTGCATGAACGACAATAGCAACTTATTTCCGTGTTGCTCTAAAGCTGAAAGAGGAATTACAGATTTCATGCTATCAGCATGTTATTTTATTGTCTGTGGCTCCTGTTGTTTGCACATCATCTACCAACAAGGCACAGATAGCCAGGCAGAATATGCAATGTGAACTTGGGTAGACTGTTCAAGTGAAATGTATCTAGAGTAAAACACTTGAAACCACTCACTCTGTCAGTATATTTCTTTATTGAAGTCAACACTCACCTTTTTAATGGGTGCAGCCTTATCCAATTAAACTTCACATTTACTGTGAAGTGTTCAAGTGAAGTGAATGGTGAAGAAAGAAATAATGTTTATGTACATCATTTTCATACCATTCAGCATTCATCTTGGTAAACGTAAATTCTGTTTATCACATTTATTTACATTTAAATTTACACCTGTGTTTCTGTTGCAAGGATCATTTTCAGGGATGTGTTGAATAACCACAAATGTGGAACCAGCATAGGTTTGACACTTTATTGTCACAGACTTAACACTTTTATATTTGATAAAACATATACATACTGCTTTGTTAAAATTTGCAATTGAAACTGAACGAGAAATTGTACAGTTGTAAAGTATTTGAAGTGAATGTTTTTATCAACATCAAGGATTGGACCGTTTCATACATTCCATCGCCAAAGTTACAACTGCTGTCTCTCCATCATTTCTTCGGTCTTCCAATTCTCCTTCCTTGTGGTCTGTGGTAGTATGATTTCAAAGGGATTCGGTTTTGTGGCATTCTTTGCAAGTGCTGAAACCAGTTCTGTCTGTATTCTTCTATCCCGGTTAGAATGCCTGTAGTGTGAATGTTTTTAAATGCATGAAATATGTGTGTAGTATTAGTAATTGTGTTTTGTTCCCTTGGATAACTTATTGTGCTCTTGTCCTATATATCTTACTAATTTCATCTTGTTTTTGCTTTATGAAGTATGCGTTGTCATTTTTTCAGTTGTAGAACTACTTTTTATTGGTGGTCAGTTTATTTTATCAGGGGAATCAAATCTTGCATTCAGTTACATTTCAGAGATGGAGCGTCAATTCATAATTCTCTGTCATCAGAATTTCCCTTGAAAATCCCTTGAATCACTCATAAGGTACATGCTTTTTATATATACTTTATGATACATGTGTGTATTATGAATTATGCAGGTAAACTTGAGGGTTGTTTGACTGTGCATCTTCCTCATGAAATAATGTGAAATGCCAACTTGATGCAACAAGGTAATTTTATTAATGTATTCTTAGCTCTACGTGTTTTGGGTATATACGCCCATCGTCAGGAGAATTAGGTGTTGAGTTGCAGCGTATGGTTTTCTGCACCTAATTTTTGGATGGGTGGTGGTCTTGAGAGCCACTAAGTATGTTGTGTGTACAGTGCAGATGGTGCCGTCGCATGGCACTATCCGCACCATACACACGACATACTTAGTGGCTCTCAAGACCACCACCCATCCAAAAACTCGGTGCAGAAAACCTTATGCTGCAACTCCACACCTAAATGCTTCTGACGATGGGCGTGTGTACCCCAAACATGTAGAACTAAGAATACATCAATAAAATTACCTTGTTGCATCAAGTTGGCATTTCACATTATACAGGAAAGTACTGTATAACTAAATCTTTAATGACATAAAAAAGAGAAAGGTGGAAGAATGAAGCAGTGAAATATTCTAACCAATTATGTGTGGTCAAGATGCACAAGTTGTTATTACTTTTTACCACATAATTGTCAGGCAGTAATGTTTATACAGGGTGTCCCAGGACGAATGTGCCAGACTTCGGGAGAGTGTTCCTTATGTTAAAGTATACCGATATAACCCAAAACACCTATATCCAAAGTTGAACGGTTACGGAGATAATGGCCGGAGAAAAGTGGG
>Ga0123353_10013097_pt1 | contig 11854 bp, 9 predicted proteins | sample TergutLab28metaG_3_FD_92763 | JGI IMG/M metagenome (GOLD analysis project Ga0123353, IMG submission 92763) | Labiotermes labralis P3 segment gut microbial communities from Petit-Saut dam, French Guiana - Lab288 P3 | ecosystem: Host-associated > Arthropoda: Insects > Digestive system > Gut ... | reverse complement strand
CCCAGCCTCCTGTAAAATGGGTATCAGGTCTTTCCCGGGGGTAAAGTGCGGCCGGAGCGTGCTGCTGACCACTCACTCCCTTCTAGTCCCGCGGTCATGGAAGAGTAGAGCTATACCTCTACCCACCTTCTCGGCCACACCGGGCCTGTAATGGGAACGCTTACACTTTTGTTTTTAATTTGACGTGCATTGTGATAAATTCTTCTAATAAAACCAACTAGATGCACTAATTTCTCAAATTTATTTTTGGAATAAAACTCCATATGTTTCGGACAGTTCCTCTGTCCATCATCAGGAGTTTTCACTGTACACACAGCAATGATGTATGTCGTACAAATATGCTGACAGTCAATTATCCATTTTTAAGTTATAGGACTTAAATGATTTTAACCAAAATTATAATTTTAATCATTATGTAGTTCTGGTGACTCGGGCAACCACATTTGTATTTTTGTATTCTTGCATAAGAGCACCATCCTGAGGATGGCCGGAATGCCGGCCGAAACATGTTGGTGAGAATTCTGGGAATAAAATATATCATAAACGCCAAGTGAATTTGTTGGCTTTTTATATATTTTGTAAGCAGTAAAACAGTGAATTTAGTGACCAACCAACAACGGACAGCTTCCTCCTTCGGACGCCAACAATTGCTCAGATACCCACATTTCGCACCTTTTATACAGCCTAAAGGTTCATTACACAATTCATAACACCACTCTACTGGGCCTTATCCTGAGCTTTATCAAGAAAATAACGGACTATGATTTCTACCAAACGCGATTCGTGTAATTTATACCAATTTCAGAGACACGTAGCTATCATTATTCCCAGTTAATATTGCACTGTATGCAACAAAAGTAAAACAAGTATAGGCATGCCTTCAGGCATCAGCATTAACAAACAACACTGAGATCACCGGTTCAAATCCTGTTCGAGACATGCGCGTTATAGCAGCAGTTGGCTTGTGTTGTCCTGGAATGGGACGATACCATCCAAGTAATCATATCAGTGTTCAGAAAGACTAACACTTGCGTAATTAATTCTGAACTGTAATAGGCCGGAGAGCCTAAATGGCGACAGCTGAAGGCACAGCACAATGGCCTAATATCACTCCAAACTGGCAGGTGTTGTAGCTGGATGCTGCAACTTCTATCAACAAACGTACTTTATGGTCTTACGTGAAGTAATTAAATTTAATCCAGTACTATTTATTGAAGTACAGGCTTCACAGCACATGTACTAATCATAAAGCCAGCATAAGAACACAAATACAACAAAAGAACAGTACAAATACACAACAACTGATAACTAAACAAACAGAACAAAAGAAACAAATATAGCGACAAAAAGCATAAAGAAATATAAAGTACTGGGACAAAAATCCTAACCCTGAAAAACTTTCATAAATTGGTTACAGAATGCCACAAATTTGTGCATAATCTGTTTCATTTGAGTAACTGACTCCGTAAAGATATGTACACCTTTGCACACACGGCTAGCAGCAGAAACACAGCTAACAAAAGGAGAGGTTTTTACAAACGCAAGTAAGCAGGGACGAATTTCTGAAATTACGGGGAAGAACTCGAATACCAGTAATGTCCAAAGGAGACGCGCAACATTTTAAAGCTGAATGAACAGAAATTAAAAACAATGCATCAAGATGGAATCTTATGTCGTACGGAGTATGAAGCTTTAGAACTTCAAGAGAATACCCGTAAGTAACATGGTCATGAGAAAACATACAATTTTGATACAGGGCTACGAACTTCTGCTGAATGCCTTCCATCTCTTTAACGTCAACAAGCGTTACAGAATTCTAAACGGTTCTGGTATACTCAAGCTTGGGTCTAACTAGTACTAAATACAACATGTAATACGCTATCAATGATTGAACAGCACAAGCTTAGAGTTGGAATTAAGCTCAGCATCCTTAAGGAAAGGGAGAAAGAACAGCCTAAATGTGCGCGTAAATGCAATCTGGGGTCAAGTTGTACCCCGAGGTCTGTGACAGTGTCCGTAGGGGTTATATAACAGTCACGCATTTTATAAACATACTAAAGAACATTTGTGTTCCTAGTAAAGGTAACAAGGTAATGACTTGTTACTATTCTGTACTAACAAAATCGAAGAGCCGGCATCCCTAATTTCAACATCTTTCATGAAACATAACAAGAAAAATGTTAATTTACCCAGACTAAAGACGTGTATTTACAAACACGACGATGAACTATTGGGTCATAAAAAGAATGAACACATTCTCCTCTACCTGTCTATACAGGAGCTACTTCCCTTCTAAGCGCCTCTTTTCCCTTCCCATCAATTATCATTTTTATTTGGTTTATCCTTTCGCCTGTTTCCGTTTTAGAGTTGTTATTGGTCTTGACAGGAAATACGCCCAATACACTAGGGTGGGAGGGTATGCGACCAATATAAACCGAAACCAGCCGTGCTCCCTCTTTCCCTGACCTGCATATAGTTAAACACGTACATGCCAGTTGCATGACATGGGATAATGTTTATGTAAACTCCAGTATCTTAAATTAGATCGATACGACTGAAGATAGGCAATTTTTAGAACATTTGCGAAGTAGCAATTAACGGTTCGTGTAGATTACTGGCTGTATCGGATCGACGTCGACCAACGTTAATTTCTCCATCAACGGTCGGTGATGGACACGGCTTCCTCAAATTTCCGCTATTCATATATTTCGAGTTGAGACATACGGACCGACAGATGCAAGGATTACACCTCCTCATTAACTGCTGCATACAACAGAATCCTTCTTGAAAAGCTAATAGTCGTCCAGCTAGTCCAAAACATTGTTTCCCGTGAATGGAATCCCGACGGTGTACGTACTCAGCGCGACACGCCAAGGGCTTTTAACCCAGCTCCAAAAGCCGTAGGACCACTTCATGTCGGCTTTCCTCGACTATTTATTCAACACACTTGCAGCTGCTGTTTCCCCATAGAGCCACCTGACATCGCCGGGACAAGGTACCCACATAACAAGCAACCTGCCCAGTATGTATGCATTTTGTGTACTCATGGCCAGATCTCAAACAAATCCAAAGCCAATGCTGACACAGGCCAGTGCTTCTCGTGCTACATTTCAGTTTCTGTGGGGGTCCAAACATAATGACGCAAACTCGGTGACATTGGGCCCATTCCGATCAGAACTTTCACTTGAAGTGACGGACAACATTCGAACTTGCTCTTCGGCCCAAGGCCATCTTACCTGTGACAGCCCACAGAACTCCGTCCCATAAACAATTCAACTAACGTGGCAAGGGACCTTTGAAAGACATGGATTTGTAAGACCTTCATACGACCTTTTCCAATTAGAAAAAATAAACGGGACATTCCCTCAACTCGGCTTAAATGTCAGCGTTCCAAGTCCCCTAATTAAGTGGACACAAAAATACATGCAATTAATTCACGGAGCGCAATCCGCCTTATGAAACTGATAGTAGCTCAACGTGTCAAGAAAGTTTGCAATGTAGCATTTTATTACCCACTCACAAGCGATGCACACCTCCCCGCCGCAGCATAAATACGTAAGCTCTACTGTTGCAAATTGGATAGTACTCATTCCGTCCATTATTCTTACATGCACTCACAGTTACCAACAATATGGGATTGCGTGAGGTCAGGTGTAAATGACATCTGCGCTCTTTTGGGGTTTTATGCAGCGTACAATGGTAGTTCTACGCTGCGTTAAATCCCAAAAAGAGCGCAGACATGAATCTGGAATTTATGTACTTGAGATTCCGTGATGGTGTCGCCTTGGCGCCGACTGATGTAGCAGTTTTTAGAGGTTATGTTCACATTTTAATCCTACTATCTGCATTGATTGGTAAATGTGATTGACGTTAAGATCTATTTTAATATTGCCCTCCCACACTCACACCTAATGTTCGTAAATGGTCTCCATATATATATATATATATATATGTGTGTGTGTGTGTGTGTGTGTACATTATATATACGTTTACATATAAACACACACACTTTATATGCAATTCACATCTCTCCCGTTTATTCACTATGTTCTCCCCATACCAGACGCCTTGATTAACCATTCTAATACCACGTGGTTGCAAACCCACAATCAAACGCTCCTCGTTGTGCAATTTTCTCAGACCTCCAGTTGTCTCTTCCCAAGAATGTCGCAATTAGTTCTCAGTTCTTCGATTAAACACGAAGTTCCACGTCCACTCAAACAAAAGTTAATATTATATGAAGAATGTTACCGTCTTCCGGGATGGAACCATGCCGAAACGTCGGTATATTTCTACCAGATGACATGACCTTATACCCTGTACCCCAATTCCATAACACGGTAACCCTCACCCTCACTACCACGACAGCGTTAGTTCTTGGACAGTTGTGTACACACTGACGTTCAGGGGACCGTGCATCATGATAAATTCTTATAATAAAACCAACTAGATGCACTAATTTCTCAAATTTTTTTTGGAATAAAACTCTACATGTTTCGGACAGTTCCTCTGTCCATCATCCTGATCCTGCTCACACGCTGTCAGCAAAACTGTATGGCATATACCATTGCTGTGTGTACAGTGAAAAATTCCTGATGATGGACAGAGGAACTGTCCCAAACATGTAAAGTTTTATTCCAAAAATAAATTTCAGAGGAACTGTCCCAAACATGTAAAGTTTTATTCCAAAAATAAATTTGAGAAATTAGTGCATCTAGTTGGTTTTATTATAAGAAGTGTACACGCTGTTATAGCGTTTAGGATTCAGCAGTAAACGGTGCGGTATACTGAATGGTAGCTACTGTATTACAGCTTGTCACAATCTAAGAACTCAGCTGTAACTGAAATCACCGTTGCGGTTGGCGTTCTAAAGTTTTGCAATAATCTGATATGTAGCGCAGAGGTGAAGAAGTCGCCGGTACCAGGGTTGCCATAGCGACCAAATTTTGTTGTAGGTGCCTAATATTTTTGGGCTCTCAGTATGACGCTTTCTTCATACCACCCTTCTGGCACATATAATTCTGAGATGGCTCCTAGATTTTTGGAAAATTTGAGCAACCCTGACTTTGTGCCTATTTCTGCCAAAGGTATACAGCAGCCGTCGATGAATATGACGAAACCACATATTTGTGTCGTTTCGAAATCAAAATACGAGTGATATTTAAAAGTTCTGTACACTGTAGTCCTGTGCAAAACCAGATTACTTAATTAACAAAATATATGGGCAGAATCTCAATGTAATTTCCATTCTCTCTTATCAGGGGCGGTCTGGTTACCGTAGTCAGTACAGCGACTCGCTACATGCTGGACGGTCTCTGGTGGGGCGAGATTTTCTGGACCAATCTAGACTGGGCCCGAAGCCCACCCAGCCTCCAGTACAATGGGTACTAAGTTTCTTTCCCGGGAGTAAAGTGAAAGGGGAGTGGCGTTGACCACCCACCCCCTTCTACCGCCAAAGTTTTTATGGGTAAAGCCATAAATCTACCTCCCCACGTGTTGCTTGGCATGTCACGGAGTAGCCTCTACCTGTCTTATCACTGCATCTTACAGTCTGTGTGAGTCTCGTATTCCAGTCGACGGGCCGTCTTTGTTGGTCTGTCTGATAACTCGGGTCACGTCACTGGACGCGTCGTCAATGTTATCGAAGGGTCTCAGCTGGCCAATTCCCGGCGCCTTGCGTCTGAAATGTTTAACAATTCAAATCATAAACATATATAAAACAATATCATATAAGGCAGATGGTTTAATACATACAAGTTTCACACATGGATGTTTACCAGAGCCTGGGCAAATGTCCCCAACTTGGTATTAAGGGAAAAGTTCTATTAAATGTTCATGATCCATTCACAAATTTTATTTCCATCTACAGCACAAAGCTAGTTTTACGCTCCCACATGTTTCGGCTACCTATTGTAGACATCATCAGGTAGCCACAATAGTATAAAACACAAGCAGCGTATCGTATGTCGGTAAGTGGTAAATATACGTGCACATATACTCGTATTAGCTTTTTGTAACACACAAATTATGCACAGTTTTATGAAGAGTATTCAGATTATAATTAAAATACAAGTGAAATTTTAAAACATGAAATGTTGGAATGTAAAAACTCTATCTCCAGGCACCTTGCAGTATTAGATATCTCCTGTTTTTGATGGAGTGGAGACCAAAGTGTTAGCACTCCATGTTCGCTGCACAGTGATCGTTTTGCACTGCAAGGAACATGCTGAGTGTCAAGTGTATGACCCAGTGTATGAGACTAAGCACGGATTTATCTAAATAATATGGAATGGGAATTGTCAAGCTTTTTCGCTGGCCTACCACTAAACGAAATTTAACAATTTCACTGTGCCACCAATATTTTTTGTATTTAAAAAAATCTAAAATTGCAGATTGCCTAACAATGGATATGTGTTATGTAATGTTGCCCAGCAGTGCACATATGGCTTATGATTTATTTATTTTTTAACATTTACCATCTTTATATTAAGATTTCTTTTTAAGGCCGTGTACCAATAAACAATGGCTGGCGTACCAGTTGTGGTACGAATTCTAAATTTGGTGTTTTCCATCCGGTTGTTTTAACGTATTATTAGTTTGTAAAACGTTTTTATTATACTGTCTTTATACACCAATGTGGTGCAGTTGTCTGTATTATTGCACTGATCTACTAAGCTACATGTTTCGGCCCTATAAGGTCATCATCAGGCATGTATAATAGTGATATTTTAACCAAGGTACCTCGGCAAATGCCGATGTACCTTGGTTAAAATATCACTATTATACAAGCCTGATGATGACCTTATAGGGCCGAAACATGTAGCTTAGTAGATTAATGCAATAATACAGACAACTGCACCACATTGGTGTATAAAGACGGTATAATAAAAAAGTTTTACAAACTAATAATAAGTTGTGGTACGGGTACCACAATTTTAGAAGCCACGATATTGAATATAAAAATTCATATCTAGCGTCACAGGAAACGAACTGCGTCTCCGTCCAAAAGAAAAATCGCTTACGCTAGATTCTGTGGCTAAAATACAGGTTTTTGAACGGAAAGTATGTGGTGCATTTGAAATAGCTAACGAAATGTAAGGCCGATCCCAGTGGCCGCGCGGTCTAAGGCGAGGGTCTGCAGCCGCTCTCTTGCTGGGATTTGCGGGTTCGAATCCCGCTGGGGACACGGATATCTGTCTCTTGTGACTGTTGTGTGTTTTCAGGTAGAGGTCTGTGGGACGAGCCGATCACTCGTCCAAAGGAGTCTTACCAAGTGTGGTGTGTCTGAGTGTGATCGTGAAGCCTCGATAATGAGGCTCTGGCCCACTAAGGACTGTTCCGCCATAGAAAAGGGAGCTGCAAGTTCGGGATGGACACCCTGTAGGCGTAGCTTAAATAATAACAGTAGGCCAGGGGAGAGGAGCGGCAAATCGACCGTGGTACTTAGAAACTTTAATTTACGAAGGAGTCAAGTTAGATGGGGGGGGGGAAGATGTGTTTGAACCAGTCCTTAATGTACATACACCCCTCTTCATCACATTTACCCAGCTCTATTATGTGCCCTCTCTTCAATTCAGTAGCCAAAAAAAAATTATTCTTAAGTAGAAAAATATTGGGGGGGGGGCATTGACCCCCCCCCCAAGTAACTATTATAGGCACCTTTACATTCTTGAATATTGTTGTCCACATTATACCCTAAAATAAAGAATCCACGGTCGCAAGTAACAAACACTGAAATGCTGTGTATTCCGAAATAAGGGTACATCGCTGAACTGCTGTTTTATTGTAGTTCAAGCAGGAAGGGAAAGAACTGCATCCTTCGTGTTCAGAACTTTGGTATAACAAGATCTGTACACATGTATTTCGCCAGGCACGCTCAGATGTTTCATAAACAGGCACACATACATGTAGGCTTCCTGCGAAAACTGATAGCCTCTCGCAGTCCTGGTGGTGTGCGAGTGACTACCGGACGTACTAGGCAGTTGTTCTAAACAGTCAGTTACCATCGCAACATTCTCGAACAAACTTCAGCCGTGACAAACAGTCACTGAACAAACAATCTTATTCGTACTGCGTACCTTACAGGTTGCGACAGAGTGTAACGAGAAACATAGATACGTAACTACGTTTCGAGGAACACACCGTATCCATCTTCCATTCGAAACTAGGCAAAAGGCCTTCCCACCGAAATATTGTACTTTCTACCAGTCTGCACGACGTCATGACCCAGAAGACTACGATAAGGACTTAAAAGTTAGCATAAAACAATCTCAGGCCGTGTTTAATTAATTTAGTTTAATTCCAACGATCACATTTGTGTTGCATGTTCGACTTTTGCTTCACCCTCATTCTATACAATGTGCAGCCAAGGTCAGTTCGGTCTGTACTGGATGGACGACCACAGAATCGGGTTCTATTCCTGACAGGGGTAAAAGATTTTCTCTTTTCTACAGCTTTCAGCCACTCTCTGAGGCACACCAACTCTCATATCGAATCCGTATTGGGATTCCTTCCCGAAGAATAAAACGGCCGAAGCGGGCTTAGTTTCTTCTAGCATCAATATTAAGAACTTGGGTAAATGTAGGCCTATTTCGGCTGAATCTTTATATATGTACAATGTAGAATAATCCTTGTCTTCACAGGATTATAACCCCTCCGACTCGAGTGCTAATACCTCACCAACACGTGGTGCCCTCCATATGGCTTGAGTGCCACTAGGTATTAACATTCTGCCTACAGAGAATATTTATGTGTTGCGCATGAATATCAGCAAACAGCGATCATTTCTCTACGAAATGAAGCCTCAAAACTGCGCCCTTCTAGGTTATTACGCAGCGAGTAGTGGTAATTCGGGACAATCATCGGTAAGAAATTACCACTAATCGCTGCGTAATGACCCAGAAAAGCGCATTTCTCATCTACTTCACGGCGGAAGCCTGAAATCACGAGCTGAAACTTTATACATAAGCCACGTAACATTTAGTCTTCAAATTAGCCGGCCTCTAACCACGGTGGGCCGGGTCCGATCCCAGGTCAGTCCGTTTGAGATTTGTGGAGGACGAAGTGGCACTGGGACTGGTTTTCTCAGAGCTTCGGTCCTACCCTTCACCAATACTCCATGCCCAGCTTCATATACATGTTGCTCTTACCAGAAGAACAAAAGGGCGAATCGTAGGGAACATCCAAAAGTGATGTTCTTTCGTATGTCGGGGAGTACGGAATAGAAAATTACTTTCGCGTAATCTTCGAACAGTTAATGCAGTGTAACCACAATCGTAGATTTATTACATTTTCTGCAGAGGATACGCATTTGGGTTTTAAGTTCTGATTTGATTTATTCAAACGCGTAAGTTTTACCAAACATCACACAGGAACAAGTACGCGCCGCAAGAAACTATTAATGCATAAGGTTAAAATTTCCCCTCGTCCTCACATAGGTACGAGCTGACAGCCATGAGGGATCACTGTTTCCCTATTGGTTGTAGTGTTCACCACGAAACAATGTCCGTAAAAGTCATCACCGGTATAACGTGTGCAGTAATTCTACAAAAACATTCATACACGAAGAGACGTGCCGCACTCATCCTTTGCTGCCACCTGGTATCATATATTAAAATTATTATCTGTCACAGAAATGAGCCCCTGTGGTCTTAACTGCCATCTACTGTGAGACTGGAGAACTTAACTGACCTTGTCTTCTCAACCACGGATCGGGTCTCAACAGTTGCTGGCACCTACTGAGGGACAGTGGAGTTAGTAGTCATCGTCACACCCACCAGGAGCCGTGAAATGCAACTAGACTAGTGGCTTTCATGTTTGGAGTAGTGGTACGAACTCGTACTGACAAAAGTGAACCAGTCGCTATGATTACTAGGCATTTCCTTATCGTTTCTGTGTAATAAAGAATACAGTCGAACACAACCGCTTTATAAGAAAAACAATAACTATTTTTTTTAAATAACTGCGTTACATGTTTCGACCCAACCGGATTATCATCATATTCCTTCATGTTCTTTTGGTTCCTTTTTTTATCATTGTACATATGGTTGTATGTTTTGTACACTTTTGTTTAGTTTTGCAAGTTATGTATTTTTATTGTTATGTTTATGTATTCTTATTGTTATGTATGTTCTGTTCTATATATTCTGTTTATAATCGTGCCAACTAGCACCCTTCGGCTACCCTGACTGAGGATTTCCCGTGCTTTTTCCTCAGTTGTAAGACAAATGCCAGGGTATAACTCGCAAAGACGGGGCACGGCCCGCACTCTTCCCAATTAGTTTGACCACTCTGGGTTCCCAGAAAGCCTTCCAACCAACGTTGTTAACTGTGTCGTTTTATGTATTGTTTGTGTTGAACTGTGTACTGCCACCGGTTGTCAACCCGATTGCAGTTAACAAACATATCATATCGTATCACATCATATCATATCACATAAAATATGTGAAAGGAGGCTAGTTGTATACCATTACAGTTATTATTCCATGGACTGGAATCTCATCCTTATAGTCACATTACATTCAATATTTCGCTTATTGTAGCTTAGAGGTTTATGGCAAATTATGCTTACAGTTGTGTTCATTAGTGCGTACAAACGAATTATATTTTTATTGACTTAAACTTTTTGTGTATTTCTAAGCGGTTTTAAAGTTCTAACTTGTAGAATTGTATTAAAAACTACACCCTTTCTTTAAAAAAATGATGGAAAATTGACTTTGTTTTTTTACTATTACTATTTTTATGACTACTCCTTGTCATTAGGACTTTTATATTTAGTTTGAATGTTTTTAGTGTCTGTACTGTAATTCTAACGTTTTACTTGTATTGGTCACATAGGTCAACGATAAACAGTCAATGTACCTGCCATTAGGAAAATAAATAAATACATCCTTTCTTCATTCATTATGTTTATGTTTTATCATAAATTAGTCCCATTAAATATCCATTTACACGGATAAACTATCACGTGAGAATAACAGGATAAAGCCGTTCAATTCCGAAATAAACCATCAGACTGCGCTAGGGTAGTCACCTCTCAACATTCGTAAATCTGATATTCCTGAACGAACTCCCACAATGCACGACCACGAGTTTCTTTTTCTGAAAAGTTTCCACGGTACCCCTTCGACAGCCTCAAGAGGCTCTCGGGATAAACTTTCACACGCTTGTTTACAGCCCGCACCTCGTCGTACCAACATATGGCGAAGTTTACTTCCTTATTTGTAATTTTCGCGCGTATATGACAAGCGCAAGACATATATTTAAGAAGAGCAACGTAAACGGACGTGTAAAAGCTGTGAGGAGGAAACTGAATAACACAAAACTGAGTCCGTAATAAACTGCCATCCAGTACCGCGTAACGTCCCGCAAGAGCGAAGTTCTCAATCACATCGCGGCGGAAACCTGAAATTAAGCATGATAAAAAAAATCATCAACAGCGTGTGTGTGCGTGCGTGCGTGCGTGTGAGTGCGTACAAATATGCCCGTAAATAGGAACCACGTGAGACTAGGAGGTGCGCCGGAGTTGCTATTTCTGCTTGTCGCGATAATACCAAAGTCGTCTCTGTGATTAATTAATTACCACACCGTGGAAAAGAATGGGGGAGTTGAGGTAGAATTGGTTAACTTCATGCCCCAGCTGCTTTACACAAGGGGGACGGGCCCCAGTACTCATCGTATAAAGATGGGTCCACACTTGTAACATTACCGCGTAACGTAACACCGTATCGTGACAGTGTGGACGTGCAGCGTGACGCTGCACGTCCACACTTGCTCCGGCCGTAACCGTATCATCCCTTTGATGTGACAGCCAAATACCGACAGCGCACCGAACAAGCCCGTAACGTGACCGCGT
>Ga0123353_10013096_pt1 | contig 11854 bp, 3 predicted proteins | sample TergutLab28metaG_3_FD_92763 | JGI IMG/M metagenome (GOLD analysis project Ga0123353, IMG submission 92763) | Labiotermes labralis P3 segment gut microbial communities from Petit-Saut dam, French Guiana - Lab288 P3 | ecosystem: Host-associated > Arthropoda: Insects > Digestive system > Gut ... | reverse complement strand
GATCGATGGCGGCAACTCCCATTTCCCCGACACCATCCGCCGCACCGCCTATCTGGAATCCAAGGGGCTGCTGTATATCGGCGCCGGCGTCTCGGGCGGCGAGGAGGGGGCGCTGAAAGGGCCGAGCATCATGCCCGGCGGTTCGCCCGCCGCCTGGCCCCATGTGAAACCGATTTTTCAGGCAATCGCCGCGAAGGTCGGCGACACCCCCTGCTGCGACTGGGTCGGCGGCGACGGCGCGGGGCATTTTGTCAAAATGGTGCATAACGGCATCGAATATGGCGATATGCAGCTGATCTGCGAGGCGTATTTCCTGATGAAGACCTATCTCGGGATGACCGCCGGCGAAATGCATGAAGTTTTCCGCGGGTGGAACGAGGGGGTGTTAGACAGCTATCTGATCGAGATCACCCGGGATATTCTGGCATATAAGACGGGGACGGCAGCCCCTTAGTCGAGAAGATTTTGGACACTGCCGGCCAGAAGGGCACCGGAAAATGGACTTCGGTGGCGTCATTGGACGAGGGGATCCCGCTGACACTGATCGGCGAGGCGGTATACGCCCGGTGCCTATCCGCCATCAAAGAGGAGCGGGTCCGGGCCTCGGCGATTTTGAAGGGGCCGGCGGCGGGTAAATTCGCCGGCGATAAGGCGGCATTCATCGAGGACATCCGGCAGGCGCTGTTCGCCTCCAAGATCGTATCCTACGCCCAGGGGTACGCGCTGCTGCGGGCGGCGGCGAAAACCTATAGCTGGGATTTGAAATACGGCGGCATCGCCATGCTCTGGCGGGGGGGCTGTATCATCCGCTCGCGTTTCCTCGGCAATATCAGGGAGGCCTTCGATAAAAATCCGGAATTGGACAATCTCCTGCTTGACCCGTTCTTTGCCGGCGCGCTTGCGGACGCCCAGGACGGCTGGCGCCGGGTCTGCGCCGCCGCGCTGATGAACGGCGTGCCGGTCCCGGCCTTTACCAGCGCCCTCTCCTACTATGACGGGTACCGCTGTGCCCGGCTGCCGGCCAATCTGCTGCAGGCCCAGCGGGACTATTTCGGCGCCCATACCTACGAGCGTATTGACCAGCCGCGGGGTGAACTATTCCACACCAACTGGACGGGACAGGGCGGAGCCACCTCGGCTTCGGCGTATACCGTTTAAATATATTAATAAAAAGTGAAAAAGATATTGCTTTTTTTTGGAAGATATGCTATATTGTAAATATATGGCATCGTCTCTACTATTTGTCTGACAAAATCAACGAGGAGGATTTCATCATGAGTAAAAAATTGCTGTCCCTTATGATGGTGATAGCGCTGTTGGCCGGGAGCGTGCTGATCTCTACCGCGCCCGCCGCCGCCGAACCCAGCACCATCGCGGAAGTAACCGGCTTCGCCGACGCCGACCCGCTGCGGCTGTGGTATAACCAGCCCGCCAATATCTGGGCGTTCGGCAACAGCATAAACGACGGAAATTATAACGGCAAATACGACGCGCTGCCGCTCGGAAACGGTTTCATCGGCGGCATGGTGTACGGCGGCGTGGACATTGACCGGATCCAGATCAACGAAAAAACCCTCTGGTCCGGCGGCCCGGGTAAAAATTCGGGCTACAACGGCGGACACGGCCCGGCTACTTCGGCGACCGCCAAGGCCAACCTGCAACTTTTACGGCAAAGCCTGCAGACCAGATTAGATACCTTCAATATCAGCCACACGGGCGGCACATCAGGAACCGTCGGGGGCGTTACGGCTTGGAACCCGGCAAATACCGCGGGGGCGGGAAATGACCCGCAGTTTGAAAATACGCAGGAAAAAGGCTGGATCAATACCCTGCAGGGCGATCACAGCGATTTCGGCTCCTATCAGAGCTTCGGCGACCTGCTCATCGCGGACGCCACCAAAATGGCGCCGAAGCTGCTGTACGGAACTTCCGACGCCGAGCCCAGCGGCGATGAAAAAGCCATTAACCTGTTCAACGGAAGCAACAACGGCAAGTTTTACGCGAGCCGCGGTGTGCCGGTGACCATTTCATGGGGATATGACCAGCCGTATACCTTCCAAAATTATACGCTCACAACCGGCAACGATATGGATGCCCGCGATCCCTCCGCTTTCACACTGCACGGCTCGAATGACGATACGCCCACAAAGAGCTGGACGCTGATAGACACGCAAACCGCCGCCGCGTTACCGACCGGACGACAGGCAGATAAAACCTTCAACACAACCGTCCGGTCATTCAAACACTATGAACTGCGGATCACCGCCGTGCGTACCGCCGGCAACAATCCCCAGCTCACCCAGATCCGCCTGAACGCGTCGGGCGGCCCGACCCCGACCCCCGTCCCCTCTGACTATACCCGGACGCTGGATCTGCGTACAGCCGTCCACACGGTGTCATACACATTAAGCGGCGTGAAATATACCCGGGAGACCTTTATCAGCAACCCCGGCAACGTGATGGTGGTGCGCCTGTCAGCCAGCGCCCCTAACAGCATCACCCGCCGCATCGCGTTCACTTCGGATCAGACCAAAAAGACGGTATCCGCCGCGACGGCTGCCGGCCAGGGCACCATCAGCATCACCGGACAGCCCGCTGATCAGCGGACGGACAATAACGCGCTGCATTTTGCCGGGACGATCAAGGTGATCCCCAGCGGCGGCACCATAGCGGTGTCCGGCGGGGAGGATATCGACGTCACCGGTGCCAACGAAGTGCTGGTCATCTTCTCCTGCGGCACCAACTATCACCAAAATATGGAAGCGAACAACAACTACTTCAAGGCCGGCGGCGTCGCCCCGGTCGCGGCCGCGGCCCTGTCACGGGTCAATACCGCCGCCGCGAAAACCTATGTGCAGCTGTTGAATGAGCATGTGACCGATCACAACGAGCTGTTCGGCCGGGTGGAATTGAATTTTTCCGGCGGGACAATGCCCGCGGCCAGCAGTACCAACAACACGACGGATAGATTGCTGGCGCGGTACGGCGCGAATTATAACGGATATACCGGCGTCGGTACTGCGACCAACGCGGAAAAACGTTATGTGGAGCGGCTGTATTACCAATACGGGCGGTATATGCTGATTGCGTCCTCCCGGCCCGGCTCGCTGCCCGCCAACCTGCAGGGCATCTGGGCGGATGGATTGAACCCGCCGTGGGCAGCCGACTATCACACCAACATCAACCTCCAGATGAACTACTGGCCGGCGCAGCAGACTAACCTGGCCGAATGCCATATACCGATGATCGACTATACAAACAGCTTAGTGCCGCGCGGCACGCAGACGGCGCAATACTACTACACCCGGGCGGACGGCACGTCCACACCGGTACGCGGCTGGGTTATCGGCCACGAGAACAATGTCTGGGGCAATACCGGCCCCGGCAACTGGTACTGGGGCTTCCTGTGCACCGAAGCGGCGGCATGGATGTGCCAGGATATCTGGGAGTATTACGCTTTCACCAAGGATGAGGCGTTCCTGGCCGCAAACTTCCCGACCATGCTCTCCGCCGCCCAGTTCTGGTTGGATAACCTGTGGGTTGATCAGAGAGCGGGCGCGGGCGGAAAATTGGTGGCCAACCCCTCCTACTCCCCCGAACACGGCCCCTATACCCTCGGCGCCTCCAGCGCTCAGGCCATCATCTGGGAGCTGTTTGAGAATGTATTGAAAGCTGCCGATGTTTTGGGAAACAACCATGCGGATATCGCCAATATTGCCACCGCGCAAAGTAACCTGCTGATGCCGACGGTCGGCAGCCTCGGACAATACAAAGAATGGCGCGACGAGTATTTGATGGATCTCAACGGCGACGGCAACCACCGCCACGTCAACCACTTATACGCGCTGCACCCCGGCACCAATGTCATCGCCGGCCGCAGCACGCGGGACGACACCTTAGTAACCGCGATGAAGAATGTATTTAACCCGCCCAGAAGCACGACTACCCGCAGCGACGTGAGCACCGGCTGGAGCGTGGCCTGGAAGATGAACATCTGGGCGCGGATGCGGGACGGAAACCGCGCCGGCAAGTTAGTCGGGGATATTATCAAGAATTGCACCCTGAAAAACATGTTCGACACCCATACCCCCTTCCAGATCGACGGCAACTTCGGCGCCACCGCCGGTATGACCGAGATGCTGCTCCATAGCCAGGGCGATATGATCGAGCTGCTGCCCGCGATTTCCACCGACTGGGGGACCAACGCCGGCAGTGTCAAGGGACTGAAGGCCCGAGGCAACTATACGGTAGATATCAGCTGGCTGGCCAACAAAGTCAGCGAAGCGAAGATCGTGGCCGGCGCGAATACCGGTACCGAAGAGATCACCGTGAGCGGCCCGGCCGGTATCGGAGCCCTGTACGTGACCGAAGTTATCGACGGCGTGAAATACCAGCTTCCGTTTACCGTAAGCGGGAATACGCTCACCTTTGAAACCGAAGCCGGTTCGGAATATATCATCGGCACCAGCCAGGGCATCCCCAAAACCACGCCGATCACCGCGGTCAACGTGACCGTGACCGCGCCGGTTCCGGGCGCGGCGCCCAGCGCGGCAGCTGTTGACGCGGATACGACGGGCTTCTTTACCCCGGGCGCGGTAGCCTGGTCGCCGGTTCAAAATCCGTTTGGATACGAGCAGGCGTATACGGCCACCGTTACGCTTACGGCCGCTCTGGGGAAAACCTTTGAGGATATTTCGCCGGAAAACGTAAAAATAAACGGTTCCGCCGCGACCATTACCGGCAATACCGGCGCGGCCCTGACCGTCAGCTATACCTTTGCCGCGTTCCCGCTGTCGCCGGTAACCTCGGCCGCCGTCAGCGTGACCGCGCCGGTTCCGGGGCAGACGCCGGTTACTACAGGCTCCGACGCGGGCGGTACCGGCAGCTTTACAGTGTCTTCGGTCTCCTGGTCGCCGGGAGACAGCCCGTTCAAGTATGATACATTATATACCGCCACGGTCACGCTTTCGGCCGCCGCCGGAAAAACCTTTGCGGGATTCGCGGCGGGGTTCGCCACAATCAACGGATACACCGCCGCCGTCACCGGCAATACCGGCAATACGCTGACCCTCACCTACACCTTCGCCGCGACCCCGCAGCCGGTTACCACCGTATCCGCTGTCACCGTTACCGTGACGGCGCCGGTTCCGGGCGCGACGCCCAATACCACCGCCTCCGCCTTGGAAGCCCCGGGCGAATTCACCATTGATTCGGTGACCTGGTCGCCGGGCGACAGTCCGTTTGAGTATGAGAAGGCGTATTCCGTCACCGTCGCGCTCACGGCCGCCCCGGGAAAGAGCTTTATGGGGATTTTGGCGGGGAATCTCAAAATCAACGGGGCCACCGCGAGTATCGCCGCGTATACCGGCGCCACCCTGTCGATCCGGTACACCTTCCCCGCGGTGCCGCGGACGCCGATAGGCATGGTTTCTGTTGTTGTGACCCCGCCTGCCATAGGGACGCCGCCCTTCACCGTATGTTCCTACGACGGGCCGGCGGGTGATTATACCATCGGCCAGGTGACCTGGTCGCCGGGAGGTCCGGTTGAATATGATACAGCCTACTCCGTCACCGTCGCCCTTACGGCGGACACAGGAAAAACCTTCGCGGGCATTTTGGCGGAAAATATCACGATAAACGGCTTTACCTCCGAAATCGTCAGCAATACCGGCACGAATCTGACGATTCAGTACACCTTCGCCGCGATACCGTCCCCGTATATAACAAATGCCGCCATCTTAGTCATAGCGCCGGTCCCGGGTGAAACACCGGTCAACCAGGGCTGGGAAGCCAGCGGGCTGGGTAAATTCTCCGTCAGTTCGGTGTCATGGGCGCCGGTAAACGACCCGTTCAAAGCGAACACACTGTATACGGTCACGGTCAAGATCGCCGCCTCCCCGGGATATGACTTCCTGGGCCTGACCGGAAGCGACGTCAACATCAACGGATTCACCGCGACGGTCATCTCGAACAAAGGCACGACCATGACGCTCACATATACCTTTGCGGCGGTGCCGCCCGCGCCGCCGGCCGATCCGCCGAGCTCATCGGATCTCACCGATTTGTTCATTGAAGTCGCGCCGCCTGTTCCCGGCGTGGCGCCGGTCAATGCGGCCACGCCCGCCTCCCCCGGCTTTTCCGTCAGCTCCGCAGCCTGGGCGCCGGTGAATAACCCGTTTAAGGCGGGGACGCTATACACCGTCACGATAAAAATTGCGGCGGATCCCGGAAAAACGTTCGCGAATATCCCGGCGGGGCAGGTAAAAGTAAACGGCAATGTGGCCACCATTATATCCAATAAAGGCGCGACGATGACGCTTACTTACACCTTTGCCGCGACGTAAGATCCCGATGATTTTTCAACGGGCGTTTTCCGCGGAGCATAAAATTCATGTTATCGGCAAACCAAAAATTACAGTAAAGGCGAATGAATATGTATAAAAAGAAAGCCATCATCATAACCGCAATCTCTTTATTCGCGCTCATATCCGCATTGCTTTTGGTGTTTATTCTGACAAAGTCTGACGGGTTGCCCTTCCGCGGCACCGTTACCCTTTCGCCGGACGCGAAGCTCAGGCTGGTTGACGGGGTTATATATAAACCCGTCGATGAGGACAAAGCCAAAATAACGGTTTCCAACGACGGGCTGACCGCGACGATTACCGGCGTCTTAAAACAACCCGGCAATTATGTCATGTTCTTCTTCGACGTGGAAAACGTCGGTGCCGCGGACGCCAAAATCACCTCCCTGTCCCTGACCAACAACGATCCGTCAAAAATAAATATTGACGGCACGTTCAAGGGGTTAGACGGTATTGTGATCCCGAAAAATGAGTCTTCTGAGGACAGCAGCTATATCTATGTCCACTGGGAAAATACCGATGAGGCTGAAGCGAACGAAGAATGTACCTTTTCGATCGTCATAGACAGCGACGCCGTGTCTTAACACTTCAACCAAAAATGCCCGGAATAAACCTATTCCGGGCATTTTTACTGTGAAAGGCCATGTCTGTTTTTCATGATTTTGCACACAATGTCAGTTTCTTACGAATTTTGGTCATAATCCAGATAGAAATTTTAATTGCTATGATATATAATACAATAAAATGGAAGGGCATGATCCTTTTCACGATATAAAACAAAAATCTACCGTTTTCCGTAAAAACATACAACGAAAGGATGGCAAGTTATGAAAACTCTGTTCGCGCATTCCCCAAAACGGCGCTTCCTCTCGCTGCTGTCAGTGATAGCGCTGTTGCTGACCTGCGTGGTGTTCGCGCTGCCCCCGTCGATGCCGCAGGTTGAGGCGGCGCCGGGAGATCCCTACGAGAACACCTCACTCAGCTTTGAGGAGCGGGCGGCCGATCTGGTCTCCCGTATGACCGAATACGAAAAGCTCGGCTACATCGATAAATTCCTTGTAGACGGCCAGATGACAGACCGCGGCGGTGACTGGTTCAGCCAGTTCGGCTCCAACAACGCCTCGATTCCCCGGTTGGGCGTCCCGGCGATGAACTACTGGATGGAGGCGCTGCACGGCGTCGCCCGGCAGGGCACCGCCATGAACAGGTACTCCACCGCGTTCACCTTCAATATCGGGGTGGGCGCCACCTGGAACCGGGATCTGACGCTGGCGATGTCTACCGCCATCGGCGACGAGGCCCGGGGGTTCAACAACACCCATAACGTCCCGCTCAACTACTTCTCGCCCACCATCAACATCTACCGCGACCCCCGCTGGGGCCGCAGCGACGAGTGCTACAGCGAGGACCCCTACATGACCGCCGTCTTCGGCCAGATGTTTGTGGACGGCTTCCAGGGTACCGATCCCAAATATGAAAAGGTCAATTCCACCATCAAGCATTTTCTGGCCAACAACAACGAGAACAACCGGCACGGCGACACCTCCGACATGGATATCCGTACGCTGAATGAATTTTACGCCTACGCGTTTAAGTCGGTCACGCTGAATTCCCGGGTGGCGTCGGTGATGACCGCCTATAACCGGGTCAACGGGGTGCCGATGTCGGCCCATCAGGATATAGTGGACACCATGCTCCGCCGCAAGTGGGGGTTTGACGGGTTTGTGGTGACCGACTGCGGTGCCATATACAACATCTTCAATCCGCAGGACCACCATTATAAGCCCGACGCGAACTATCTGGCCAAACTGCCGGGCGGCGGCGGCGCCTATGTGGACGCGCAGGGCTACGCCACCAAGCTCGGCGGCACCGCGATGGCGATGCTGGCCGGCACCGACATGAACTGCGGCGACGGATACGCGCACTGGCTGCTGATCGCGATGAACAACGGCTTGGTGAGCATGAACGATATCGACCTGGCGCTGACCCGCATCTTCACCTCCCGGTTCAAAACCGGCGAATTCGACCCGGCGGGCAGCGTTCCCTACCGCAACAATACCAACTATTCCTGGCAGAAAACCGTGCATGAGAGCGGCCACCGCCAGATCGCGGAGGATATGGCGGACGAGGCCATTGTACTGCTGAAAAACGATATCCCGGAGGGCGGTACCAAGCCGCTGCTGCCGCTCAGCAAAAGCGGGCCGGATAAAATCAGCAAATTGGTGCTGGTCGGCGAAGGGGTCCAGCGGGCCCATCTGGGCGGCTATTCCCGCGACGAGTTCCCGACATATGACACCACGCCGGAACAGGGCTTCACTAACCTGCTCCAAGGCTCCGGCACCCAAATCACCGTCATCGGCAACGCGCCGCCCGCGCAGGGCCTCAGCCAGTATGTCTGCAACGCCCGCAATATCCAGCTGCGCAACGGCAGCTCGGTTCTTCGTACCCTCACACCGTCTAACGCGACGGTTTTGTACGGCCTCGAAGAAGAAGGCGATCATTACGGGTATATCAATCCCGGCGCCTATATCGTCTTTCCCAACGTCGATTTCACCAATCTGACCAACATCCGGATGGAGGTCTCCGGTCCGAACGATACCCAGCAGGGCACGCTGGAATTCCGCGTCGGCAGTAAAAACGGGTATCTGCTCGGCTCGGTAGAGACCAGCGCTTCCGGAGGCTGGACCCCCTACAACTGGTTCCAGGCCAACGTCGCGTCGCTGGGCGGCGCGACTAACGGCGACCTCTATGTGATGTTTATCTCCAAAGTGGGCGGGATCGACCTGACCAGCCCGGCCAACAAGCAAGCCATCGAAGAGGCGGACGCGGTGGTCTATGTCGCCGGCACCCTCGAGAACGATTCCGGGGAGGGCCACGACCGCGCCACCTTAGATCTGCCCCGCAGCCAGGCGCAGTTCATCTTCCGCGTTTTGGAGATGAACCCCAACACCGCCGTCTATATCCAGTCGGTCAGTCAGGTGAGCTTAGAGGACTTTATAGACAAAGCCCCCGCGATATTATGGAGTGCCTACAACGGCGAGGCCCAGGGCAACGCCATCGCCCGCATCGTCTATGGCGACACCAACCCCAGCGGCAAGCTGCCCTTCACCTGGTACAGCACGCTGGCCGAGCTGCCCTCGGTCAAGAATTACACCATCCGCGGCGGCGGCGCCGCCACCGGCGGCAGCGACTACGGGCGCACCTATCAGTATTTCAGCGGCACCGCCGATTATCCCTTCGGCTACGGCCTGAGCTATACGAATTATGCCTACAGCAATCTGTCGATCAATAAAAATACCGTCACCCCCGACGATACCATCACCGTCACCTTTGACGTGACCAATACCGGCACAATGGCCGGCGCCGAGGCGTCACAGCTGTATGTCACCCCGCCGGGCGCCAACGGCATCGACCGGCCGTTCAAAATGCTGAAAGGGTTCGATAAAATATCGTTGAATCCGGGCCAGACCAAAACCGTCACCCTGACGTTAGATGTCAGCGACTGCCATTTTTATGACAATGACGGCAACATGCTCTATGATCAGGGCATTTGGGGCCTCTCGGTCGGCGGTTCCAGCGCCAGCACCCCGCTCTCGACTACCGTTGAACTCGCCGGCGCGCTGACCCCGAAGCTGCAGGCGGTCACGGTCCGTCCGGAGGGTATCGTTCTCAGCACCGCCCAGCCGGATATCAAATTCCACGCGAATCTCATGGCCGCGCTGTCCGACGACAGCTTCCTCGATCTGTCGGCTTCGGGCGTCACGGTCAGCTATACCAGCCGCGCCCCCGGTGTGGCGACGGTAAACGCCAGCGGCACCGTGAGCCCGGCCGGCGCCGGCTCCACCCTCATCACCGCGACGGTCACCTACGCCGGCCAGAGCATGTCGGCCACCTTCCCCGTCATCGTGCAGGGCGCGGCCAAACCGGTCGACAACAGCATCAAGGTGCTCACCAAAGACAACTTCACGGTCAGCAGCACCTTCCCCTCCAACAGCGAGCTGGCGGTGAATCCTGTCACCGATCAGGGCAGCTCGGTTTATCAGAACGCCGAAACCTACTTCGGCGGCCTGTTCCCCGAAGAGGAATACCTGCATATCTGGATCTACCAGCCGGCCATCACTAACGGCGCCGGCGCGGTCACGCCGAGCGGGGACGTCAGCGTCACCATCCGCATCACCGAAGCGCAGAAGGGCGCGCGCATCTATGAGATGGCCAAAGGCGGCTCCACCCCGGTCGAACGCACCTATGTCCTGAACCCGGACGGCAGCGTGCTGTTCGATCAGGTGAACCCGTATGGCAGCATGACCTTCAAGAGCAGCAACTGGGACAGCAGCGGCCCGATCTTCTTCTTGGTGCTGGGGGCCGACGGAGAATTGGAGGATCCGCCGCCGGAGGTACATAACATCACGATTGAGCCGCGGGGCTGGGCGGCGGACGAGGGGCTGGTGGATTATTTCGGGTATCCGGCCATCAAAATGTCCGGCCAGGGTCCCTACGCCGACCTCGGCATCTTCTTCGACGGCGCGGTCGCCGGCAAGGAATATAACAATGTGACATTGGTGTTCGACGCGGCGGGCCGCCGGTGGGTGCAGTTCAAAACATATAACGCCAACGACAATCTGCTCGGCCACGGCGGACGATGGAATACTACTGACGGCGGAAGTGCAAACAACGGAGAATTTTTTGAACAAAACGAATGGTGGAACCGGGACGGCTTCTGGAATAACGAGGACCACCATGAATATTCCGTCCGGCCGGTGGAGAACCTCAACGGGCTTGTACTCAACCGGGGCGAAAATCCGGGGGTGTTTATCGGCGGCGGCGGCAGTGATTTGTATATCCGCGGCATCCGGCTGCTCATCGACGACGAGATCGTCGCCGGCTGGGGCTCGCTGGCGCCGGGTAAATTCAGCCTGATGCTGGATTACCGGGACGGCAGCAAGCCGGCGGCCGACAAATACAGCCGGGACTTCCGTACCCAGGGCAACGAGATCAACTTTGTCGTCGGCGGCGTTCCGACCGGGATTTATGACGCGCAGTTCATCATCGAATACAGCGCGGGCCGGGATTTCGGCTGCGATATCGATTATCATACGAACAACACCTCGGGCAGAACCCAGATCCCCATGACCGCCAACGGACAGGGCGGGGTGCCGCAGTGGGCGCCGGCACGGGACAGCGAGACCTGGGACGACTGGCGGACCGGCACCTGGTTGCTGAACAACATGTATATCGGCGATTTGGGCAAAAACACCAACAGTCAATACGGCTGGGATTTCGCGCTGAAACCGGGCAACGGTGAAAGGGACGGCTCCGGCGGAGAATTGGGACTCACCATCCGCAGCGTAAAGATGATCCTCAACGGTGAGATGACCGGTTTCTGGGGTACCCCGTTCCCATTGAAACCCGGCGCCCTTGTGGATCCACCGACCTTAGTATCGAAGACCTCGACGAGCATCACGGTGCAATCTGCCGCACCGGGCAACGGTCAG
>Ga0123353_10013095_pt1 | contig 11855 bp, 11 predicted proteins | sample TergutLab28metaG_3_FD_92763 | JGI IMG/M metagenome (GOLD analysis project Ga0123353, IMG submission 92763) | Labiotermes labralis P3 segment gut microbial communities from Petit-Saut dam, French Guiana - Lab288 P3 | ecosystem: Host-associated > Arthropoda: Insects > Digestive system > Gut ... | reverse complement strand
TTAATTCCCGGCACTCCGAAAAATTTTGTGTTGTTTGATAGGCGGTTTTCGGGGGGGGGGGGGAGCGGGGCAGAACCCTGCTGACCAATTGCTCGTACAGGAGACTGATGTAGCCAGTTTCAGACTTATCAGAATGTAATTCTTTTTTTAAAACAAGAATGTGTCTTCAGTTTAAACGTTTCGCTTGAACTGATTTGGAATCCAATAATTTCCGCATATTTGCTTTGAGTTTGCTCTCGTAGTTTATATATGGCTGTATTCACGTGATATTTTCTACCAAAGATTCTGAACTTTTTTTTTTTGTCAAATCAAAGGCTACGAAAAATTCAAGCTTTATTCTGGTGCTATGCCATTTAAAAAAAAAAAACTTTAATTTATTTATTAGGACACTTGTTTTCCAGTGTGCTGCGTAAAGAATATTTGAGTAAGTTGTCTTCCAGCGGCATTCCTATTGAAAAGGAAATGCAATTCTATGATACACAATCTTGCAGGTTGCAAAAACAAGTTCACCACGATATAAGGAACCATTTACTGCCCTGTTAAATTGACCCTTCATTAGCTCCTTTGAGATGGCGAACTACTTCAGTGAAGATTCCTGCAGTTCTAGCAACCATGAAATTATCGAGGTACTGGTACCCACAGAGATTCTAACCTGTCGGTATTTTGTGGTCAACCGCACAGGTAGAGATGGATGTTAGCACTTCTCTGTAGGCGAATACCCACAAACCTCTAAAACCACCATTATTCAAATCGAATAATGCTGCTTCGTTTACTGATGTGAGCAATTTTGTGCGGCATTGTTATGCATCGCCAAATGTATGCCACTGTAACTCCACATTAGTTTATTACACAGTGCAAGGCGTTTTATCCTACCGTGAAGCCTATGCTGAATGTGTAGGATGCCATGGAAAAAGATACGATTGGTGCGAATGACCACGGTGTTTAAAACGTGCATTCACACCGAACGAACCTTGGGAATACAGGTTTGAAATCCATCCAGGGGATATAATTCCGCTCTTTTCCACATTGCGATAAGGAACCAGGGGCTGTGTTCGATTCCCACGATCGAGCAACTTTGGAAGCAGTAATGCTATGCCAAAGAAAATGTGGCTGTAAACTGCATCATTGTGATTGTGTGGAATGATATGAAGAAGTACAGAGCGTGGTACACTGATGGGAAGGTGTGAAATTCATACAAAATTCTGGCTGGACCATGTGGAGTGAGAGTTCTTTGGAGATGAAGGTATTATACGGCAAATTTTAAAATTGATTTTGGATAAGTGAGTACATTATACCGACTGGACTGAAGTGGATAAGAATAGGGTCCGCTGAATGACCAGTACTATACTGTGATAGGACTGTTACAAAGAATTTCTGGGTTTTTTTAATAATAACCAGCTATTGAGGAATTACAGTGAACCAAAGAGTTACTGATGGTCGAGTCGTAGAATTACGGGGTTCTCTAACATTTCCGCCAGGAAAAGTTACTATTTAGCGTCTCGTGTCGGCTTCATTTCCCAATGGAGGGAACTTCCTCCTGATCCCATTGTCCATAGTGTTCTGCAACGTATGATTTGTCTGTTTGGGTTCTTGGTGATGGTAGTGGAGATTACGTAATAGACCTGTGTCAATGCTGAAATTTCGTTGGTGGTGGTAATCGCTTGGCCGTGAAGTGTGGAATGAAACATAGTGTGAAGGGCCTTAATTCTTGCCAGTGAGACATGTTGTCTCGGATACCTGATTGCTTGGTGAATATCAAAAAGCACCTGGTCCGATTGCAGGCAGTAAGTGTTTAGAATTCCGCATGTGCATCGACATGACCGACATCCCGCCTCTGACATGGATATGCGATTTTTTTCTCGTCCCCCATGTGAATGCCCCCTGACCGTGATGCTGTACAAGGTCCTGTCGTATGAAATAAACGAACTCCATCCTGCTCTCGGGTGGCTAAAAGTACCTCTTCCCTTGTTTAATTCTTTACTTGTTCTACCCATAGGAGGTCTGTGTATATTGCTGATAACTCAATAGATCGCATAGCAATCTACGAGCCTTTACAGGACAGCAGACAAACACACAGAAAAGTTATGGTGCACCAAGCAAAACTCGAACTCCGTGTTTGCTGTATACACGAAGCCTGAAAGTGCCGGCTGTGGACGCTGTTTACGCGACATTTCCCTTTGTGTCTCCCAGCATGGGGCTTTCGTGCTGTTTACTGGTGTGCAGTGTCTAATTGCCATTACTCAGTCCTGCGATCCCTTATTTTAGCGTCATTGTTCTTCATCTCCCCGGACTGGGCACTGAATATATTCCACACCTTTCCTTTGAGTAAAATGGCTGGAGACTTGTTCATGGATATATGCTATATACTCTGACTTGACGGTAATTTGTGCTGGTCGTTAGGGATTACAGGTGTATTTCAAATTTCATCACTTAAAGGAGTTTAGAAGTTATAGAAACGCGTATTTTGTCTGAAGCGTTACGTAATTTTAGGTTATGTTTATTTTAAATTGAGTGTAGAGGGACAATTTGATTTAAGAAACGTGTCTGTTATTTAATACGTAGTACGTCTTGAGTCGCAATAAGCGGTTGTAAGTGAGTCATTCTTCTCTCCTGTAGGAGGAAGGCGTCTGTGGCCCTCGTTGTCATTCAGTATTCCCAAGAGAATCCACATGTAGTTACGGTAGTGCTTCGTTTCCAGAGTGACTTCTTGCATAGGAGGCGAGTTTCAGTAATAAATAGGTACTGAATGTATGCAAGAACATGTCAGGTTTGTCGTTCGTGAGGGGCCTGAAGCAGGACATCACAATGTTAGATATTTCTGATATTTGAATAAAGGTAGACCAACTTGATGACACTTGCTTTATTATGTCAATTTACTGCTCAGCATATTTTGGATGTTCATACATCCATCTTCAGGAGCTTGCGACTACTTTGTGCGTTATTGTGTAGGTTGTATTGTGCTGTAATGATAGAGATGTTAGATATTTCTGTATGTGTTAACAGAATCGGAATTTCTCTTGCAATTTCATAGGCCTTTACTTAGACCTAGTATAGAAAATCTAATGTTTTGTAGCTGCGCCGTGTGAGGTTCATAGATCTATGAAGTTATTTACTCGAACACTGAGATCGTGGGTTTAAGTTAGACTTAGATCATGGGTTTTGTGCGCGCAGTTCTGTGACAGTTCAGAGTTATTTTCTTATCGTAATTTTTAGGAATGTTGTTGTTTGAGTTAGTAACGAGGTAACACGCTGGATTTTCACATCAGTGCTTCGGGTTCAGTTCCGATTGACCATGTAGTTTAATAGTGGATGAAGGAAAACCAAGAGTTTGCATTCGCCCTGTTAATCCGTATTACGACAGACTCCGTACACATCTAAACCGTCCTGTGGCTGTTGCGATAACAAGAGAACTCATTATCAGCCGTTAGGTTAGGGGTTTTCTTTCCCGTTGGACGTGGATGGTCACACAGTGACGACATTAAGTTCTTTAGAAATCTGCAGCAAAGAAAGCCATAATTCTGACCGGGATGCGGCATGACGAAGTGTAAAGAATTGCAATGATACTGACAAAATATTTATGTATTTTCACATTTTGGTATCATCTTTTTTGTGCTTGTGTTTGTGCACGATAGAGCAGGAATTACTGACAGGATTTTCTATAAGTGTAGCTGTGTTTGCATTACGTAAACTTTACATGTCAGTTTGAACTTATTAATTAAGAAGACTTATGTGTATGCTGAAATACTTAATGATGACATTCCCGAAACCATCCTGAATGATTTGTTATGTATTTTATTTATTTGTTAAAAGTTCATCCTTGAATTTTAATCTATAGGTCACACGTCACAGAAGTAAATATAGCTTACAGAAGTTTTTACTGACACTTGTAAGCATCAGGGGAGGTTGGTGTTGTGTACTTTATTCAGTGGACATGTCCATACAGCATAGTTAAGTAAATTCTCTCTTGAGGTGCAGTGGTTGTCATTATTACGCTCGGAACGCCTGTGTAAGTGGCCTGATCGGAACGAACAAGACAACGCTTCGGAAGCTGAGAGCCGGGAACACCTCTTCATCTCCCACATATTCTGTATGTGTTAAATCTTTATACCAGTTAACCTTTACAGGAAGCAAAGAAGCGCTCATCATCACTGATAGGGCCAGGGAAGACTTCAGCTTCTGGCTGCTTACTGAAGAACCGACAACCGCCCAGGCACAAGCGACAGCGCAGATAATCGGCTTCGCCTATTTGTGATGACTACAATAGTCATTTTGCGCGATGAGCTCCTTCACGCTTATCCATGGCCATCACGGCGACTAACAGTCGCCAGAGGCGTCAGACACGGGACGTTCTCACTCGCCAGGGAAGAGGAGGAAGCGTCTCGGACCGCTGTCGCCAAGGGCCCAGAATTGGCCGACGCCGCGCCAGTGAAACTGCACAGACTAGGGTGAGAAGTACGCCGATTAGGAGGTCTGATTGAGGGGGGTGGCGGGTTTTCGCGACACCCACACCGTGCTTAACTTGGTGTCATTCCGACCGGTGTTTCCGAAATGGATTTGGCGCTCCCGTTACTCCACTTACCTGCAATCAAACGATGGCCGCGATCCGATTCCTTGACGTCAGCCCGGATTTATGGACCGAATTTTAGCCCTACCCCAGGACGATCTCTGCACCATCACAGAGAGGACACAAGACAACATGCAAGGAACGAAGGCGCACGGGCAAGAAAGCGTCGTAATACGGCATAGCAATCCTTCGACAATCCACAGATAGTACTCCAATGCAAGGACAGATGAAGCAAGTGGAGTTGACTTTTGTTGATCGTTGGCTCTTTGTTAACGTATAATATACTTTACATATTAATTTTATTTTGCAATAATAAAAGCACAGTGCGTTGAACCACATATCCGGTGCCCTGTTTTTCGGTGTATCTGCACGCGCTCGGAACGCCTATAAAAGTGGCAAATCAAAGCAGCGAGGACAATGCAACGGAAGTGTGGTGCCGGGAACATATACAAATCTAAACATGTTGCGTGATGGATTTTTAATGATGACAATTTTGTCACGTAAATGGAAATTGGATTTAGAAAAATGCTGTCACTTCTTAGGTGCGTTCGGAAAGTGCTTGTAGTTAGTTCGGTAATCATAAATTGTGAGGTTCCCCAGACGATGTATATTTCTGTACTATGACGAGTGGGAACCTTCTGTCTAGGTTTTAAAGCAGAAAAGGTCGTTTTCCGGGTTTGGGACTTCCCAAAATGTCTTTGTAATTGCCAGTGTGGGTTTTCCCTCTAGCCTAGAATCTGCGTTGGTTTGGGTTCTCCCTGAGTATGAATGAAATTCCCTGTGAAAATTCTAGATCAGTAGTGAGGGAAAGCTGTCCAATCTGGAGCCTGTTTATACTTTTCTGTACCCCGTGAAGAAGTCGTTCGTGAATTGTAGTCTGGGTTTTCCACAGGCGGAGGGTTTGCCCTGAACGGTGGCATGTATCCTATCGTGATTCTCCACATCGGTGTTATGCGTACTGTGTGTCTGATTTTCGAAGTATTAAGAAAGGAGATTCTTGGTATTGCCTTTACTGGACGAAAATATATAGATGATTGTTTCCCTCAACGCACTGTTTTGGAGCATCGGGCTGGGATGGAACGACAGACTGACCGTGGGCTCTTATGTACGGGTATACAGTGCTGTTTATAAAAATTTGAATTCAAACTTCCGCATATATTAAGGCGTTTCCGTCCAATAGCCTGCGTAGTCTACAGAGATCCAGTAGCCATATTGACTAGCTTGCCGGTTTAAGATTAGTCTATTTGTATATAGTTCTACTGAACTTGTGTAGGCGTGCATGGACGTATTCAAGGTTCCTTATTGATAAAATCATCCAGATATTTTTGTCATAATTCGCATTCCACTGGGTGATGAACAGTTCCAGTTATGGTTCCGTACTTAAATATGGACAAGGTTATAATATTACAAGCGTCCATGAAAACAGGGGTTTGGTTCCTCGTCGTGACCTATCAGAATTATTACGACGCGTGAAAACTGGTTGCTACGTGCAAACGCTCGAAAATTCGTTGCTATGGTAACCCACCCGCAAACATACACATGCCCTTTATATTAAAAATAAATTACGCCAGAAAGGGCTGTGCTAATGCTACTCGTGTCGTCTTTCCTATTATGAAATTTTGTATTCTGTACGAGGTGGAAGTATAATGCGAAGGCATAAAACCGTGGCAAGGAGGAAGTTGCAGGGGTTTAGTAATTCAGCCCTTGAAAACACTGTGGTTAATATATGTTGGTCCGGGTTTAAGATTAAGAAGTGCGCTGTGCTGACGCATTGTGTTCATTTATTTCGTATGATTCAAAAACATCGATTGTTTACCTTTATTATATTAACCGTATTGTCTTCCGAATGGATATGGAAAGACCAAATTCTTTCTGAGGTAGACTCTTAGTAAATAACACCGATTTATTTATGCCTTTAGACGGCTAATAATCTTTATACAGTCATGTGAAGTCATTACCTCAGAGAGTTCCTCGTTGGTTTTTGAGTTGTAATACATCTCAGACAACATTAACCTACAATTAGAGTCATTCTTGAAGATGTCACTTGGCTTGTTAAGAAACTGCACGCCGTCTGTGGAAGTAACGATTTATCAATGCTGTGTCCACAACAGTTCGCCGGTAGACCGTATGTGTACACGGCCACCACCCGAGGCCCGCCCAGTCGTAACGTACTAGCTTGTTTTTTAAGCAGAATTGTTCGCACCCGTCTAGCCCCTACGCTAAACAAACGCTCGTTGTCAAACAGCCAGTTCGGCCTGCGCCACTTCTAATCAGTCTGCTTCTTTATTTTAGAGCGAACGAGCTGACTTGAGCAGTGGCGCTTTTGCTTTGTGTACAGAAATTGCCCGGTTCGATTTACGGTCGTGACACCGGTATTTTGACGGAATTTATTTTCTTGGTTTTCTTCATTCCCCAGAGACAAATGCCTTGCTAGTACCTGAAGTAGGCCACAACCAATTTTCTCCACATCATTTCCAATTCGTTGCTTATCATCATCCAATCCTTTGTCTGAGTTAGTTACAACGTCCTTTAGTGGACCAACTCCGACCCATACATCACTCACTGAATGCAATGGTGGCGCAGTCCAATAATGCCGATTTGGAGTTAATGCTACGATTGAGTGAAAAAATATAACTACATTCGACAATAATGGAATGTTGCGAAGTATGTGTGCTGGTATTGTCGTATGTAGTTCTTATATTTTTTAGCTCAATCATAATATTAACTCCAAATTACATTTTTTTTTAGTTATGCCAGTATTGCATTCCGTGAGCGGTATAAAACGTAAGGAAAGGTAGGCATGTGGTACCAGCACGTGCGTTTGGCTGTCCCAACAGTTTTCAAGCATCTTGATGATGCTTGCCTATATGAAGCTAGGTATGAATATTGTACTACTACAGGCCCTCACTCTGCTGTGGGATTTCGTACCGTCTTGTGCACGCTGGCTCAAGCAGTACCGCTTCTGATTTCGACTTGAACATTGACTATCCTGACGGAGACTGGCCCATGTGCCAGGAAATACGGCTTACACTTAACTCAAGCAGCTCAATTAAACATTGAAGGCCAGTAAGTCTAGAACGGTTACACATGACGTCGGCAACTTTACTACCAGGAGACACGGTCACATATCCCAGAATGCTTGAATCCCCCTCAACACCGCTGTGAGAAACTGAGATCATACAAGTTATTGTTCGATGTCACTGATTATACCTTTTTCAATATTGTGCTAAGCACACATTTCGTGTAATATAAACACTTCTTGACACACCCATAATTCTTATCAAACGTTAAACTGTAGACACAAGTAGTCCCACTTCACTGCTTCCCAAATTACGTGAAGTGTGTGGCATGCTGATGTAATGAACTGAAGTGTTTCTTTTGTCTGGTGTTGGTATTCGCTGCAACTAGGCTTGTAATGAAATTCTAGAACGGAGTCTAGTTGCAACTTTCGACTAACAAGCCTTGGAAGTTTAATGTATTTCTGATTGCATTATGTACAGTCCCATTAATTGCATTGTGATTGACTAATGTACAGCCCCTGGCAGTCGCAGACACCTTATGGCTGTTTGTATGTGACATACCAGTTTTCTTTAACGAAAACCATGGTTGTGCTAATGTTTTGCTGTCGTATTTTGATGTCCAGTGCTAGAACTGCAGTAAGTTTGCAGCAGGTGAGAAGGACGATATTGAATATAGATATCGCGAGATTTACATGAATGATGCTTAGATTTTTTTTTTGGGGGGGGGGGACTTTCGTTCTTGTTCCGATCTTCCTACACTTTGCCAATTCTCATGCTATTTATGAAATCCTGTCTCTGTTAGAATCGAATGAGGCTGTGTGTCTGGGAGTAGCCTGGTATATGCTATAAAATGCGCACCTGTTCTTTTTCAGTGCCTCAGTTTTGTGTGGAGGGTGGTGATGGGTGTGTTTGTGGATAATAAAGGATAAGAGATCTGCAGGTATACTTTTGCCTACTTGTCGATTGGAAGATGAAAGATTCATAAGTGAGACATTATGTACAGTCAGAAGTTGTAAAATTTTACTTAAAAAATATTGTACTGAAGTAAGTACAGTTTTCCCGCTTTAAACAATTTGGAATTTGTGCTGGTGGGAATTCGTGCTAGAATAACAAAAGTACAAAATTTGCGATTACAGTTGTCCCTCGTTTTGTGTAATGACAGAAGTGACGTTTCTGCCACGAGCTTTCGTGCTAGCATCAAATCGTACGTGAACTAGCAGCCTGTACACCGGGCAGTAAGATGCAGAGGCCTCTCGTTGACTTAATTTCCCTTTGGGGGACATTCTTCTTGTCCGCATACTTTGCAGAGAGCCTTGTGAGTAAAGACAGCTATAATTCCAAGCAATCGCGACCTGTTATGATGCTGACATACTGTCCTGGAGTTCGCGGAGAATAGAAAACAACACAACCTTTGCACGCGATCTACGAGCCGAGATTTGAAACTGGGACCTCCCGGATAAAACGTACGAGTGCCATCCAGTACAACCGATGAAAGCGAGGTATAACATTGTAACAGTCAAAACGGTAAAGTTTTGCTTGAATTAAGTACCACGTCTTGAAGGCACTTGGGTCGGCGAATGTAGATATATCTCCATACGTTAATCATCTCAGCACTAGATGGCCTTGAATGATTAGCTTCATACCCCGGCTGTTTTACTTCTGGTCAAAGAGCCTATGGTACATGCTGAATGCGATATTGGGCATGCTTCAGGGCCTGCTTAGGCGCTTTGAAGAAGCGAAGGGTCTCGTTTCCTTGCTGAAAATCGAGCCACGATTCCTCGACCGCCTAGTCCGTTGCCTATGGACTGTACCGACCCAAATATGGTGTCGTTTAATGTCGTTAATGCTCGATATAACGTTAATAATCACATTAGTTCGTGTAGCATCATTTAATAATAGTGGTAATGGTTATACCATCGTTTGATGATCTTTTTATTGTTACAGCGTTGTTTTGTAATCTCTAACCGTGCATTTTCCCGTAATAATGTCTTCCCATGCAGCAGTACATGCACGCCTATGTTACTGAATTTTATTCCTTGCAGGGGCAGCAAACCTTGGTGTAATAAAAGTATGCAGTTTACCATTTCTCTGGCAACCTCGTTCTTCGCGACAATAAAATCATTTTTATAGCCAGCACTTATAAATGCAAGGAAAATAAGAACAGAAACACGCAGGATGTTTTTATATCACTAAAAGTAGCGACTGTTTTGTGTACGAACTTTTACTAAGAATATTAGGCTGGGTAACTATACAGCTGCTGGGCATGTACGTATTAAGTGCACTACATTGCCTCGCTTCCGCTTTCCCTTGCAAGCGATCAGCGCGGATTTGAGTCCGCTATATTTCTCGTTGACAGCTTGTAACAAAAGTGCCGATACTATCGAAATATTTCAACGTTAACAGGTGTTCTGCGTCGTCATGTAATCAGAGCTTCCAAAAGGAATTTATTGTCAAAATGATGACAGAAATGACACTGCAAAACAAAATGTGCAGACTTTTAGTTTTAGATATATATTAATGTAAGCAGAAATATTTGGAAGTTCGAGTGAATATAAAGAGATAGTTGAAATACTTATGGAGGTGTGTGTGTGTGTGTGTGTATTTGTAGTTGTCATCATCGTCACTGTCACGTTACCGCCATCACCATCACCATTATCAAACCCCTTGTGATCATTATAAGCATCAAGGAGCCGATCCCAGTGGCCGCGCGGTCTAAGGCGTAGGTCTGCGGTCGTTCGCCTGCTGAGATTGTAGGTTCGAATCCCACCGGGGGCATGGATGTCTGTCTGTTGTGAGTATTGTGTGTTGTACAGGTAGAGGTCTCTGCGACGAGCTGATCACTCGTCCAGAAGAGTCCTGCCAACTTTGTTGCGTCGTTGTATGTGATCTAGAAACCTCAAGAATGAGGGGGCCATGGCCCACAGAGGGCTCTCGCACAAAAAACAAACAAAAAATAAGCATCAAGGAATAGACTTTGTCCACCAGAGTCAGTCTGAATCTGATTTCTCCAGCTTGTAATAGTATTCCTTCTTCTCGTTTTCCCCTCGGATCATATTTTGGAATATATTTGAGATCGTATGTTTCCCAGTTGTTCCTTATGATCGCAGCTTCTTGATCATTCAGCGTTGTTTTTAAGTACGCAACTAATGCTGTACTTAATTCATATCTCAAGTCATGATTCTGAATGCGGCCTTATCTGCTACGTCCTATGACAAAGTGTAATGTGTCCCCCCTGTTCCTTTTCGTTGTGTGTAATTAGCTGTCCTGCACATAGCGCAGTGTGGGCGCAGTCATTATGTTGTAAATCCAATGGCTGTAGCTATCTTCTTTTTCTGGTAGTGATTTATGGTGCCACATAAAATGGAAAATATGCAAGTTTCACGTCCAGGTCATTTGAGTATCGAAGTAAGAAGTTTCAGCCATGACACATAAAGCTGTTTATCTGTTCGAAATATACGTTTTATCCTTACCGGGAATGTTGTGTGGCTTGGAACCCCGAGCGCTTTCTTCCTATATATATGTTAGTTTTATGGTAATTTCGTAATTTTCCATTCGATACTGTAGCCAGTGTAGTTGGTACAGCGTCGTTCATTAAACGTCACGACATGCTTAAGAATTCTGGGCTTTGGAAAGCAGTTATTTAAGGTAAGGGGGAGTATTGAAAGCTTGAGCCATTTTTTAAAGAGAGGAAACAACGCTGGACCCGGGAGAATGTAGCTATTTAGTGCTTTCAGATAAAAGGTTTAGAATATAGTTAGGCCCTGCCTTTGTGTAGGAACTGTACCACACTTTGTCCGAGTTTCCCCTTACTTTTAATTGACCTGTTTGGTTCCGATAACTTGAGGTTTTGAAGGGTTTCTAAGTTATTTTAGGCCAATCCCGACGTAAATCTTTCACACAATTCGTGACTTCTTCCTGCTCCATACCATTTGACCATCATCTCAGTGTAGACGACGTAAAAGTAAATTTTGGAATTTCCATCATGAAGTTTAAATTGTCACAGGCTACGGTGTTTCCGCGCAGGCAGAGCGATTAACCGGCACGATAACCTTATTATAAAGTAATATGATTTTAATATATTGTGGACCGAGTAGTTTATTCGGTGTATAGACTAGGCTGCAGGCTGTAATACCGTAGAATCGAGGATCGATTCCCGGCGGGCTCGGAGATTCTTTTAAGGTGAGACATTCCCGTTGGTATTAACAAATCACAAGAATGTGTATCAAAACAGTCACACACGACACCAGTTTTATAAATTTATTCACGGCTAC
>Ga0123353_10013094_pt1 | contig 11856 bp, 8 predicted proteins | sample TergutLab28metaG_3_FD_92763 | JGI IMG/M metagenome (GOLD analysis project Ga0123353, IMG submission 92763) | Labiotermes labralis P3 segment gut microbial communities from Petit-Saut dam, French Guiana - Lab288 P3 | ecosystem: Host-associated > Arthropoda: Insects > Digestive system > Gut ... | reverse complement strand
GCGAGATGGCGGACAGACCGAGTCAACAAGATGGGAGTCGTCTGTGCGCTATTCTACACAGAACAATGGGACGAGTACTGGAAATACGCAAAATAATGCCTACAGAACTTGCGCGCACCCAATGCCGCTGCCGGAAACCTCTCGTAGGTGCTGTGAAAAGTTTGGACAGCAAGGGCGAGTTGTCTTATTTTGCTGTTGCACTGCATGCGTCTAGCGGTTTCTCTTGCCGTCTGAACCGCCGGTAAAAGAAGGGCAATCAACATACCGACCACCGCGATGACGACGAGAAGTTCAACAAGGGCAAAGGCTGTGTTTCTGCTCATACACTGGTACTAAAAACGGCACAAGCCATTCGGTAGATATTGTAATTGCCGAGCGTGGGAATGTCAATAGTACAACAAACTTTTCAATGTCCGCAGATTGACAACGTCCCAATCGAGCACTTCGCCGTCAACTTCGACCGTTCCCTTGGGCGTTTCCAAATACATCGGCAAGTCCGCAAATCGGGGATCGTTTACCAAGAAGCGGAACGGCTCCAATCCCAATGCACCCTGTCCGATGTGAGCGTGCCGATCCACGCGGCTGCCGATTCCCTTCACGCTGTCATTTAAATGAAACGCCATCAAGCGGTCAAGTCCGATGATCTTGTCGAATTGCTCGAACGTTGCGTCGTATTCTTTCGGAGTGGCAAGCGAGTGTCCCGCCGCCGTGATGTGGCAGGTGTCCACACACACGCCGAACCGCTCGGGACAAGACGAACGTTCGATGATCCTTGCCAGATGCTCGAACTTCCAACCGAGATTCGTTCCCTGTCCCGCCGTGGTTTCCAAGAGTACCGTTATCGATGTTTTCGTTTGTTGAAAGATTGTATCGAACGCTTCGGCAATGCGTCGCAGTCCCCTTTCTTCGGCGTTGTTTTCGACATTGTCTTCGGCATTCTTCGATTCATCGCCCGTCGGACTGCCGGGGTGCATGACGATCCAGGGGATGCCCAGTATGGCAGTGCGTTCGAGTTCATCGGCAAATGCCGCGATGGACTTTTGCCGCAAGTCCTCTTTGCCCGATGCCAAATTGATGAGATAGGAATCATGAACGAGCGGAAAGCGAATGTTTCGGCTTTGCAGTGCCTGCTGAAATCGTTGCCCCTCTGCTTCGGTGAGAGGCTTTGCCTTCCACTGCGAACTGTTTTTGGAGAAGAGTTGCACGCAGTCGAAGCCCGCGTCCGCCGCCGCTAAGACGGCTTTTTCGTGTCCTCCCGAGATTGATGCGTGAACGCCGAAGTAAGGCATGACGAACATTGTACCACAATTCGGCTACACCGGTGGATTTTTCTACCCGTTATGGTATATTTTCCTCAATGAGCGGTTAGCCCCCGGTTCACCCGGTTTCACTTATCCACAAAAAATGTCCCTATTAGTAGTTGGTTCCATTGCTTACGATACCATCGAAACGCCGACGGCACGGCGAGAAAACGTGCTCGGCGGGTCGGCACCCTTTTTCGCTTATGCCGCCAGTTTTTTCTGCCCCGTGCAGATGGTCGGAGTCGTCGGTGCAGATTGGTTGTCCGAATATACCGAAATGCTGCAAAAACAGAAGGTCGATACCACCGGCATTGAAATCGTGCCGGACGGTAAAACCTTTCGATGGAGCGGAAAGTATCACAATAACATGAATGACCGGGACACGTTAGAGACGCAACTCAACGTCCTCGGCACCTTCCAACCGAAGTTACCGGAAAACTTCCGCCGGACACAGTACGTTTTTCTTGCCAACGGTGCGCCGTCCACTGGACTTGCTGCCTTGGATCAAATTCAAGGAGCAGACCTCATCGTGGCAGACACGATGGACCTCTGGATCAACACCACCCGGTCCGATCTTGATGCACTGTTGAAACGGATTGATGGACTCGTCATCAATGACAGTGAGGCGAAGATGCTCACCGGCGAAATCAATTTAATCACGGCGGCGCGCAGGATTTTGACGATGGGACCCAAATTCGTGGTCGTCAAGAAAGGGGAACATGGGGCAATGTTCATCAGCGAGTACGAAATCTATGTCGTGCCAGCATTTCCGGTGAGCAATGTCGTCGATCCGACGGGGGCAGGGGATTCCTTTGCCGGCGGAATGATGGGATACATTGCCTCACGGCAGGGCAATCTCGATGGCGAAACAATCAAAAATGCGTTGGTCTATGGCACTATCGTTGCCAGTTTCGGCATCGAGGATTTCAGTTTTGACCGATACAAACAGATTGACCGTTCGAACATCGAAGAACGTCGCAATGCCTTTCAGGCGATGACGGCGTTTTAGGGCGTGTTTACACTACCCTTGACCTGTTTTGTTGGGCATTGTTACAGTCCGTCATGGACTGGGTGCGTCTAAAAAAAGGACCGCAGTTCTACTGGCACCACAATCCCCGTAACAATTTTTCCCCACTCACGCTATAATAACGGTAGTAGTTCTAATCCCCTCACTCCGATGAAACATTCAATCCTTTTCCTCTCCCTCTCCCTCATTGTTTTCGCTTCGGCGGTGAAAGCGGAGGACAATGCTACCATCGACATGGCAACCATCCGTGCCGACTTGGATGACAAGCCGGACACCGAAATTATTGCACTGCTCGGTCTCAACACTCTCGACGATAAAAACCGCATCCTGGCGGCAATCGAAGTCGTCAATGAAAGAAAAATCACCGCCGCAAGCGATAAGTTGAAAACGTTGATGACCGGCGGCAATGCAGACATTCATACAGTAGCATTCATGGCGTTTGCGAACACAGCAGCACCAACGGTTGGGAACGTTGAATTTCTGTTTTTGCAATTACCACGACAACCACTTTCTGGATGGCCGCCAGCGAAAATGCCACCACCCGTCGAAGCCGAACTCAATATCTACCGTGAAGCGATGTTAACATTGTGCCGCCGAACGACGGATGAACGGGACTATGTGGTGGAGGTGTTCACGGATGTAGTATCCCCATGGATAGGCAATATCGTGTCCGATCATGTGCTAGCAGGTATCTCTCTCGACTGTTTGTTTCATTTGGGAGGTGAACAAGCGGCAGCCGCCCTTTATGCGGTTACAAGGCAGCGTCCGACTAGCGATGGTGATGCTCTCGCCTTCCTCGAATCCCAGCAAGACAAGGCGATATCCCTTCTCTGTCGCTGGCACACTCCAGAAGCGGCATCGCATTTGCTTCGCATTATTGAGAGCGATTTCTTTGTTGATCGACAGTCTGATTCTTTTCGTGCTGCACTTCGTATGATTCGGCAGGTAGGATTACCTATGGAGAAAAAAATGGAAATGGCGGAAGAGGCACTCGCGGTTGCCAATGCCGCCGGACTGCCCGATGCCGATAAGACGCTGGCAAGTGAGGCGTTGGAGCGGTTTCGAGCAATGGCAAAGGGTACGGCGATTTTCGATGGCAAAACCTTTGACGGCTGGGAGTTCCGAAACAATGCGGAGTGGTTCCGCATCGAAGACGGTGCCGTCGTTGGCGGTTCGATGGAGCGACGGATTCCTCGCAATGAGTTTCTTGTGTCCGTAAAAGAGTACGGCGATTTCACGCTTCGGCTCGAATGCAAGGCACTCGGTGCGGGTTGCAACGGGGGGATACAGTTTCGGTCGGTGCGTGCTCCTGCCGACGGTAATATGCCGAGTGAGATGATCGGATATCAAGCGGATATGACGGACACTGCCGCCTATTGGGGAGCGATATACGATGAGTCCCGTCGTAACCGCTTCATCGCGGAGCCGCCGCGGGAGTTGATCGAGCGCATTTTCCGACCGGGCGATTGGAATGAGTACGAAATTGTTGCAAAGGGGAACAACGTCAAGATGTTTCTCAATGGCGTACTGACGGTGGACTACACGGAGCCGGATGCGAACATACCCGCTCGTGGTTTCATTGGTTTACAGATACACAGCGGTCCGCCGAGCGAGACGTGGTATCGGAATATACGGATTGAGGAGGAGTTCGACAATCTGCGTAACACTTCCTTGCAATGAACCACAAACAGGATAGAATGGTGAGCCGTGAGCCGGAGTACCGGCTAAATAATACATCATTCGCGAATGCAATCACTTCTGCCTAACCTCAACCAACGAGATCGAAGTTCTCATTCGTTCTTCCTCATGATGATGTGTTTCCTGCTGGTCTGGCTTCTGATCACACGAATGTTCGCACCGCCTCCACCCAATGTCGATGCTCCCATCGTTCCGCCAGGGCAGAAAGAAAACGTGCAACAAGTTGAGCCGAAAGAACCAACTGTTTCTGACGATCCCGGAGAGCCTGAGCAAACCGTTGCCGAAACCGAAGCCGAACCCGGTTGGATTACGCTCGGTTCGATGGATCCCGAAAGCCCCTACCGAATGCTGGTTACATTCACCAATCGCGGGGCGGCACCCAGCCGAATCGAACTCAACACCACACAATACCGAGATGTACAGGAACAATCGGGTTATCTCGGTCAAATCGTTGCCGACCAGGAACTTGCCGAAGCATCCGGCGATGGCGTTGTCGTGCAAGTCGTCGGACCCGGTACGCCCGCACACAAGTTCGGCTTGGAACGCGGCGATAAGATCGTCCAGATTCTTGCGAGAAACCAGTTGGGAAGAGATACTGCCCAAGTAATCGCGACGTTTGCTGAATTCCGTGAGGCTTTGTCGCACACACGACCGGGCGATTGGATCGAGATAGCCGTTTTGCGTGATGGCAATAAAATTGAACAGCGAATCCAACTAGGTCAGTATCCGAAAGACATCGTGCGTCCCGAAACCGTACCGCGAAGTTATGAAGAGTACCGCGAAATGGGCGGCTTGCGCGGTGTGGACGAACGCTCCGACCAACTTTCCTTTCTCATGACGTTGCAACAGATCAACGACATGAAACTGGCGGAGCCCGACTGGCAGCAAATCGACAACTCAAAGATGCGCGGACTGCTTCCGTCTGACCCGACACTCGAACGAGAACTCGCCGGTGTTGCTCTCCGCAACGAACTTTGGGACATTGTTTCTACAAAGGAAAATGAGGTCGTCTTCAAACGGACTGTGCCCGATTGGAACCTCGAAGTCCTGAGAACATACCGCCTCCAAAAACGGGAAGATGCCGATCCCAAATTCAAGCACGGAGCAGGATACGAATTGACGCTGGACATCACCGTCAGAAATTTAGACACGAAAGCGCACACGATTGCCTATCAACTGGATGGTCCGACCGGTTTGCCGTTGGAAGGGGGTTGGTATGGTATCAAGATGGGACCCGATTGGGGAACGTATGGCATTCGGGACCTCGTTGTTCGTCTGCACGGCAACAAGAGCAACGTTATTTCGAGCAACGTGGTGCATATCGACCAGATTCCCAATTATTGGCTCAAAAGTCACTGGATCGACAACACGCCCGACTATATCGGTGTCGACTCCCGCTTTTTCCAATGTACGTTAATGCCGAACCGGTCGAATGCGGAAATCGCGGCGGACGAGATGTGGCACAGCAAGATATTTCCGATCAGGGTCGGCAAAAAAAATACCGAGTGGCGGACGTTGACCAACATTTCGTTCCGAATGTGGAGCAAGCCGACGGAATTGCAGCCGAATGAAGCGATTGAACACTCCTATACCATCTTTGCCGGTCCGAAGGACACCGCCATTCTTGCAGAATATGGTTTGAGTGAAACGATTTCCTACGGCTGGTTTTGGTTTGCCGCCCAGCCGCTGTTGGCTTTTTTGCATTTCCTGCATTGGCTCGGCTTGCCCTATGCAATAGCGATCATTGTGTTGACCGTTTGCGTGCGACTTGTGCTGTTGCCGTTGAGCATCAAGCAGGCAATCGGGGCAATCAAGATGCAGGAGATTTCGCCGGAACTCAAAGCCCTCGCCGAAAAGTATAAGGACGATATGCAAGCGCGGTCAAAGGCACAGAGGGAACTGTTCCAGAAACATGGATATAATCCTTTGAGCGGTTGTTTGCCGATTTTTATTCAACTGCCGATTTTCATTGGACTATACAAGGCGTTGACAGTCGATGCGGGTCTTTACGGTGCGCCGCTGATTTCATCGACGGTGCGTTGGTGCAGCGATCTTTCCGCCCCGGATATGCTTTACAACTGGAGCACCTTTTGGAATTGGGTCGGTTGGACAAGTTTCAACACGGGACAGCATCCGCTTGCACTGGGACCCTATTTCAGCATATTGCCGATCATCACGGTGGTGTTGTTTTTGGCACAGATGATCATCACGATGCCTCCGCCGACCGACGAGCAAAGCCGAATGATGCGTACAATGATGTTCATCATGATGCCGATCATGGGGCTGTTGTTTTTTAAGTTTCCGAGCGGCTTGTGCTTGTATTTTACCATTTCGACTCTTTGGGGGTTGGTGGAGCGGCGATTTATTCCGAAGCCGAAACCGAAGTCCGTTGTTGCAACGGTTCCGGAGCCGAAAACCATCGAAGAAAAAAAGCCCTCGGGCAAGAAGTCAAAGAGCCGTGAGGAGCAAACCCAACCGAAGAAAGAGGGGCGTTTCGCAAAATGGATGCGCGAGATCATGGAGAAAGCCGCCGAACAACAAAAGTTGGGACAGCAAAAACAGAATAAGGAAAAAGAAAAGAAAAAAAGGAAACGCTAAGGGAAGCACCGACGAACCGGTGTTACTCAACATGGCACTCAACCTGTACGAACGGGATTTCGGAAAAGGCTTCGCACTTCGCCGCCGCTTGGGATTATTCTGCAAACCGATGGCGTGGGCTTTTCCCCGACTCGAACGACTCTATCATTATCTCTCACTATCGGTCTTTGTCAATTACAAAAAACCCTATTTTGGGGCTACGGTATGCAGAGCGATTGGCGGCGGGACGGAGCATTGGCAGTGGCTTGATAGAGGGAGCATGCAAAATTTGGTCAAGCGGAGGTTGAAGCAAACGGGAGCGTGCTGGAGAGTGCCGAGGGTGAACCGAATCGCTGTCATCGGCTCCGCCCTATACTCCGAACAGTGGGACGACTGCTGGAAAAAATACCACTAAACGTGGACGCACCCACCCCAAAGGAAAATTGGACTTGTCAAATGGTGCCCATTGTTGTAGAATGCCAAAAGGGCGGAGTTTGGACCTCGAACATGCCGGGGTTGTGCTGAAGTTGCAATGAGTACCGAACGAAAAACCATATTTATCGTCGACGATGACTTGACAAACCTGACCGTAGGAAATGAAGTACTTTCGGAGTATTACAATGTTTTTACGTTGAATTCCGGACCACTGTTGTTAAAAAGACTCGAAAGGCACGTCCCTGATCTGATCCTTCTGGATGTCAATATGCCTGAAATGAATGGTTATGAAGTTATCCGTTGCGTTAAAGAAAAAGAGGAAACCCAATCTATTCCCATTATTTTTCTGACGGCGCAAAGCGATACCGAAAGTGAACTGGAAGGCTTGTCGCTTGGTGCCATTGATTACATCAGCAAGCCGTTTTCTCCGCCACTCCTGCTCAAGCGGATTGAGGTGCATTTACTTGTTGAATCTCAAAGACAGGAACTTGTCAGTTTTAACAATAATTTATTGGATTTGGTGTTCGACAAAACCAATACCATTCTGGAATTACAAAATGCCATTTTGAAAACGATGGCGGAACTGATTGACCGCCGCGACCACTCTACCGGTGGGCATATAGACAGAACGCAAAGGTATATGCGAATCATTTTGGACAAGTTGGTGAAGCAAGGTTTATATCAGAGAGAATCGTCATCCTGGAATTTAAATCTTGTAGTGCAATCGACACAACTTCACGATGTCGGGAAAATTGCGATACAGGACAGTATTCTTCAAAAGCCCGGCAAACTCACGGAAGAAGAATTTGAGAAAATTAAGGGACACACGACGCATGGGGAAGAAATCATTTCGGAGATCCAAAAAAACACGGTGGAACAAAAATTTTTAGAATACGCCAAAGTCTTTGCAGGAACACATCATGAAAAATGGGACGGTAGCGGATACCCGAGAGGCTTGAAAGGGGAACAGATTCCAGTGTTGGGAAGGGCAATGGCGATTGTTGACGTTTACGATGCGCTTGTTTCTGACAGACCGTATAAACAGCGTTTCACGCACGAAAAAGCGGTTGCAATTATTTTCGACAGCAGGGAATCGCACCTCGATCCTGTAATGGTCGATCTATTCATGGGTATTGCCGACAGTTTCAAAGAGTCACTATGAGATAAGCCGGAATAGAAATGACATTTGCAGTATAACAAATGAGAAAACTTTATGGAAACGTCCTTAGAAAATCCCGATGAATTCAAACAAATTGTTGAGACCATTTGCGACCAGTTGCGCAAAATGGCAAACGGGACATTTCGCTTTTCACCGGAAATCGAATCTTTGTTAGAACCATTTAGCGAAGTCAGCAGAGAATTACAGCGTCTGAACAACACTATTTCCGAAACACATGCTTTTGCAAAGGAACTGTCGGCAGGTAACTTAAATTATGAACTACCCCCTCGAACCAATAGAATTGCTTCTCCGTTGAAAGCGTTGCACGCAATGCTTTTGCACCTCACCTGGCAAACCCAACAAATTGCTGGCGGCGATTACAGTCAAAGCGTCGATTTTATGGGTGAGTTTTCCATCGCTTTCAACAACATGACCAAACAGTTGAAACAACAGCGGCAAACCATCGAAGACGAAAGGGAAAAACTGCTCGTTCACTTCCACGAAACCGTGCAGGCTCGGCTGGAAATCGAGCGAGCACACAACTTGATGCACGCCGTGAATGAGGCTGCTGTACTCCTGCTCGAAGCAAGCACAAAAGATTATATTAATACGATCATACGCGGCATGGAGTTGATTGGTCAATGTGCGGTGCTTGATGGTGTGCATGCTTGGCAGTCCGTCCAAAAGAGTGATGGAGAAACCTATTGCCAATGTGTATGCCGCTGGAGACGCAACAGGCTTGCTCCCGAAATACCGCTAGAGTTTCCATTTCACAGAATACCGTACTGGGCACACCGACTACCTGCGGGTGAAATCGTCAATGGACCTATAAGCAGTTTCCCGGAGGAAGAACGTTTGTTCATGAAGGATTTTCGAATTCTGTCCCTTCTAGTGATCCCCATATTCATCAATGGTAAATTTTGGGGATTTGTTAGTTTTGACGATTGTTACATGGAACGTGAGTTTTCTGAATCGGAAATAAGTATTTATCGTTCGTGGGGATTGCTCATTATTGGTACGTTACAACACGATTTGACCGCATTCAATTTGCATACCGTTTCCAGTAACTATAAGGGGCTGATATGGAGTGTCAACCGTGAAGGGCTCTTCACAACTTTTGAAGGGCAATATGCAGAACAGTTGATGCTGGACACGAAGACAGCGAATCCTTCGTATATTGAACTCACCCAATTCGAAAATAGTCCACTGGACATCGTTTCCAATGTGCAGAAAACGTTCCGAGAAGGACCACAGCAATGGACAAGCCAAATCGACAACATCACTTTTCATTCGTACACGTCCCCGCTCTATGATGACAATGGGAACATCATTGCCGTGGTCGGTAGTACGGACGATGTTACGGAAATGGTCACCCTCCAACGGGAATTGGAAAAAGCCAGCAAAGCCAAAAGCAACTTTTTGGCAAGTATGAGCCACGAAATACGCACGCCGATGAACGCCATTCTTGGGATGACGGAACTCGTGCTGCGAGAGAACATCCCGCCGATTGCCAGGGACTACATGGGTATCATCAAACAGGCTGGAAATAATCTTATGTCTATCATCAACGACATTTTGGATTTTTCAAAGATCGAAACCGGAAAACTGGAAATCTTGCTTGAAGAGTATTCGTTATCTTCCCTGCTGATCGATGTTATCCACATCATCAAGTCGAAGGTATATGAAGCTCGGCTACGGTTTGTGATCAATGTGGATAATAACTTACCGGACTCTCTTCTTGGAGATGTTAAAAGAATCCGGCAGGTCATCTTGAACATTTTCAGCAACGCCGTCAAATATACGGAGCAAGGTTATATTTATTTTTCCGTCGAAGGAACCCCGGCAGACGACGACGCCGTGGTCCTCCGATTTCGGATCGAAGACAGCGGCATAGGCATCAAATCGGAGGATATGGAGGTATTGTTTGAAAAATTCGCCCGGTTTGATCTGAAGAAAAACAAACATGTCGAGGGGACGGGACTAGGATTGCCCATTACACGAAGTTTGGTTAGGTCCATGGGGGGAGAGATTGAAGTTCGTTCGACTTACGAAAAGGGTAGCATCTTTACCATCATATTGCCTCAGAAGGTTTTGGGACACCAAAAACTGGCGGTTGTGAATGAACCGGTACAAAAAAAGGTGCTGATTTATGAACGACGCGAAAGACTTCAAGATTCGATCGATTGCGCGATGAATAGTCTTGGTGTCCACTACAAACTCGTATCGACCACCACCGATTTTTATGAAAATATAACAGGCAAGGAATATGCTTTCGCTTTTATCGCAGCCACACTCTATGAAGATGTAAAAAAGAAATATCCGGGTTTTAAGACGGATACAAAAATAATTTTGGTCGCCGAATTGGGTGAAGTGATTATGGATCAAAACGTCAGTGTCCTTACTTCGCCCATTTTTTCCATTCCCGTCGCCAATTTCTTAAACGGTATTTACCAGCATGACAGCGATGATTCGTTTGAAACGGATAGGGTGTGGTTTGCCGTTCCAGAAGCAAAAATTTTAAGTGTTGACGATGTCGAAACGAATTTGATTGTCCTCGAAGGCTTGTTAAAACCGTATGGAATGCAAGTTGATTCGAGTACCAGTAGTGTGGAAGCCATCGAAATAGTCAAAACGGTTCACTATGACCTGATATTTATGGATCACATGATGCCGGAAATGGATGGCATTGAAGCCGTACGTCGAATCCGGTTATTGGGTAAAGAATATCCACATCTCGCGAACATACCCATTATTGCGCTGACTGCCAATGTTGTTTTCGGCACGAAAGAAATGTTGCTCGACAACGGTTTCGACGATTTTTTGGCAAAACCGATTGATTTGGTCGATTTGAACACCATTCTGGACCGATGGATTCCGAAAGAAAAACGAACAACACCGGAACAACCCCCTGGAGTTGCACACCATGATACCGATGCCGGTTTTGAGATCGAGGGTGTGGATGTCAAACAAGGGCTTACATTTTCAGGTGGAACAATCAAAAACTATTTGAAAACGCTTACCATATTTCACAAAGACGGGCAGGAAAAATTAAAAGAAATCAGGATGTGTCTTGACACGAACAATCTAGCGTTGTATGTAATCTATGTCCATGCGTTGGTAAGTGCATCTGCAAATGTCGGTGCAACATGTCTATCTGAAACCGCGAGAACCTTGGAAACTGCTGGCAAACAAGAGAATATGACTTTTATTCAAACGCACAATGAACCATTTTTGGCGGATTTTGAAGCACTTCTCGACAAAATAAACCTGGTTTTGACAAAGGCGGAAGGTGAGGAACAACAATGTGCCTTAAGCATGGAATCCTTGAAAATCCAGTTGACCATGTTGAAGACCGCCCTTAACGATTTTGATTCGGCAACGGTAAAAAAAGTTACAGGCGAACTGCATGAGGCAACACTATCCGCCGAAGTCGCTCCGGTAATAGAAGGCATCTTAAGTAATATATTGATCGGCGATGATGATCAAGTCATAGCATTGATTGATTCGTTGCTATAGGGGTTTGTTTGACAGATTTGTAAAACGAATGGCACTGTACTGCTTTCCCTTTTTTATTTCACGATAGTTTACGCACTTCGATTTGTTTGAGTTTTTGTCTTGGCATTTTCATTAATGGATAACGGTGGCGACTGCGTTTTATG
>Ga0123353_10013092_pt1 | contig 11857 bp, 6 predicted proteins | sample TergutLab28metaG_3_FD_92763 | JGI IMG/M metagenome (GOLD analysis project Ga0123353, IMG submission 92763) | Labiotermes labralis P3 segment gut microbial communities from Petit-Saut dam, French Guiana - Lab288 P3 | ecosystem: Host-associated > Arthropoda: Insects > Digestive system > Gut ... | reverse complement strand
GTAAGAAATAAAGGTAAATCCATAGGTTTTGTAATTGAGCAGTATGTTGGGAAAGCAGGCAAACGTCTTTTTTTGATCTTTGTCTGGCTTTTTTCGATTTTGATTGCAGCAGTTTTCGTTGATATTGTTGCCAGCACTTTTGCTGGTATTGATGATATAGGTTCTCGTATATCAACCAATGCTTCAGTAGCTTCAACATCAGTCCTTTTTATACCTGCAGCAGCAGTACTGGGATTTTTGATCTACAGGAGAAAAGCTTCGAACCTTGCCAGTGGGATCATTGCTGTTGACTTGTTAATTGCTTGCATAGCTCTTGGGATTTTTTTCCCAATATTTTTCTCAAAGACTGTTTGGCTCTATTTTATTTTTGCATATATTTTTATTGCTTCGGTAATTCCTATTTGGATAATGGGTCAGCCAAGAAATTATCTTAACTCATTTCTGCTTATTGCAATGATTCTTGCAGCTTTTATGGGAGTCGTGCTTACAAATCCAAAGATCACGATTCCTGCTTTTACCTCGTTCAATGTAGATGGGAACTACCTTTTTCCGGTTCTTTTTATAACAATTGCCTGCGGTGCGATTTCCGGTTTTCATTCTCTGGTAACAACCGGCGCTACTTCCAGGCAGTTAAACAGTGAAAAGTATATGCTGCCGGTTTCCTACGGAACCATGCTGGTAGAAACCCTTGTGGCGATTCTGGCGCTAATTGCAGTGGGTTCTCTTGCAGTAGGGGGAGCGCTGCCAAAAGATGCTCCGCCGGTTGTTTTTGCAACTGCTGTCTCGGGCTTTTTACATAAAATAGGATTGCCTGCCCAAATATCATTTACTATTGTTTCCCTGGCTGTTTCTTCTTTTGTATTAACAACACTGGACACTGTAGCCCGGCTGGGCCGACTTTCCTTTCAGGAGTTATTCCAAATAGAAAACAATGAGTCTAAGCAGATAAAACAAATTTATAGCATATTAAGAAGCAAGCCGGCTGCTTCATTATTTACTCTGTTACCTGCTTATCTACTTGCGATTTTGGGGTATCAAAATATTTGGGTGCTTTTTGGAGCTGCAAACCAACTTCTTGCAGCATTAGCCCTTGTCGCCTGTATAATGTTCATGAAAAAAACCAGAAGGAGAATTTTAGTGTTATTCATTCCTACGGTAGTTATGCTGGCAATAACTTTTACATCGCTTGTATTATCAATTAAAAGTCGTGTAGCGCTTTTATTGCAGGGCAATGGCAATGCTGCGGCTCTGGAATTACAAATCGGTATAGCACTACTGCTGCTTATTTTAGGAATTCTTGTGGTTGTTTTTTGCACAATAAAATATTTTGAAAAAACTCCACAAAATAAGGTTGCGGAATAGGATAGGTTAATGGCCAATAAATTAGATTTGTTTTTTTCCATGCTTACCAGCGGAAAATATACAGGAATAAAAGACGAAAAGGACATGGATGCTGTAATCCGCCTTATTGTCCTTAATATAACCTATTTAATTGCATCTGTTCTTATTATTGGTATCGGCGTCTCCAACATGCAAAGCGACATGGTTGACAAGGGGTTGCTTGAGCTAATAATAGGATTTCTTATGTTTCTGAACATCTTCCTCCTCCGTACAGAGGTCCCCTTTATGGTTGGAGGCCTTATTATTATTGCTTTATTCGGTTGTTTTTGCAGCCTGGCTTTTGTTTCAAAAAGTGAAATGCAATTTACCAGCTTGTGGATTTATTCATACCCATTAATGTCTATTTTTACACTGGGGCTGCCAATAGGGATATTACCTGCGTTGCTAATATTCATATTCATGATTTTAACTTTTATTCTTAATATGAGTGTTTACACCTATGCTCTGGCAGAAGCCATGACAATATGCGGTGTTTATTTTTTTGTTTTTGTTTTGACAGTAATATATGAGTATGTCCGTTCAATCAAGGATCATTGGCTTTCCCGTCAGGATAGTTATATGAATATGGTTTTCCAAAATAGTCCGGATATAATATTGCTTTTGGACAAAGATGGAGGACTGGTATATTGCGCCAATATATTCCTGAAAAAAACCAGTATCACTAATTTTGCAAGTATTCGCAAGGCGCATTACACTAAAGTTTTTTCCCGCTTTTGCGAGCAGGATCAACTTAAGGAAATAGTGAATTTTTTTGAAAAATCCATGAAAATAAAAAAACCTGTTGTTTTTGAACGAACAATGGATATTGATAAGGATGGCGAGTCCAGATACTACGCGATCCACTTTACACCGATGTATAACGAAAATGATGCTTTCCAGGGAGCATTTATTCTTTTCCATGACATGACCGAGATAGTAACGGCAAAAAAACGTTTGGAACATGCAAGTAACGCAAAATCAAATTTTCTTGCCAACATGAGCCATGAAATTCGAACCCCGCTTAATGCGATTATTGGTATGACCACAATTGCCCAGAATACGGCAAATTCCGAACGGAAAGATTATTGTCTTACCAGGATAACAGGAGCTTCCAATCACCTTTTGAAAATAATCAATGATATACTCGATATGTCAAAAATCGAAGAAGGTAAACTGGAACTTTTCCAGAGTGAATTTTATTTTTCTTCCATGATGCAACAGGTAACAAATATTTTCGAGTTTCGCTTTATCGAGAAAAAACAGCACTTCATCATAAATACAGATCCTTTGATCCCTTCGCGTATCATTACCGATGAACAAAGACTTACTCAGGTTATCGCTAATCTTATAGGTAATGCGATCAAGTTTACTCCTGAAGAAGGAACAATATCTCTTGATGCAAAATTGATCGAAAGAGATGATAAGAACTGTACTCTGGAAATGCGGGTTAAAGATAATGGAATTGGTATTTCGGCGGAGCAACAAAACAAGCTGTTCCGTTCTTTTGTTCAGGTAGATTCAAGCATTTCCAAAAAATTCGGCGGCACAGGATTGGGGCTTGCAATTTCAAAAACAATAGTAGAAATGATGAATGGCAGCATAAGAATTGAATCTGAACTGGGACAAGGAACAACATTTATTTTTACCATCAAAGCTGAAATACCAGGAAGCAGTGGAAAAGTAACCGATACTATTTCAAAAGAAATCTCAAGCGATGAGTTTAAAGTTGGAGATTTTACCGGAAAAAGAATACTTCTGGCAGAAGATATAGATATCAATCGTGAAATTGTTATTACACTCCTTTCAGATTTTAATATCGAAATTGATGAAGCTGAAGATGGACAAAAAGCAATTGATAAATTTGCAGCAGATCCGGAAAAGTACGATCTCATCTTTATGGATATCCATATGCCAAATGTAGATGGCTATGAAGCAGCAAGGCTCATTCGGTCACTTGAATATCCGCAAGCAAAAAGTGTTCCAATTATTGCCATGACAGCCAATGTTTTTAAAGAAGATATTGAAAACTGTCTTGCGGCTGGAATGAACGGACATATCGGCAAGCCTTTGGACTTTAATGAAGTAACCTCAGTTTTGAATAAATACCTTGGAAAGAAATAACAAAAATCCCGATCTATTTTTGCAGTTTTTTCCCAACTGCAACTGTACCGCCCTTAAGTGTTGAAACATCATGCGTGATGATCATAGCGGATTTGTCAAGGTTGTGAATTTCACCAATTATTTCTTCATTGCCTCTACGGTTAGCAAAGATCATCAGTACTGTTTTCTCTGAATCGCGGCCCTGAGCATCCATGGTGGTAACCACATACCCTTTTTTCCGCAAATCGCTTACAAGCGGTGCTGACTTTTCTTTTGAAACGATCGTCTGGATCAACACCTGTCCCATTCCTATATAACTTTCTATAACAGAACCAAGGTAGACCCCGATAGAAAAAGCAATACTGTAGACGATCCCTTTTATTGGCGCTTCAAGCATACCCATGATTACGCGGGACGCGATAAAGACCCAAAGAAGTATTTCTATAAACGATAGTATTGTTCCTATTCTCCGGTATCCCTTGTTTATCAAAATAATGCGCAATGTACAAATTGCGACTTCAATGATTTTAAAAATAAATATAATGAACAATTCAAGCGGCGATGCTGCTGAAAGGATTTTTATTATATATTCTGTCATGAGAAAAATATATCTTATCAAAAAATAAATGACAATATTTATTTTAAATAAATGAAAAGAGAAAAGGAGGATTATCTGTTTAATCTATTGACCTGGTGTATTGATTGATTTAACAGGAAAGAGCAGGGGAGCTATTTTTTTAGAAAAGGGTAAGTATTAAAATCAAAGTAAGGATATTTTTTTGCAATATTTCTGTCATCAAAAATGACCATCAGCTTTTGTGTTTTTTTAGGTTTCATTAAAATATCTATATTTTTTTCCCATCTTTCATCTCCGGCTTTGGCCTTAATTTCCACCACAACATATCCTTTTCCGCCATTATTTTTTACCTCTACTTCTGCCATTATTTTGGCAACACCATCTTCATTTATTGTTGTTACATCAGTGGAAATAATTTCAGGTAAAGGTCCGCCTTTGCTGCTGCTGCTGTCATCAGATACATATTTAAGAGCATAAAACATTCCAATAATTACTGCAAATAAAAGGAGCAATTTAAGATAAGTTTGATAGATTTTCATGATTTATATTCCTTTCATATTATTGCACGAAGAAAAATTATTAATGCCATTTAAGTTGTTATTCAAAAGTAAAAATCAAAAGCAAAAATAAAGTCGGGCTGGCCGGATTTGAACCGGCGACCCCATGACCCCCAGTCATGTACGCTAAACCAACTGCGCTACAGCCCGAAAAATCAATTTTCGAAGATTAACATTTAGAAAAACGATTGTCAATAAAAGAGTATTCCTGAAAATCTTTTCTTTAAGATATCTTGAATTTACTCATTGCATCCAGCAATATAGCAACACTATTCTTGTTCTGTTGGCTTATTTCCTGTATCCGGTGTACTTCGACATTGATCTTGCCTATGCCACCGGAGATTTCTGACATTCCATTCAATACATTGGATGTAAGAGATTCCAGAGTGTTACTGCTCTCGGAAATCTTTTTGCTTCCGCTAAGCATTTCCGCTGATCCGCTCCTGACATCCCCTGTAATATTTTGGAGAGTTTTCGTTACTTCTTCCAGAGACCGGCTTCCGAATTTTTGTTTTTCCATAACAGCGCGGATATTTTTTTCCTGAGCAGCCACTGTTTTTACAGCTTCGTCGATCTTCTCAAAAAAGCCTGATACTGTAACAGCTGAATTTTTTATCCTGTCCAGAGATTCCTTCATCTTTTTAAGAGAGCCGGAAACATTATTTGCCTGGGAGCTGGAAGATTCAGCAAGTTTCCTGATCTCTCCTGCTACTACCGCAAATCCTTTACCTGTTTCTCCTGCATGAGCTGCTTCAATGGCAGCGTTCATCGAAAGGAGGTTTGTCTGGCTGGCTATATTTTCAATAACAGAGTTTATTTCCAAAAGCCCTTCTGATTGTCTGGCAACTTCTTCAATTTCTTTGGATACTTCATACAGGCCGCTGCGCCCTTTTTCTGAAACTGCTGTCAAAGTCTCCACATTCTGCTCATTCTTTTGCAGGGATTCGCTGACCGAAGCAATGTTTGTTATAATTTCTCCCACAACTTCAGAAGACTTCTGTATGCTCTGGGACTGGGATTCTATATGATCATTAAGGCTTTCAATACCTGCAATAATTTCTTTTATAGATGCGCTTGTTTCTGCAGTGCTGACGGACTGGGAAGTTGACAGATTTTTCATCTTTTCTGTATGGGTTGTTATGGTATTTGCCATTGAAGATGATTCTTTGGCTGTCTCGGAAAGTTCCAGTCCAATGGTATGGAGAGTTGCTGCATGCTCTTTAATAGTCATAATAAGGTTGCCAACCCCTTCCTGCGTCTGATTTAATAACCTCATCATTTCGCCAATTTCATCCTGGGATTTTACCTGGATCCTTCCGCTTAGATTCCCATCTTTTGTTTGTTTCAAAATATTGTGAACTTTTTTTATGGGCGAGCCAATGATCTTTGCCAGGAAAAAGACAAGTACCAGAGATATAAATATGATAACGATAGAGCTGGTAAGTATAACCATGATTACTGTATTTCTTGACTGCATTGCGATTTTTTCATCTTTAATTGAAATTACGTACCAGGGATCTGAATGACCATCCATAGTTACTGTTCTGTAACTCATGAAAATGTTTTTTCCTTCTTCTTTAAACTTGGTGGAACCGCTGTTTCTCTTCATCATATTAACAACAGCAGCCTTATATGCATCTGAAATAACAAGAGGCTGTTCCTCGGTCAGGTTGCCTGCGGCATTTTGCATTGGTTTTCCGGAAGCATCCTTTAAAGTTACGGTTTTCGTTAATTTTGCATAATTATATAGTTCTTCCTGATAAGTTTTATCCGGATGCGCAACAACAACACCCTTACCATCAAGGATAAATACCCATGAACCAACATCAGCTGTTTCCACGACCATGTCATGAAGCGATGAAAGTTTTAGATCTCCTGCCATGATGCCGACTATTTCACCATCTATTATAGGGTAAAATACCGAGGCGCAGGGCATATTTGTTGAAACTGAATAGTAGGATTCGGAGATAAAAGGCTCTTTGATCTTTTCCATATGCTTGAACCACCATCGTTCCTTCCTGTTTGCCAGATTACCTGCTGAACGTCCTGTTTGCATACCAGTATCCATTCTCTGGGCATAAAGGAGCTCAAAATAATCATTCCTTTTTTGAGCAGCTACAAAAACAGGAGTCTGGCGTGCTGTCTCCATGGAAATAACATCATTGTTAAAAGCAAGTTCTTGTATTTCACGATATGCTGAGGACATGAAAGAATATAGCGACTTGGCAACGTATAGGGCCTGGCGGTCATTTTCCATAATTATCTGTTGTTCATAGCTTTTTGAATAAACAAAGTAGAAACTTGACAGTACAGAAACTATAATAAGAATTATTATCAATATAAATGATAAAAGCAGTTTGCCAAATAGTGTTTTCATAATTTATATTATTGTATAAAGATTGCTGAAAGTCTATATTCTTTTATTGATATAATTACTGCTTTGAATGTTTTTTCTTTTCTATATATTCCTGAACCGTAATCATAGGGGGACGTTCTTCTTCTTTTATATTTATCTCTATTGCTTCAAAATTATTATTATGGCTCTGAAACTGCATAAGTATCTGGGAATTAAAATATTTCAGGTTAATAACTTCGTTTTCAGAAAGGCGTTTAAAAAAAGACTGAAGAATTCCAAAAGACATTTTCCCCAAATCTCTTGTTGCCTGATTCCTGTGGACTCGCTGATCAAGATCTGTTTGAGCGAATGCCTGCATTCCCCATTTTTGAAAAACATCGATAAGATGAGATGTTTCCACACCATATCCTATTGGAAAAGGTATCTGCTCGAGGACTTCTCTTCTCACTGCATATTCACCTGAAAGCGGCTGAATAATGGGGGTGAGATCAGGATAGAAAAGAGAGAATAGCGGTCTTATAAGAATTTCTGTAACTCTTCCTCCTCCGGTTGGTCTTATGCCGCCGGAAAAAGCAAGAGGCCTGTCGTAAAAAGCTTTTACATACATAACTTCGTCCCTGAACAAAAGAGGGCCGAGCAGTCCGTAAACAAACCTTGGATGAATATTTTTTATATCAGCATCAATGTATACAATGATGTCTCCCTTTAGCTGATATATCGCTTTCCACAGGTTTTCCCCTTTCCCTTTTTTGTTTTCGATCTTGGGAAGTATATCGCTTGCAAGATAAACATCAGCTCCGTATGATGCGGCAATCTCAAGAGTTTTATCTTTTGATCCTGAATCAATTACAGCTATTTCATCAAGAAGAGGAAATCTGTTCATAAGTTCGGATTTAAATATAATTATTTCTTTACCTATTGTTTTTTCTTCATTAAGGGTAGGAATACATAACGAAATTTTACAGCCTTTTTTTTCTTTTTGCTTAACAAGATCTGCAATATTCGCAAATGCAGAATGGTGATATGTATTTTCTTGCAGCCATTTGTTATGGTCCATCAAATTCCCCCCTGTCGATCGAAAGTATTAATGCAAGAAGCAGTTTTAGACCGTCGGATAACGGCTCTATCTCTATTTCAGTCAGATTCCTCTCTTTTTCTGTTTCATTGGTAAGGGCTACTGTTATAGCCGGTATATTATTATCCACAAAAGCTGAAAGCCCCGAAGTACTTGGCACTACAGAATATTTTATGTTCATGGCTTCCATTATTTCTCTTGTAACTGTTGTGAGGGGGTGTGTAAAAGGAATTCCTCCCTGTTTTCTTTGACCCACAACATTCATTTTTACATCTACTCCGTAGTTCGATGAAACTTCTGCAATAAGATCCTGTATTTCATACTTAAGCGTTTTAACCATATCTACAGATTCGCTTCTTAATTCAAATCTTAATATTCCCTCATCGCTTGCCTCTGTATCATATTCAGATCCGCTTTCTATGGAGCTGAAACATATTGATGTGCTTGGTTTGCTTGGGATAGGTATTTCCCTCATTCTGCTGATTATTTCGCTAAGTGTTTCAATTGCTCCAATTCTTCCGGTTGGTTTTCTTTTGTAGTTGTTCTGAGCATTATAAATAACTTCGCATTTCATCATTCCAATAGATCTATGGCTAAATTCTCCAAGACTTTTTCCTTCAATACATATTCCTGCTTTTATAGGCTGCTTTATATTGGAAAGAAAAAATCTGAGCCCGCCAAGACTTCCATTCCCGACGTTTTGAGCTGCTCCCATAAGGATAAGATTTGATTTTAATTTGATATCCAGTTTATCGAGAAGATTGTGCAGTATTGTTAATGTTGCAAGTCCTATAGTGTTATCCCGAACAGCAGCGCCAATTATTTTTTGTGAGCTTACACTTACTGAATGATCTGTTCGTGTATCAACAGAGGAGTCAATGCCTGCTGTAAGAACAATATTTTTTGTTTCATCAGTACCGGGAATAATGCCAAGAGCATTTCCATATTCATCTGTAGATGTATTTATAAGATTAGAGTCTGAAAATCTGTCAAGAAGGAAATTTACCCTTTCACGTTCTTCAAAAGTAGGGGCTGGTATTTCACTTAGCATTACTACATTTGCAAGAAATATCTCCCGCAGTTCAGTAAAGGCAGAATTGCATTTTTCGAGATCCTTTAGAATAGAAGTAATTTCTTCATTAGCCATATAAACCGCCTAGGTCACTATTGTAGCATAAGTTTACTGTTCTGCAAAATAAATAATAAAGAAAAAAGCTAATCCTGATAGCATAAATTAGGCTAAATAATGTGAAGGAATTCAACCTTGTAATTTTTAATAATTGGAGTAAAATGTAAATTTAGCAATGTTCCAATTGCTCAAAACAGGATGTGGGGGAAACTATGAACCATATTAAAAAACTTACATACGTAGCAATTATTCTTTTAGCAATATTTTCTTGTGATCTTTATAATAAATCAATTCCAGAGTTTCTGGATAAATATACAAATAGCGCAACTGTAGCAGAGCATTCTTTTACAGAAGGGATCCTTTTAAGTCCGCAAGGCTCGGTTTATTCCAATCTTATTCAGAAGGATTCTACTATTGATTTTAAGCTTAGGAATCCAAAAAATTTTAATCTTTATACATATCTTGATTACTCTATAACAGGCGATGTGTGGGAAGAGTTTGCAAGAACCGAAGCCCCGGATTACAAAACCGTAGAATTTACAGCGCCTACAAGTTCCGGAATATCAGGAACAATAGTGCTAAAACATGAACTCACAGATCAGTTAAGAATGATTATATCAAATGGAGGAATTGGAGAATCTTACAGATTAAGACTAAGATTAAAGGAATACGAAACACTCCGCGATTTTGAGCCATACATTATACCAAAACTAACCTGCACAGATTATCCTGTGGCAATAGATTTAAGTATGACAGTAAGATCTATGGCAGTCAGAGCTGGGGCAGACAATTATGGAATGATTGTTTCATGGCAAGAGGTATTTAGAGGAGACCCGGCAGATGCAAACAAGCTTGTAATAATCTCCCAACTGCTCGATACTCCCCATTCCTATAAAAGAATATCTACAGGAAGCGCATGGGTTTCGGATCCGGTAGAGGCAAACTATCCACCAATAACTTTAAATGGCAGCGAATATAGCGTACCCATTGCATCTGGTGTAAAATTGAATGATGGAGCCACATATTCTGCAACAATTCACATTATGAATGAAGCAGGTGTGGAGAGAATAACATCAGGCTCTTTTGCAGTAGCAGACCTGGACCCAATCACAATATCAACAATATCTGGTGTAACAGCTCCTGTTGGAGGAGTAGCACCTGTAACTACAATTACCGAAACAACACAATTTACAGGCACAGTAACATGGGTGCCCCCAGTTGCTGTTGGTAGCACATTTGCTCCAGGTGTAGCTTATACAGCATCTATTGCACTTGCGCCCAAAGCAGGCTATACAACAAATGGAGTTGCAGCAAACTTCTTTACAGTTGCAGGCGCAAATCCAGTTACCAACCCTGTAAACAGCGGAGTTATAACAGCAGTATTCCCTGCAACAGCAAATCAGACAATAACAGGCGATGAAATATCCGGAGTAGCTGCTCCTATGGCAGGAGCAACACCTGTAATTGCAATTACAGAAACAGATCAATACACAGGTACAGTGACATGGAATCCTGCTGTTGTTGGCACATTTGCCTATGCTACAGTTTATACAGCAACCATTACACTTACGCCCAAGTCTGGCTATACTTTTACAGGAACCCCTGCAAACTGCTTTACAGTTCCAGGCGCTAATCCTCCGGCTACCAACCCCATAGACAGCGGCGTTATAACAGCTGCATTCCCGATAACAGGAACAAAGAGCGTTAATGTTGGCACGCAAACCGGCGCGCTCACTTTCGGCACAGCAGGTACAGCAACCTATACTGTAACAACAGCAAATATTGCCGATGGAGCATATTCAGGTACATTTATATGGTATACCGATTCTACAGGGAATAATACTGCAGCTACTCCAACAGATATAACACCATCAATAAGCAATGTAACAGGCAACGCAGCTACTGTTACAATTAATGCTACAACAGCTGCGCAGGCAGGCAGTTATTATTTTAGTGTAACTATCGACAACGTAAAGTCAAATGTAGCTACCCTTACCATAGCGCCTCAAACCATAAATATAGCAGCAATACCAGGCGTAACACCTCCGGTGGCAGGAGCAACGCCTGTAACTGCAATTACTCCAACAGCACAATACACAGGTGCAGTAACATGGGCGCCAACTGTTGCCAGCACATTTGACTATGCTACAGTTTATACAGCAAACATTACACTTGCAGCCCAGCCAAACTATACTTTCACAGGTGTAGCTGCAAACTACTTTACTGTTGCAAGCGGAACTACAGTTACCCATCCTGTGAACAGTGGCAATGTAACTGTAGTATTCCCAACAACAGGAAATCAAGTAATAAATTTAGCAGCGATACCTGGTGTAACTCCTCCTGCTACAGGAGCAACACCTGTATTAACAATTACAGAAACAGATCAATACACAGGCACAGTAACATGGGAGCCACCTGGAACACAATTTACTTTCAACACACGTTATGAAGCAACCATTACACTTTCAGCCAAGACCGGCTATACACTCACAGGCGTAGCTGCAAACTTCTTTACAGTATCAGGCGCAAATTCAGCTACCAATACAGTAAACAGCGGCGTTGTAACAGCAGCTTTCCCGGAAACAACTGCTCCGGTCGATATAGCAGCAATACAAGGGGTAACACCCCCTGTGGTAGGAGCAACACCTGTAACTGCAATTACTCCAACAACTCAATACACAGG
>Ga0123353_10013090_pt1 | contig 11858 bp, 7 predicted proteins | sample TergutLab28metaG_3_FD_92763 | JGI IMG/M metagenome (GOLD analysis project Ga0123353, IMG submission 92763) | Labiotermes labralis P3 segment gut microbial communities from Petit-Saut dam, French Guiana - Lab288 P3 | ecosystem: Host-associated > Arthropoda: Insects > Digestive system > Gut ... | reverse complement strand
TAGTACTTACTTGTGATGTGACGAATAAAGTAATAGAAAAAATTCCACAGCAGACGGAGTTTAAGCGTTATGAAGTTATTTATTGTCCTATAAAAGTATTAACAGAATTAATACAATTAATTTCTCCACAAAAGAATGAATTTTTAGAGCTTCTAACAGAAGTAGATACATCATTGATCCAACCCGAAGAGCACGATGAATCAAAGAGTGATCATGCAATAGATGAGGAGATGAATAAGAGTTTACTTGTGAATCTCTTTGAAGGTTGTTTGATGGAGGCTGTTAGGCGAAGAGCGAGTGATATTCACATAATTCCTTATAAAAAGAAGGGTGTAGACTTTCATTTTAGAATAGATTCAAAACTTACATTATGGCATCGTCAAGAAAATACTCAACCGGAAGCCATGGCAGCGGTTGTAAAAGATCGTTCAACTGGTATTGATAGATTCGAACGTGCTACAGCTCAAGATGGATTTGCTCAAAGAGTGATCGATGGACATTTAATTCGTTTTCGTGTGTCGATCATTCCGATAACTTCAGAAGAGTTTGATAGAAATTTTGAAAGTATAGTTATACGTGTGATAGATGATAGAAATGTAGTGACCGATCTTCGTGCTCTGGGTTTTCAGGAGAAAGCTGAAAAGGATTTTCTAAAAGCTCTCTCTCATTCAAAAGGTATGGTATTAGTTACGGGCCCAACAGGTAGTGGAAAAAGCACTACTTTAATGGCTGCTCTTTATCATGTAGCAGACCCATCAAAGAATATTCTTACTTGTGAAGATCCTGTAGAATATATGATCAAAGCAGCTAGACAAATAAAAATAAGTAGTAAACTAAGTTTCGATGGTGCTATAAGAGCTATATTACGTCATGATCCTGATATTGTTTTAGTTGGAGAGATAAGAGATAAAATCACTGCAGAAATAGCCATAAAACTATCAAACACGGGTCACTTAACTTTATCTACACTTCATACAAATGATGCGCCAAGTACGATTTCTCGTCTTTTTAAAATGGGTATAGAACCCTTTTTATTGGCTAATGTAATAAATATAATCATTGCCCAAAGATTGATTAGAAAACTTTGTCAGGAATGTAAACGACCTATCACAAAAGCTAATTACCCAGCTGCTTTAAGCATTGGCCTCACACAAGAGGATCTCGAAAGTGGTAAATGTTTCGAACCTGGACCAGGATGTAAAAAATGCAATGCAGGATACAAAGGTAGAACAAATATTTGTGAAGCTTTGTATTTTTCACCCGAAATAAGAACAGCAATTTTGGAAAATGCAACTGATATAGATGAAGATAGTGTGCGAAAAATAGCAGAATCACAAGGAATGTTGTCGATGAGACAATCCGGGTTGTATAGAATTCGCGATGGAGTGACATCAGTTGAAGAAATCATATATAGTGCATCTCAAGATTAGTTGAAAGTTTTTACTAATATTGGCACTTACTCAATTATTTATTTTTTTAGAAAAAAGGACACTTAATAATAAAATATAATATGTTTTCAAAGAGAAAACAGGGTATTATGGTAAAAGTCTCTAAATTAATTAGGTATATATTTATACTTCTTGTTTGTACTTTTCTAACTTCAAGCTTTGATTATACATCGTTTATTAGCCATTCAGACACAGAAAAGGAAATTTTTTGGAAGCCACCAACTGCAGACATACTTGCCTTAAGAGAAAGGATAGATAATGTATTAAACTCATATGAGTCTTTTGAATATGAGTTTGGTGTAAAGATAATTTCATTAGCTGAACCCCAAATATTTTATGAATATCAAGCTGACGAACCTTTTATTCCAGCTTCGAATTTAAAAATAATAACCACAGCTGCTGCTCTCGAGATGTTGGGTGTAGATTTTTTTTGGAAAACAGAATTTTATATTGATGGAGAAAAAAACCTACATATCAAGGCAAATGGTGACCCTACTCTTTACAAGCACAATCATATAAATATTTTTTTTAAAAGTATAGCAGATTCGCTCAAAGCTAATGGTATAAATAGATTATCCGGTGATATAATTATTGATGATTCTGGATTTAATAATAATACTTTGGGATATGGATGGAAAGAAGAGAATAGCTTTTACTCATATAGTGCCAAGCCATCAGCTGTAGCTTTTTTTGAAAATTCGCTCCAATTCAAGATAACTCCAACTAATATTGGTCAAAAAGCATTGATAAGTATATACCCAGTTCATACTGGATACGAAATAATAAACAATATAACAACATCGAGTAATAATAAACAAAATTTATGGTTTGATAGAGATCCTGATTCAAACAAAATAACATTTAATGGAAATATTTGGCATAGAAGTAAACCACAATATCGTACATTGGCAATTCAAAAACCCGAAGTTTATGCTCTTGATGTTATCAAATATAAATTATCTGAAAATGGTATCAGTTTTGATGGTAACATTTACTATAATTCTCTACCCGAGCAAGAGTACAACATATACAATTATGAAAAATTATTCCAAATTGAAACAAAAAAATTTATTGATATGTTAGGGGAAGTCAATAAACATAGTAACAATTTTATTGCAAACCAATTATACTTAAGTTTAGGGAGTGAACTTGATAATGTGAATAATTCTTTTTCATTGATCAAACAATGGTTGAAAAGGAATAAAATAAATACTGATTATTTAGAGATGTATGATGGTTCAGGGCTTTCTATTTATAATCGGTGTTCAGTAAATAATCTGTCTAGTATTTTATTTTTAATGTATAATTCTCCAAGATGGTTAGATTTTTATAATTCTTTAGCAATAAATGGAAGAGAAGGAACTATGCGGAATTCATTTAAAAATAAAATATTGAATCATAATGTATATGCAAAAACAGGATTCATAATTGGATCTAGAGCGCTATCTGGTTATATCGAAACAGCAGATAATGAATTATTAGCTTTTTCTATAATTGTCAACAAAGAGAAATCTCATATTAGGAATTTTAATCGTATTATAGAAGATATTTTATTAGAGCTTGCTACTTTTGAAAGAGACAAAGTTGATGTTCATTCAAAATATGGTATTGATCCTGAAAATTCGATTACACATTCTCAAGATGATATAATCTACATTGATAGTTTAAATTATGAGTTTCCACATTTACATTAACAAAATGAGTACCAAAAATCATATAGTGTATGTTGACGAATGAATATTGGATGGCTATAGCTTTAGAAGAAGCAAAACAAGCTCTGAAAGAAAACGAAATACCTGTTGGTGCTGTATTAATAAAAGACAACCAGATTATATTAAAGAACCATAATAGAACAAGGAAAACAAATAGTCCTCTTTCTCATGCAGAAATGTTAATACTTAACGAAATTCAAAAAACAGAAAAATTTTTATATGATTATACATTGTTTGTGACATTAGAGCCTTGCTTAATGTGCAGTGGTGCTATTATTTTGAGCAGATTAGGTTGTTTGGTATTCGGTGCCTTCGATCCTAAAACGGGTGTTGTTGGATCTATATATAATGTATTGATTGATAAACATTTTAACCATCATCCCAAAATAATTTCAAGTGTTCTTGAAGAAGAATGTAGTAATATTCTAAAGAGCTTTTTTCAAGCAAAAAGATGAAATATACTTACTGATAAAAATTCTTCCATATTTTATAAAGTTTTCGAATTTCGTTTCTTTCAAATTTCTTTTCCTGCTTCAAAGAATCTCGCTACTATTGGATAAGTACATTTTTTACATTCTGTTAATGTTCCATGAAAAACTATCTTCCCTTTATCAAGGAAGATAATTTTATCTGCTATTCTATGAATACTCGCTAATTCATGAGTAACTATAACTAACGAAATATTTAATTGTTTTTTTAAATCTATAATCAATTCGTCTAGGTTTGCACTAGTGATAGGATCAAGACCTGCAGATGGTTCATCAAAAAAAAGTATTTCTGGGTCGAGAGCTATTGCTCTAGCTAGTGCAGCTCTTTTTTTCATTCCTCCAGAGAGTTCTGAAGGTAGTAAATAAATTGCATGAGAAAGGTTTACTAATTCCAATTTTTTTCGAATGATTTTTTTTCTGATTTCAAAAGGTAGTTTTGTATGTTGTTCTAATGGTATAGAAATATTTTCGAAGACATCGATTGAATTTAGTAACGCACCGTTTTGGAAAAGCATTCCTATCCTTTTAAGGATTCTATTAAAATCATCTTCTTCCATTTTCGTCACTTCTTCTCCAAATATTTTTACAGAACCTTTAAAAGGTTCTACTAAACGGATTATGTTCTTCATAAGTGTAGTTTTCCCACCACCACTTGCACCGAGTATTACTGTGACTTCATTTTTATATATATCGACAGATATATCATCTAATATGATTTTGTCACCATATTTAGCTGTTAAATTTTTTACTTCGATTATTCTTTCTTGCATTTCTCTCTTTTATTTTGATGATTCTATAGTTATATTTTACTTTATTAAATAAATCAAAGAAAATATAGCATCCATAATGATTACTCCAAAGATTGCAGCTACAACTGATTGGGTAGTAGCTTTCCCAACACCTTCAGCACCTCCTTTTACTTGGAATCCATAATGCGAGCCAATTACAACAATTTGCCAAGAGAATACTATACTTTTTATTAAAGTGATTATTAAATCTTTTGGTTTGACAATTCGGACACATGCACTCAAGAAACTATTTGGAGATAAATCAGAAACAGTAGTAGCAACAATTAGACCACCAAGAATACCTACTAATATAGAGAATAGAACTAAAAGTGACATACAGACTGTGACAGCGTGAAATTTAGGTACTACTACATAACGGATTGGGTTTAATGCCATCATTTTTAAAGCATCTAATTCTTCTGTCACTTTCATTGTAGCTATTTCGGAAGCAATTGCTGAACCACTCCTTCCAGCTACTATAATTGCAGTAATCAATGGAGAGATTTCTCGAACTAATGTGATTGATAACAGATTTGCTAGAAATTGATCCGCTCCGAATTGTTTCAATTGCACAGCTGATTGCAATGCAATTATAAATCCTATGATAAAAGATAACAAGCCAACTATTGGTAGAGCGTTAAATCCTATCAGAATAGATTGCTGTATAAAACTATTTTCCCTATGACCCTTTTTATCAAGGAGTGCGATAATTGACCAATAAAATATTTCAGACGTGAGAAGTATCATATCGAAAAACTTTCTAAGATAGTCTAGAATATTATCACCTATAATTAAAAGAAAAGGGCCTCTATCCGGGGGAGTCTCGATAAGTAAACCATGAACTGAAAATATCTTTATTTTTTGCTGGTTTGTATCAGAAAAATTTATAAGTGAGTCTATTTTTTGATTACATTTTTCGAGTATTTCATCTATGAGAGCTACTCCTGCACTATCTAATTCACATATTCTATTTCCGTTTAAAAATAAAGTAATACCCTCTTTTTTTATCTCTTCAATTATTTTTAGTATTTGATTTAAAAATTGAGGAACAGTTTCTTTTGTCCAGTCATCTAATAAGTATATAACATCATTTTCTATTTTATAAAAATTCATAGTTTTATTTCATTTAATTTATCTCAAGAAAATATATGTGAACTTCAAGTATAGGGAATGATCCAAGTATAAATATTCTCTTACATTTTTATTATAACTAAGATTCAAGCGATAATCTAGAGAAATATATTTAAACATACGCAAGTTGAAAATATTTTCCATTTCATATGTATCTGTCATATCTTTGTTAAAGGGTTGCAATATATCACCAATCATTGAATAATTTAAGTTTCTGAGTATTTGAAAATTTCCATTGATAGAAAATTCAATACCTTCTTGATATATTGAATCTAATTCCCGATATACTTCAACTGCTCTACTTTTCTCAATATCATCTTCTTCGCTCGTACCCGATTTTTTTTCTGCAGAATACACTCTGTTATTTATATCTTGCCTAAAACCTAAACCAACTCTAAAATTTAAGCTTGATCGATTTTTATTTAATACACGATAATTTATTCCAGCTCCTTGCTTTAATATCAATGGATAATATGCATTTCTCACTCGAAATTTATCTGTGTTTACATAAACAGAATCTAAACCTGTTTTATCAATTCTAAGATAGGTTTTTGTCTCTTGAGTATAAATATATGTAGGGAACATGTGCGAATTTAAATCAGCTCTTGCATATGTACCTATATTTTGCAAAAAATAATAAATAAAAGTATTCTTTAAATCAAACTTATCGTTAGATATTTTTAGGTCAGATTCTGTTTCTTTTGTTATACCTATTTCTATCAGATTTTTTAATGTATAGTGATATGGATTTGAATCGTATACCATTTTGGAATCAAGCTGCTCAATAACTGTGATTGTAGTGCTATTTTTATTTTTTTCTGTTTCGTTCTTACTATTCAAATTTGCATTTAAATGGTTCATAACAGACATTTTTAGCCTTCTTGATTGTCTTCCATATTCATCAAAAAAACTTCTTCCCGCACCCATTAAATGTTTTGTCTCTTCATCTATTACTATAGTAAATTGGACTAGCTCACCTTTTTTAACTTCAACAGTCGCAAAATCTCTAAATGTATTAAATGGCTCTCCGTTCAATACAATTTTGTAAAAACCAGGTTTTATTACCCACGTATCTAACTGCTGTCCTACGCCTTCTTTCACACCATATCCAAAACCATAGCTTTCAGCTGAACTCAAGTCAAAAAGTTCGTATCTATGGTCAATTTGGTTTCTATTTTCGTCAATTACATCAATAGTTAGCCATCCAACATCCGGGTTTAGAACAGTCTTGTATCTTGGCAAGATTTCAATTTTTTCCACTACTTGCTGACTTATCGTCCCGTTACCAATATACACAAAATAAACACCTGCATCTAAATACACTTCTGTACCCATTTCGTAACTACCTACATAATTATTATCTTCATCTTCTACAGAAAATAATGGTTCATGATCAGAATCGGTTTTTACAGGAATAAATAACCTACCTTTTATTAATACAAACTCTTCTTCAGCTAATATTAATCTGTAATTTGCATTTAGTGAATCTGCTAAAAATTCTTGACTTGTAAAAAAGTTTCGTCCATTAAACTCGACACCTTGCTCAATGTTGTCTATGTTAAAGTTTAATGACCTTAAAAACATATCTGTCTCTTCCATTAATAAATCGTTCACTGTTTGAACGAAATATTCAATATCTTTACTAGGCATTAACCTGTTCCTATCTGCTTTATGTTGAAAAACCATTAAATTATCAGAAGTTCGTCTAAGCTGAAATTCAACATTGAGCCTAGTCCCGAAAGTGTTTCCGTTATCAATAAATTCTAAAGCATTTACGTATGTGATTATTTCATATCTTGCCCGCTGTTGAAAATCTCGAACTAATCTGTTAAAAAAATTGTATTTTCCTATTCGTTCGTGAACCAAATTTGCAATAGCGATCGGTAGCCTATCGGCCCATAAATTATCAATATCATATACAATTTGATTTTCTGAAAGACGAATTACTATTTGACGCCTATTATAAGTTCCACTTATTTCAGCATCATTTACTCGTGCAGAAAAAGGATGTGGTATCCTTCGGAATAAATCCTCGCTCTCTTTAGCATTTTTGTATTCTAGAATATAATATTTTCTAGGTTCTATGCGTATAGTGGAACACGCGGTTATTATTAATAATAAAAAAAACAAAAGACAATATTGTCCAATAATTTGCATTCTTACTTTTCTGTCTAATAATCCGCAATTAAAGATTTTTTTGGAATTCAATTTTTTCATTATATCCTCTTATTGGTTTCCTCGTCTGGAAGAAGATCTTATCAAAAGTGACGGATCATCTGCTAATAGCCTTGTAAATTCATTTAAATTTTCTGTTGTTTCCCTTAGTTCTGATATTATATCATTTATTTCTGGACTATTCTTTTGTACTAATCCATCTATTCTAGACAACATTATATTTGCTCTACTAATTGACTCATTCAAGGCGGTTAGTATGTTATTCACTTGTGTTTTAATATCGATACTAGCGAGTTGATCTGTTATGTTTTCTGTATTTTTTACAATATTATTTATTTTATCATCAGCAAATAACTGCTCTATATGTAACATCAAATCATTTAGCATTGCTGTACTTATAGAAAGATTTGATGATATTTCTTCAATATTGTTCATAGTATGGTTTAAAGGCTGTTGCGATTGACTTATTATACTATCAATATTACCAATAATACTACTCAATTTTTCCTGATTTTCTTTATTTGTGATGCTTACTATATTGTCGATTATAATTTCAATTTTATCAGTGAGAACAGAAGCCTTATCCGCAATATTCCCAAAAAGCGTCTTTCCTGTCGGTATCACATCCCCAGGTTTCAAAAAAGGAGCGTCATTCGATCCTCCAATTAACTGAACTTGTTTTAAACCCGTTATTCCAACCATGATCAATGTGGCTTCATTGTCAGCTTTGATAGGTGTTCCCGCTTTCACATTGATATATACTATTATATTGTTTACATTGTCTCTATCGATTTGTATGTCTTCGACCCGACCAATCTGTATCCCTCTATACAAGACTGCACCACCGATCTGTAAACCTGCTACCGAACTATCTGTATAAATTATCCGATAATAATCTTTCTTTTCGGTTATCTTCGAGCCTAATAACAATATAAAAACCGACAATAGCACAGTGAAACCTATTATAAAAAAAACACCCAATCTCACTTTTTGAGCTTTCGTTACCATAAAAACTCCAAAACTTTTAAAATTTACTATCCGAATTATTTTTTATCGTTTTTTTGTCAAGAGAAATATAGAAATAAAGTATTTTCTATTGATAAAAAACCATATTATTAATAAATATAAAAAAATAAAATGTGTTCGTCATATCCAGAGAACTGTAAGGGAAAATATCTTAAAACTAACAGAAAGTATCTTTCAGACAATCCAATAATTTCTAAATATTTTTGAATGGGTTTTAGAGAGCATGATTGGTTGTTTTTGGTGTATCGTTTTCCTTTCCAGAGTTATTCCTTAATATGAAACCTATACCCTTCATATGCTAAAACAGGTTTCTATTTTCTGTGAATGGATGTTAAATTAGTTCGAGTACTAGGAACAACATAATAATCGAGAAATATCAAAAGTAAATATGTCAGATAGAACTTTTAAATTTCTCACTTTATCAAAAGCATCTTTTTAATAGAATTATACTCACCCATTTTTAATTGATAGAAATAAATACCACTACTCACTTCGAACCCATTATCATCTTTCCCATTCCAAACAACGCTATGCTTTCCTCGATTCCAGTTTTCATTGGTGACACATCTCACTTTTTGCCCTTTGATATTATAGATCTCAATAGAGACTTTACCCGCAGTTTCTAAAGAAAAATCGATATTAGTTTGCGGGTTAAACGGGTTGGGGTGATTGCCAATCAAACGCGTGATCGGGGTTGGAATCTCTTCTTTCTCTGATATTGGTCCAGTCACACCTACATTATCGAGCACGAAGTACCAAACTAGGCTAGCTGGAGTCACCATAAATCTAATATTTATTGTTTCATTTTCAAAGAATGAAAGAGGTATGTTAGTTTCTAAAAAACTATTACTAGCGATATGATTTGTATGATCAATTGTATGAATAATCGTGTATGGTCCTGCTTCACCATTTGTGGAAACTTCGACCAAAACCACATCGCCAGGTGTTAATATCTTTGCTGGAAGAAATTCACTCCAGTCATAATGATGATCTATAATCCTATATGAGAATTTTAAAAAAGAATCATCAGTGATTGATGTTATTCGAGGGGTATTTACACTTTGAGATATTGTATGAAGTTCTAGTACCAAGGCTTTTGACAAACCAATGCCACTGTATGGAATAAGTCCCGAAAAAGTATTTAGAGCACCGTTCCACCCTATATGAATAAGGTTCTCAGCTTCATTAAAATCTTCAAAAAACGGTGCACTATAGATACTATAGCTATCACCAGTTAAATAAACTTTTATGGGTGTAGGATTTGAGTCATGTACTATATTAACACTTGCACTATAATGGTTATTATGTAATGGAGAAAAAAGTACAGAAAATTCGAAAGATTCATCCTGCATTAAAGTCCAAGGCACAAAACCATTACAACTTATGCTAAATGATTGATGGTTTGGTCCTTGAATACTAATTGATTGAATCATTCGTGTTTCATTGCTGCTATTTGTGATAATGAATATTTTTTCTTGATTGTCAAAATTTTCCACAGGTCCAAAATCAAACTGTGGTGGGGATACCGCCAGTCCTACATTCGATGTTCTATAACCTGCAGTTACATTTTTTGTTTCCCGAAGTATTCGAGCATTATCCATTAAAAAAGGAGATCCTATCATTGTGCCCTCTAAAACGATCAAAGGTGAAGAAAAATAAGGGATTCTAATATGTGTTAACCCATCATCAAAATAAATACCATCTTCATATGTCATAACGCTACAAACTCTTTGTCCCGAAACAATCCCACGCCAACCAGAAGTATACATTGCTAAATCGTAATTTGGGCCAGGTTGAACATTTTGTTCGTAATGATGGTCTGCACCCATATTATGTCCAATTTCATGAACAACTGTATAACCAGTACCCGATTGTTGAACTCGATTTATTGAAATAGCATATCTATCATGTGAAAAACCACTAAAAGAATCTAATAACCAAGCAGAACCACCTGTGTAACTTATATGTGCTAAAAAAACCATCACATCTGCAAAATATTGATCCCGTAATACATGCACTTCGTCCATATATCCATCATTTGTACTTGTTATTCTTAAAAAATCATCGGAAGTATCTTCTTCGACATAATTTGTTAAATGCCTGTGAACAACATTAAAAATTATCGCAGTTTGACTATTTATCATAACTAAATTTGCTCGTGCTATAGCGACATCAATAACATGATCAATGTTAGTAAATAAAATACTTTGTAAAGCCCAATTTTCGGCTGCAGGAGTGTAGACTATTAGTAAATCAATAACTACATCATTTCTAGAATCATTACCAGGACCATTGTACCATTCACTCTGTACAGGAGGAATAAGAGGACCACTACTCTGATAAATATCTTTTTTTATATCTTCATACTTCATTAAACCCAAAAATGCTTGATCTTTATAAATGGAAGCAAAATAATATTCGTTTTTAAAGGGAATTTCTGCAGATATAGTAATCTCTGTTTCAGAAACGACAATATAACAATAAGAAAAAAGTTGTTCATTCACTTCAGCACTTATAACTGTGCGGTTTTCAGGTAAAATCATCAAATCTTTTATAACAGCAGTATAGCTTTTATCTTTAAAAAAATTAAGTGCTATTTGCGAACCAATGTCTTTTTCTTTTAGCATCAATAAATCCATATTATACTCAAAATGCCGAACCAAAATAGCATCCTTGAATGCAGGTTGTGGATTAATAAATATTGTAGCCAAAAATTGTGAATTAGCATTTATATCTATTAAAGTTGAAAGTAATGAAATCGACATAAGGGTAATTAAAAATATAAATATGTAATATTTTTTCATTTTTTCTCTCCATATAAAATTTATTAAACACTATTAAATTTTACTCATATTTTGTCAACAATTTATTTTGTAATACTTGTTATTTTTTTTGACAGCTAATTCCCCTTCGAGACGAAGGGGTGGAAGCGGAGCGGACGGGGTAGTTGATAGTGGACGCAGAGCGGACACAGCTAATTCCCCTTCGAGACGAAGGGGTGAACGCGGAGCGAACTAGGTAGTTGACCGTGGACGCAGAGCAGACACAGCTAATTCCCCTTCGAGACGAAGGGGTGGAAGCGGAGCGGAC
>Ga0123353_10013089_pt1 | contig 11858 bp, 9 predicted proteins | sample TergutLab28metaG_3_FD_92763 | JGI IMG/M metagenome (GOLD analysis project Ga0123353, IMG submission 92763) | Labiotermes labralis P3 segment gut microbial communities from Petit-Saut dam, French Guiana - Lab288 P3 | ecosystem: Host-associated > Arthropoda: Insects > Digestive system > Gut ... | reverse complement strand
AGCTACCACCGTCACTCTCGCAGCCGAGTTCGTACCGTATCCTGACAGCGACACGTCGACAGTTATGAATCCTATCTTGGATCCGCGTAACGAAACGTGAATGTTATCGAACTCCACATAACCGTGTGCGTCCGTCACCCCATGCACGGTACCGCCGGAGGATGTCATCACGCTGCATCCGCTCAGTACCACCGTGGCACCGGCAAGACCGTCTCCGTTCTGATCGGTCACGCATATCCTGACGTAACCTGTATAGGTGTATCTCTCGGAACCGGAGGCCTCTTCCAACAATATACTTTCGGATTCGACGTTCACGGACCCAATGCTGTGCGGTGTCTCGAGGGCACCCATCCATCCTATTATTATCGCGGTCCCCAGCGTTGCCACCAGTATTATTATCATCAGTTGCAGAGGCAATCCTTCGATGCCCCCTTCCTTACTCTTCCTGAGCCTTGACATTCGTGCCATGTATCAAAATTCTCGGTGTACGCACTTAAAGGGACGGCACTACAGTTAGTATAACTCGTCTTAACGATGCGAACAAATAGATTATATCGGTAGTATGTATACAAGAGAAAAGAGGAGGGTGAGACACATCAGCGATGCGAACAGTCCTATCGTGATCGAGAACTTATCAAAGAAGTACGGAATGTTCATGGCGGTCGATGACCTCACGATCTCCGTGAAGAAGAACAGTTTCACAGGTTTTTTGGGACCCAACGGAGCGGGTAAGAGCACAACGATGAAGATATTGACGAATCTGATACGAGCTACGTCCGGTTCCGCATACCTCAACGGAGTGGATGTGACCAAGGACGCCAAGGGGGCGCTCACTGATGTCGGCACCGTGGTGGAAACGCCGGAATTCTATTCCTACCTGACGCCAGTGGAAACGATGACGTATCTCGGCAAGATAAACGGCATGACCAGGGAATCATTATCCTCAAAGATACCCGAGATATTGGAAAAGGTTAAAATGATCGAGTGGGCCGACAAGAGGATAGGAACATTCTCCAAGGGCATGAGGCAGCGCATAGCACTAGGTCAATCGTTGCTTACCGACCCGTCGGTGATAATACTCGACGAGCCCACATCCGGTCTCGATCCCAGAGGGATGGTGGAGATACGTGAGATATTGAAATCACTCAAGACGCACGACCTCACGATATTCATGAGCTCGCACATGCTGTACGAGGTAAGCGACCTCTGTGACAGGATCGCGATGATCAACAACGGTAAACTGCTTGTACATGACGCCACGGACATGGTGATGAACCGCACAGGCGCCAGAATGGTAAAGATAAGATTACTTCGCGAACCGACGGCGGCAATTCTGAAAGACATATCGGCGCTGTCCAACGTTCTGAGCGCGGAGATCGAAGGTAACGGCATAAGCGTACGTTTGAACGGCAGGGATACCGAGCAGGCGACGCTCCTGAGGAGCGTGATGGAAATGAACATCGACGTGTACGGAGTTTCGAATGACAATCTGGAGTCGGTGTATCTCGACATGATAAAGGAGTCGAGGTGATACCATGGATGAAGTTCGTACGGATGCGGAACGGAAGAGCATGGGCAAAGAGGTATTGGATGACATAAGGCAGATCGGTGTGGTCACCAAATACGAGCTTTACAAACACCTGCGCAGCAAGAGGATGTACATATTCATCGGGCTGGCCATGCTCATGATAGTGCTGATGAGAGTACTGCTCGAACTTGCGAGCGGTGTCGATTCGGTGATCGATATCCTTGGGATCATACCGGATATGGCGTGGTACCTGTTCACCGTGGACATGCTCGTGATCATCGGGGTCGCATTGTTCTGCGCACCCGCGCTCGCATCCGAGTTCGAGGAACGTACCGCATTGCTGATATTTCCGAGACCCATGAAGAAGACGTCATTCTTCATAGGCAAGGCATTCGCCTGCTACATCGTATGCGGCGTGATAATGATACTGTACTATCTGGTGTCAATATTGATGGTGTACATAAACGGGGCAACGGTCAACACGACCGTGCTCACGTCGCTGGGGCTGGCATTGCTGTTCATGCTGGGCACGGGCGGGTTCGCATTCCTTATGAGCTCCATACTCAAGAAAGGGTCCACTGCGGTGATCGTCACGATAGCGGCACTGTTCATGATATTCGGGCTGATAGACATGATGTACGAGAACTTCATCGGCGAGCCGACGTTCAGCATAACATACGCGGCCAGTAACATAATCTCCGCAGTATACAGCCTCTCCGGCAGCATGTTCGGTATAACGTCCATGTCGGTATTGGGATCGGCCACTGTCATGATGGCATGGTTCGCGGTGACCATGACGATATCGGCGCTCATATTCAGGAGAAGGGAGTTCTGAGATGGAAGCGTTCACACTCAATACTCTGCTGATCGTTCTTTTCATTCTCGCTAATGCAGGGTATGTAATATGTACGTTGATATTCGGAAAGCGTAGATCGGTAGCGTTACGAACCGCTGGAAAGAGGAAGGCCGCGCTCTGTTACTGCGTTCCGTTGCCGTTTTCCGTGCCGATCGCGGTACTAGTCTATCCTATACTGACGGAGGCACACTATCACTGGATATCCTGCCTGTTCCCGATCGTGGCCGGCTTTGTGATAGGAGCTATACTGTTCGATATCCTTGAATCGAGAAAGATCGAACGGTCCGCGGTGAGCGAATACGCGGAATGATCATCAGGGTCTCTGCTGTTTGAGGCCTATTGTCATTCTCTTCTTCGCATCGAAATGACCTTGTGCGGCCGCTTTCGTATACCACTTCTTAGCCTCGCCCAGGTCCCTCTCGACGCCTATGCCGTCCTCGTAGTACCGTCCCATTATGTACTGCGCCTCCGCATCCCCGTTCTTAGCGTCGTCCATATGCTTCTCGAACGGCGTCATATCGGCAGCGAGCTTCAGCTTCTCCCCGAAGCACTCCTCTATCAGCTTCCGTGAGTATGTGTGACCCTGCTTCGCAGCGCGTGTGTACCATCTGATCGCTGCCGTCTCGTCGGGTTTCGTACCGATGCCGTTGGCGTAATGGTGCCCCGCATAATACTGGGCGAGCACATGTCCTGTGGACGCCGCCTTCAGATACCACTCCAGCGCCTTCTTGTCGTCCCTGCCCGCACCTCTTCCCTCGGAATAGCATTGAGCTATGAAATATTGAGATTTCCCGTAGCCAGCGTCGGCGGCCATCACATGCCACTTGAACGCCTCACCTATGTTCTTGGCGGTACCGGCTCCCTTGCTCAGGCATACTCCGACGTGATACTGTGACCTGTGGTGACCATTCTTCGCCGACCTCAGGAACCATGTGTAACCCTTCCTCTCGTCCCGTTTCACACCGCGCCCGTTCATGTACGCCTCTGCGACGTTGAACTGAGCGGTCGCGTTCCCGTTCTGCGCCGAGCGCAGCGACCATTTGAACGCTTCTCCGTCATCCTTTTTGACACCTTTTCCTTCGATGTACCTCTGCGCGAGGTTGAACTGCGCATATTCAGAATCATGTCTGGCGGCCGCCAGCAGCCAGTTGAATGCTTCTTTCTCGTCCTTCTTCACGTCCCTTCCGTCCGAGTACATGTGTGCGAGCGCGACCATCGCGTCCCTCTGACCGAGCTCCGCCGCCATTTTGTAGAGTTCTGTTGCCTTTTTCCTGTCGCGGTCCGCACCCCTGCCCCTCTGGTGGCATTGCGCCAGTCCGTACAGTGCGTCCACCGATCCGTGGCTGGAGGCCACGGAGAACCATCCGAACGCATAGAGAGGGTCAGCCTCGACGCCGATCCCCTCCAGGTAATATCGTCCTAATTCGTATTCAGCGTCCTCGGACCCGGTATCGGCGAGATCGGATATCATTTCGAACGCCTTCTTCTCATCCTTTGGCACACCTGTCCCCTCAGCGTGGCATCTTATGAGCGCCAGACGTGCGCTCCTATGTCCCTGTTCCGCGGCCTTTTGGAACAGTTCGTATGCTTTACTACCGTTCCTGTCGGTTCCCGCGCCGTTCCTGTACATCACCGCAAGTTCGTGAACAGCGTCGATGTGCCCCATGTCCGCCGCTCTCTCGCATAATTTGAATGACATCTCGATGTCGGGCTGCACACCCGTTCCGTAGAAATAGAATCGTCCGAGCATGTATGTCGCGCCCGCCTTCCCGGCGTCCGATCCCTTCTTGTATCGGCTGAAAGCGGTCTTCGCGTCGAAGTTCCATCCTCTCTCGCCGTACATGGATATGGCGCCGACGGACCTTCTGTCCCCCTTCTCGGCTGCCCGCAGATACCACAGCACCGCCTCCGAATCATCCTTCTCAACGGCTATGCCGTGCGAATAGCATTCACCCATCATGTACTCGGAGGACGTGTGACCGAGATTGGCGGCCATCTCGTACCACTTGAACGATTCCTTCTCGTCCACGGGCACCTCCGTGCCCAATGCATGGTACTGACCGAGCTCGAACATCGCGGTCACATTGCCTCTCTCGGCCTCTGCCTTCAACTCTTCGAGCGACACAGCCGCATGATACGATTGCGAATATATGAAGTTAAAGCTTTATCCCGCTGAAAGTAAACTTTTGCACGTGCTACGTATTATTAATGGGCAGAGGTATCCCTTGAACTATGGGTAAGAAGAGATGGAAGGACCGTAAGGACGGATATTATCTGTACGATGCGGATCCGTTGCACAAATTCATGCCCTTTCTCATGCCCAAACGTACGGAGTGCGAGGTCTACCTGAGAGAGAGCATAGACGTGACCAACGTCCTGGAGTATCTGGAGGAACGTAAGAAGATAGAAGGCAATAACGTAACGCTGTTCTCATTGCTCATGTCAGCACTGGTCAGGACGTTCGCGATGCGGCCGGCGCTGAACAATTTCATCTCCGGTCATCGTCTTTACAGGAGGCACAAGATCGACATCGGGTTCGTGGTGAAGAAGGAGTTCACAGACACCGGTGCCGAGACCGTTGTGAGGATCGCATTCGAACCGTCATGGACGATCATGGAGATAAGCGAGAGGATGTACTCCCACATAAACGAGTTCAGGAACGCCGAATCCGCCGGTGCCGACGGCACGGTGGAGACATTCTCGAAGATGCCCCGTTTTCTCACGAAGTTCGTAGTGGCGTTCCTCAGGTTCCTCAACTATTTCGGAAAGGTCCCGAAGAGCCTGATCGAATCGGACCCGAACTACGCGTCCGCGTTCGTTGCCAACCTGGGCAGTCTGAAAGGGAACGCTCCGTTCCATCATCTGAACAATTGGGGGACAGGTTCGCTCTTCGTTGCCATAGGGGCGATAGAGGACAGACCGGTCGTGATAGACGGCGTCGTGGAAGTGAGGAAATGTCTCGATCTGGCGCTCACTGTGGACGACAGGATAGCGGATGGTTATTATTATATGAGGTCGATAAGGTTGGTGAAGGAGATTCTCGCGGATCCGAGGACGCTTGAAACACCTTTTTCGGAGGCATCGGTCATCAATGAGTGACGCACCCTGGATCAGACATTACGGTAACGTTCCGCCGACGTTGGACTATCCCGCGGATACGGTCTATGATGTTCTGAGGAAAGCTGCCGAAGGTCATCACGACAGGTGTGCGTACGAGTTCATGGGTTCTAAGACAAGCTATTCCGAACTTATGTCGGACATAGACATGGTAGCCTCGTCGCTGGTGGCGATGGGCGTCGGGAAAGGTGACAGGGTAGTGATCTGTTTACCGAACACACCGCAGGCGGTGACGATGTTCTACGCCGTCAGCAAGGTCGGCGCAGCGGCTGTGATGGTGCATCCGCTGTCATCCAAGAAGGAAATAGAATTTTACATCAACGATTCCGGGAGCGAGGTCGCCGTGACCATGGACAGGTTCTGCGGTTCGTTCGACGGTCTCGAGAACACCACGACGCTGAAGAAACTGGTGGTCGTGGATGTGTCCGAGGGGCTGAACCTCTTTTTCAAGATGGCGTATAAGTTCAACTCCCGTAACATTCCCAAGATATCCATGAAGCCGCACATGATCTCATGGAAGGACATGATGTCCATGGGCTTCGGCAACGCCGAACGGGCGGATACAACGGCAGAGGATGTGGCCGTGATACTTTACACAGGAGGCACCACAGGACCGTCGAAGGGGGTGCTTCTGACCAATCTGAATTTCAACGCCACCGCCATGCAGACGTATGTGATGGGGCAGTACGAGATAAACGAGAAGGATGCCATGTTAGGTGTGCTGCCGATGTTCCATGGTTTTGGGTTGTGTATCGGCATGCACATGACGCTCACGCATGCCGCCAGGCTGATACTCGTTCCGACGTTCGTTCCGGACGCTTATGCGAAGCTCATAAAGAAGAAGAGGCCGACGTTCATAGCCGGCGTTCCGACACTGTTCGAACTGATGATACGCAACAAACATCTCAAGAATGCGGACCTCTCGTTCCTGAGAGGTGTATTCGTCGGAGGCGACACGCTCACCGTGGACCTCAAGAGGAAGGTGGACACGTTCCTGAAGGACTGCGGATCGTCATCTACCATCAGAGAAGGCTACGGCCTCACAGAATGCGTGACCGCATCATGCCTCACACCGATAGATGAATACAGGACGGGGAGCATAGGTATACCGTTCTCGGACACGTTCTACAAGGTAGTGTCGATAGGAACATGGGATGAGGTCCCGTACGGGACAGACGGAGAGATATGCATATCGGGGCCGTCGGTCATGCTCGGTTACAACAACCAGCCTGAAGAGACGGCGAACATCCTGAAACGCCACGCGGACGGAAGGGTGTGGCTGCACACCGGCGACGCCGGGATGATGGACGAGGAAGGTTTCATCTACTTCAAACAGAGGATCAAGAGAATGATCATAAGCTCCGGGTACAACATATATCCGAGTCAGATAGAGAATATCCTCGATTCACATCCGCTCGTTCAGTGTTCGTGCGTCATAGGGATACCCGACGACATACGCGTACAGTCCGTGAAAGCGTTCATAGTTCTGAAGGGCGACGTGAACGGCGATGAAAACACGAAACAGTTGATAAACAGATACTGCGCCGAACACATCGCCAGATATGCGATACCGTCGAAGATAGAGTTCATAGATGAGCTTCCTAAGACAAGTGTAGGGAAGGTGGCGTACACCGAGCTGGAGAAGCTGGAAATGAGCGGAAAGGGACTGTCGCCGACCGAACAAGTCGGCGTCCCATGATTTTTAGGAAATCCTAAAACTTTATATCCATGTTCTTGTTATGAGGTATCATGGCCACAGGCAACCGTGAGGATTACCTTCTTCGGATATTGAGGATCACCGATGGAGAAGGTACCGCGAAGACGAATGACATAGCGGCACTCATGAACGTCTCTGCGGCAAGCGTCACCGAGATGCTGAAGGTCCTCGCCGAGGACGGCCTTATAGAATACAGAAAATACAAGGGCGTCTCGCTCACGGAGAAAGGATTGGCGCAGGCGAAGCGGCTCAGAGACAAACATCAGATCGCCGAACGTTTCCTGATGGATGTCCTTGATAAAGATCAGGGCTCCGCTCATGAGGAGGCGTGTAAGATGGAGCACGTACTGTCCGATGAGTCGGCGAAGAAGATGTGCCGTATCATCGGCGCGGCCGATATGACGGAATGCGAGGTCTGCGGTCCGGAATGCCTGAAGAAAGAATCGGGGATACAGCTGAACAGGATGTCCGCCGGCATGAACGGAAAGATATCCCATCTCAAATGCGACAATTCCGAGAAGATAAGAAAACTACTGTCCATCGGTTTCGTTCCCGGCCGAACGGTCTCGCTTGTAAACCGTACAACGAACAACGGACCTATAATATTCAGAATGGGAGAATCGAACATCGCGCTCGACCAGGACCTTGCGTCGATAGTGTTCGTGAACATACAGTGATACGATGGACGAGATACGCGTCACGCTAGTGGGTCAGCCGAATGCCGGCAAATCATCCCTTTTCACAAGGATGACGGGCGTTGGCGTCATAATATCCAATTACGCCGGGACGACGGTGGAGTTCGAGGAGGCCACCGTCACTCGCAACGGCGTCAACGTGCACGTCCACGATCTCCCCGGAACGTATGCGCTCTCAGGGAACTCGGATGATGAGCGCATGGTAATGGACGCGTTGGTCAATGATCCGGGTGATGTGGTCGTCGTGGTCGCCGATGCGTCGAACATCGAAGGAAGCATAGTACTGTGCTTCGAGGTGATAGAACTCGGTCTGCCGACGATACTCGCGCTGAACAAGATGGACCTGGCTATGAAAAGGTTCGATACAGACCTGTCGTTACTGAGCAGGATACTCAAGATACCGGTGGTCCCCGTCTCGGCAAGGTCGGCGTTAGGTGTGGATGCGCTCATGGACGAGATCATATCGTTCAAGAAGAGGACCGCCGCGTTCAACGTGAGATACGACAGCCACACCGAGGAGTACATCGAAGAGCTCACTTCGATCGGCACGATCGCGGGCCTCGACCCGCGCGGCGTCGCCGTGAAACTACTGGAGGCGGACGAATTCATATCGTCGCTCGCATCCGATGAAGAAAGGGAGACCGCCGAGAGGATGGCCGCCGAGTTCGAAAGGAGCCACGGTGAATCGATAAACGTGCACATCGCCAGGGACCGATACGGTCAGGCTGGCATAGTCAAGAACGAGGTCCAGAAGAAGACCGCACGCGAATTGACATTCTCGGAGAAGCTGTCCGATATGACAACTGCCCCGGCCACAGGGATACCGATACTGATCGGCGTCCTTTTCCTGACGTTCCTGACGTTCATAGGCGTGAGCAACTTCCTCGAAGGGCTGATACATGATGCCTACGTCTCCGCTGTCGGCGATTCCCTGAGGGATATCGGCGAACGCATCGGGGGCGATCTCGGTGCCGCGGTGATGGAAGGCATCAACGGAAGTATACTCGCAATACTCACGATCGTGGTACCGTTCATAATGCTCTTCTATGTGCTGTTGGGCATACTTGAGGATTCGGGATACCTTCCGAGGGCCGTCGTCCTTCTGGACAGGACGATGCACTCGCTCGGTCTCCACGGCGGTGCGTTCATCCCCATGATGGTCGGCCTCGGCTGCAACGTGCCCGCAATAATGGCGACGCGCGTCATAGCGTCCAAGAGGGAACGGATCATAATAAGCACCATGATCGCGATGGCCGTGCCGTGCTCGGCGCAGCTTGCGATAATACTCGGTGCCACCGGGAAATATGCCGGAATAGCGGCCGCATTCTCCATATTCATGTTACTGTTGGCAATGATATTCGTCATCGGCATCCTGATGAACAGATGGATGAAGTTCGAGCCCACAAGTCTCGCAATGGAGATGCCCGACCTGTCAGCGCCGTCCATGAAGAACGTAATATTCAAGACATGGAATAGATGCAAGGACTTCTTCATACTCGCATTTCCGTTACTGGTCGCCGGAAGCATAATACTGGAGGTGCTGCTGTTCTACGGGGCGCTCGACGCGATGGTCGGACCGTTCTCGTTCATAACGGGAACGCTGCTCGGACTTCCGCCGATAGTGATAATAGCGTTCGTCTTCGGCATCCTGAGAAAGGAGATGGCGCTGGCGATGCTGATGGTGCTCGCCGCCCCCATAACACTGGCGGATTTCATGACGCCCGATCAGTTCCTGGTGTTCGGTGTGGTCATGGCGCTGTACGTACCGTGCCTGGCGACGGTGGCGGTGCTGTGGAGGGAGTTCGGTGCGAAGAACACCGTATTGATATCGGGAACGTCACTGATCGCGGCGCTCATGATAGGGGCGGGGTTCAACGCCATACTGTCGCTGATATGAGATCAGCGGTGCGCGAACACGGCGTATATGCCGTCTTTGTCGTTCTTTTCGAGTCTCACGAAACCTACCCTCTCGAACTGGACGATCTCCCCTTTCTCTGAGAGCAATGACCTCTCCGATTCGCCTCTCAGGACAGTGCCGTCAGGCATATGCAGTTCCGTAGGTATCCCGGATGACACCCATTGCACCGCACGCACACCCTTCTTCAGAACGGACAGGTCCGTTCCGGCGTATACGGCGGGATCACCGTACTCAAGGTTGCACAGGTCCTTCAGTCTTACCATACCGCCCTCTTTGAATCCGGCGGCATCCGGCGGCGATATCGAGACGGAGATGTTGCCGCTCAATGAGTAATCGCGGGTACCTCTCTCCGGGCGGTCCGGGTGCAGCGGCGCCTTGCCTGTTATACTGTCGATACCGGTGATATTGAACGCCACCGGGTCCTGAACGAAGAAATATCTGTTCGCGCCACCGTCAACAATGTCGCGGTTCATGGCGTACAGAGTATCCCAAGTGAACTGTATGTCTATCGGCTTGACGCCGCTCTCCACCCAGTATCTGCGTATCGCGTCCGCCTTGATGCCGCGTTTCTTCAGCGCTCTCAGCGTACCGGTGCGGACATCATCCCATCCTGTGTAATCTCCTGCTCTTATCCCTTCCTTGATCATCGATGTCTTCAGCACGGAATCAGGTATGCTTACCAGCCCGTAGTGATGGAAGTGCGGTTTCTTCCAGCCCATGTGATCGTACACGTATTCCTGTCTGAACGTGTTGTTCAGATGGTCCTTGCCCCTGATGACGTGCGTCATGCCGGACATGTGATCATCTATCGCGACAGAGAGATTCATCATCGGATATACGTTGTATTTCGTACCGGTGCGCGGATGCGGATGGTCGACAATTCTCAAGGCAACGAAGTCCCTCACGGCCGGGTTCGGATGCCGCAGGTCCGTCTTGACGACGGCTATCGCCTCTCCTTCACCGTAGCTGCCGGACAGCAATCTGTCGTATCTTTCCGACTGTTCATCGGGCAAGAGGTCACGGCACGGACAAGGCATCATCTTCTCCTTCTTCTCCCGCCAGTCGTCGGCGTTGCATGTGCACACGTATGCGTTCCCGGACTCGATCAGTTTCTTAGTGACATCGTAATATATCGGGAACCGGTCGCTCTGTACCATGGTCTCATGTACCTTGACGCCGAGCCACTCAAGGTCCTCAGGTATCATGTCATAGGCATCCGGATCGATCTTCTCAGGATTGGTGTCCTCGAACCTGTTTATCAGTCTGCCGTTATATCTTTTCACATACTCGTCGTTCAGAATGGATACCCTGGAATGTCCCAGGTGCAGCGGTCCGGACGGACCGGGGGCTATGCGCATGACCACTCCCTTCTCCGCACCATCGAGCGCAGGGAGCTCGTACGTCCGCTCTTTCTTCTCCTTCCTCATCATGTCGGGGTCGAACGCCTGCAGTTCCTTTGCCTGCGCATCTTGACTCATTCCGTTGACATCGGCGACGATATCGTTGATCAGCGGTATTATCTCGGCCGATCTCTTCCTCAGATCGGGACATTCTCCCAGTACCTTACCGACGACCGCCTTCGGGTCGGCGGCGCCCTTGAAGAACACGGCGTTCTGAAGTGCATACTTCCTTATGGTATCCTGAACAGGGTCGGACATTGATGTAGCGAACATCCGCCACATATATTATTTTGGTTATCGACCTTCATATTAAATATCAAGGAGCGCATGGAGAATCATGTCCGTCAGGAAGTTTCTGACATCAGATGCGGTGCACAACGACAGAGACCTGGAATTGAACTCCCAGGACATCACGAAGGTGCTCATAGGCGACCAGGATAAGACCGTCCATTTCAAAGGGCTGAACAAAGAAGCTGTCGGTAACCTGTTCTCGACGAGAGCGAAGATCGCTGAGGCCATGAACATAGGTCCAGCACATCTAGTGCAACACATCTCGAACGCGATATCATGCCCGAAACCTGTGAAGATAACGGACAAACCGGGATTCAGGAAGAACTCCGTCCCGGT
>Ga0123353_10013087_pt1 | contig 11859 bp, 6 predicted proteins | sample TergutLab28metaG_3_FD_92763 | JGI IMG/M metagenome (GOLD analysis project Ga0123353, IMG submission 92763) | Labiotermes labralis P3 segment gut microbial communities from Petit-Saut dam, French Guiana - Lab288 P3 | ecosystem: Host-associated > Arthropoda: Insects > Digestive system > Gut ... | reverse complement strand
GTTTGGGTGTGAAGCTTGGTCGCTGACATTGCGGGAGGAAAGGAAGCTGAGGGTGTTTGAGAACATGGTGTTGAGGAGAATATTTGGACCTAGGAGGGACGAGCTAACGGGGGAATGGAGGAGATTGCATAATGAGGAGCTAAATGATTTGTACTCCTCACCCAATATTGTGCGGGTGATAAAATCGACAAGAATAAGATGGGCTGGACATGTGGCGCATATAGGTGAGGAGAGGGGGTGTATAGGGTCTTGGTGAGGAAACCCGAGAGAAAGAGACCAGTGGGGAGGCCTAGGCGTAGATGGGTGGATAATATTAGGATGGATCTCCAGGAGGTAGGATGTGGGTATATGGACTTGATTGGGCGGGCCCAGGATAGAGATTGGTGGCGGACGTTTGTGAGTGTGGTAATGAACCTTCGGGTTCCGTGAAATGCGGGGAATTTCTTGACTAGCTGCAAACCAGTTAGCTTCTCAAGAAGGACTCTGCACCATGTAGTAAGTAAGTAAGTTACAGGGAGAGCTCAGAACAGAGAATTTGCGTGCGAGTCTACAGTACCATCGAATGAACCGTAAAGTTCGGTGACCGGAATGAAAATTGGTGTGGTGGTTGCCTAGGGCAGTGTCTTCGATTGGTGTTACTAGAAAAGTGCTGTGAATGCTGGACTGACCGTCTGGAGCTTCAGATTCGTCTGAATAACATAAGCTCAGTTCGTTTTTCAGGAAGCATTGCATTCCAGTTGCATAGGTAAGATGGTTCTTCTGTTTAGGAAAATAATCGCTGTTAGTTTTGAAAATCATAACGGAACCCATGAGTGCAATATATTGAGAGAATGCAGTTACTTCTATTAGAAATTCTTCCTTCACGTTTTACCAGATACCAGCATAAAGGTAAAGTGTTCCCGTTACAGGCCCGGTGTGTCCCAGAGTGTGGGTAGGGTGTAGCTTTACTCGTACATGACCGCGGCTGAGTTGTCAGCAGCACGCCCCGGCCGCACTTTACCCCCCGGGAAAGACCCGGTACGTATTGTACAGGAGGCTGGGTGTGCCCCAGGGCCGGTCTGGACGGGCGGAAAATCTCGTCCCCACCGGGATTCGATCCCGGACAGTCCGGCCCGTAGTCAATCGCTATACCGTCTGAGCCACCCGGCCCAAAGCGGTTTTTAGTACCTAAAGATAAATTGGCCATAGGCAACAGGAATCGTTGCGCAAGTGCAGATGTGCAGCGTTGGCTTGTAAGTAGTCATACATCAAGCAAATGTTAAAATAATATCCCATAAAAAGTGAGGTTTTCACGATTAAGGCACCGATGACTTGGCTTTTTTATTCCAGGTTATGGTGTCAGTGCTCTCTGAGTAGCCAAACGTTTGTTCCGACCTTTAGGAACTTGTCATGGATCTTAGACTTCATGGAACCTGGCTGTGTGTTCTCGCTCTCTGTCACTTAGTCGCATTTATTCAATCCACGCCCTCCTATCCTGTTTGTTGCGATCGAGTTTATTATTATCCTCCCACCTACGCCTAGGTCTTTAGAAACGTTACTTGTACTCAGGTTTTCCCACCAAAATCTTAACATACGTTTATCGTCTTTCCCGTACGTGCTACATACCCCGCCATCCAATCCTGCCTGCTTGCGTTGATCAATCTAATGGTATCTGGCGGTGAGTAAAAGCACCTCATTGTGCAATAATGTACACCTTTCTGTGCTGTCCTTCGTAGCTCCAAATCTCCTCCTCAGCACCCCGTTTTATCAACACCGTCTCCATACGTTATTCCTTTAATGTTAGAGACCAATTTTTGAGCCCATGTACAACAGCATGAAAGTTCATACGTTTGTGTCTTTCAATCTTTATGTGTTTAGATAGCAAACGAGAAGACAAAAGATTCCGTACCGAACGTTAGCGAACATTGCCCAGATTAACCCGTACCCTGCTAACGTGGAGAATATGGTAAGTTCCTAATAGTGCCAGCAAATTGCAGATGGGATTTAATTCGGCGTTTAAAGGGTTAAATCGTGTCTTTTGCTAATGCAGTTGTACATGACTAACAAATGCTGCCCCAAACTGTATGAATTTGCTACATCTGCACTTGAATTATTAGTTATTCTGTGATTTTGTCCTGTTTTCTGTTCTCGAGACGAACAAATGCCCAGTTTCCACGGCACTTCGTTTTAGACCGTCCTCTGATACTAGTGATTGCTGCACCATTTATTTGAACGTATTATTTGTGTAGTCGCTCATGAAATTCATATAATCAGCAGAGACCACAAACTGATCTGTCCCAATGGCTTTCAGTCCGTCCGGATTTACTTGCGTCATCCTAATGGTAAAGCGAGCCTGAAAATCAGTGGCGATAAAACATCTCGTTCAGGTCATTCTCATTGGGAAACTAGCGTACCAAATGTTGGGAATTATTAAAAATAGTGCAGTTGCAGATAAGTGAAACAAAAAGAATTGATTTGTGATACAACGCAAACTTATAGGGTGATTCAGGATGAAAGGTCAGTATTTTGGGCCTGACAGTATCTGTCATGGTGAAAAAAAGTTTATATGAATATGTGTCTAATTCTGAGTGGTTAGCAAGACATTGCTGTTTGAATTTCCTGACCTAACTCCGTTAGATTTTGTTTGTGTGGTTGGATGAAGAACGAAGTTTACAAAAGAAAAGTGGATACACGAGGTGAATTGCTTGCTGGCCTGTTGGATCCTGCTGCCCACATAAAGAAACGTGCAGATGAACTCAGACGAACAGCATGCGATTTTCGCACACGAGTTGCAAAGTGCATTTAGGTTGACTGTGGGATTCTCGAACATGTGTTTGGAACTGTAACAGATATGTCTTCTGTGTAACAAATTTGTCACTTAAACATTGAATTAAAACTACAATAAAATTAACAGTAATTTATCTTCTTTTGTGTCATTCATCTTACTTCTTTTAATTTGTAGATGAAATATCTCTGTGTCGGTAACCATTCAGAAACAGACACATGTTCATGTGAATTTCTTCTACAGTTACCGATACTACCACCTCCCAAAATATTGACCTTTTGCTCCGGAATAATCCTGTATAATGATATGTAATGGGCTACATAAGTGTGGACCTATCTATAGTTGTATTCAGGATTGGTCTCTGGGTTAATTTTGTTGACTGATTGTAGGGCGTTTAGCTTGTTACTGTCTGCTAAGAAACAGCATTCTGTAATACATTACTAAGGCTGTATACTTGGTGTGTGCGTTACTTTCCAAGATTACTTTAGTCAAGAAATTGTTCGCCGTATAAGCGGTTTATTTTACGATACTGTCGGTATAGCAGATTGTATAGCCTCCGGGTATTCTTCTCTATACGTTTCGTTAGTGTGCTATAAGAAGATGTGCCACGCATTTATTTCATTTTCTTGTGCTTCGGCGGCGCTGCCCGTATTTCAGTGTCATTAGTCAATGAAGTATTCAAGATACTTTGTAAGAAGGCTATCGTTTCCTAATTTTAAATAATGTCCCTGCATATGCCTGAACGAAATGAGAAGAAAACTACGTAACACTTGTCAAAAAAAGCCGAGACTTCGTTCCGAAATTCATATTCGGTCTTCGTGAATACACATCACAAGCGTTACGTTTGATTCAACTTGCTCGCTAAGTGTTTCCAAAATCCGACAGAAATCTTGATGGGATAAACAGACAGGCCGGCGTAGAGTGTTTTTCTAATCTTCAGTGCCTTCAGAAGCTTAAAAAAGATCGCTTGCTCACTTGGTTGAAGTTTTACACTAACTTACTTGTTAAAATGCAACAAAAATATCCAGCAGACGCTCACAAAAAATGTTAACTTGGTCATGCTTTTCAGCTGCTTCATGGGTCATTGTCCTTATGTAAAGCGGAGTGTTGTTAAAACACACAGGGTGGAATTCCTCATTTTGTCTTTTAAGCTGGCTACATAGTTAACCAGAATGACGCATACGTTTGTTTATCAGGGGCTGTTGACCTAACGTTAGCGGGCAGGATGAAGGAAATTACACCCATGCCCACATGAAGGCAAGAGCTGGCCGTATCGATAAAGCAAATTGCCGACCTGTGAGCAGGAACGATAAATTTGTGTGAATGCACTTTAAAACGTATGCAGTGCGTCCCTATGTTTTGATCCGTTTTCTTACGCGTGTAAAGGAAACTTTTATGGGCGAAAATATTTCGGATTGCTCAGATGGTACCATCGTACTTCCGATCGGTTTTCGAATTTCAGAACGTATACCAAAGTATCCTGGCAGTGAAGAAAATTTCAAGGAAACGCGTTAGTCAGCTGAAAAGAATTTCTTGGAGTTTATATTTCGCATTCATTTATTGTTGGTTGAGGATTTTGTGGTTCAACGCTTTGAAGACCGGGATTCATCTAGACCATGGCTGGCGAACCTCTTTGATGGCGCGTACCGAAATTGTCGATAAATTTTCAAAGAAATCCTTTCTCCTACCCATTGGAACTTTGAAGAGCAAAATAAGCTCTCGGAGTTGTACATAATTATTACTAATTACTGCGTTATTAGCATTAATGCGTATTATAATTATATTGCATAATTAATACAAAGTATGTTATTCTATTTCTGAAAAAAAAAACCTCGTCGAGGAGTACGATTAGGAAGAAAATGTGGAAGTAACTGGGGCTGATGTTACTTTTGTGTGAAAAGAAGACTGTAAAACGTTTTGGCCAATGTCACGTATTCGTCCAGTCACCACCAGGCTGGCGCCCCAGTGATAAATATCCAGCCAACACTTCGCAACACTCGTGATTTGTGTCAGAATGTTTCTTTGCGGTGTTGTTTGGTAGCAACGTTAAGCCTCTACGTACTCAGATATGTGCACATTCTTCACAGTATCGAGACGCTGGTCGGGCAAAAGAAATAAAACAAAAAGGGACAGCAATGAATGCAGAGTGCCAAGGAAATCTTTTCGCATGCCATACGTTTGCCGACCTTTATCTAGACTACATGAGTGTATAAAATTACTTTCTATTTCAACAGAGAACAGACTGTATGTTCGTTATAAAAATCAGTCGATTTTTGCTGTTTAGCGAAATAATCGGTGTTTGCTGTGAAAAACATTCGAAGTACCGTGTGTGACAAAATGCAGAGCTTCTTAGTGTTAGAGAAATTACCACTCGGATTTCAAGTATTAACTTCGTATACAGTAGCTTCAGTTACACTCGTTAACGGCAGGGTGACTGGTGAAGGTTGAACTGGAAGGAGTTTTGGAAGGAAGCTGTCGCAGCCTATTACAGGTATTATCCTGGCCATTTACCTGCAGAGGCAGAGGAAAACCACTCTGCCAGGATTCAAGTCGGGGTTCTCGCGAATACCAGAATGAAGAGATGTGTTACCGAACCATGCTTCCGGTCAGTTGATATGAAGCTCATGGGGAGTGGACTGAGCTGGTTCAGGATAGACGACGTTCTTCCATTTTCAGTTAACACGAAATTACTATTATTGTTTGTGTTTACGACCTTTGAAACTCCAATACGTAGATTGGAAGACGCTGTTATTTTGGTAACTCATTTAAGCTGCCTTAAATCTATACGCATTTGCATCTTTTTATTGTATGTTAGGCTAGAGTAACGAATTTTCAGCTGTGCGCCTCACCTTTCCTGTTATTCCGTATTGAAAGATATCCAAGTTCTGCAGTCGTCAGAAAACAAACACAACAAAGGGGATTCGTGTCACTTAGCTGCCCTGACGTAAGCGTCTCTACACAAACAGACGGCAGGTAAATGAAATCATTGACATTGAAATGTACCTGGCACGTAGAGGAAATATGTTTGTAATTTTGCTTGACAGTGCACTTAAATATTTGCCAAGGTTTGCATCTTGAAAACAAACTCGAAAATTTATTTTTGCAAACTTATGTGCTTGGAAAAGACCGACTAACATTTTGACGTTTTCTGAAAAAAGTGACGGTCTCAGAATTACACTTCACTGAGAGGTATGGGTGAGTGTTATGCTTTTAAACTATTGTAGAGCACTTGTTGGGACTAGTCTTGATAAACGTGTAGCGACGGTGATGGTAGTGGTGGTGGTGACTTTGATGATTTTGATAACGATGATCATAAGAAAACACCGGTAAGAACGTTATGACGTAAAACACTATAATTACTTACCAACTAAGCAACGACATAGAGCAGCGCCCTTCTTGAGAAGCTGGTAGTTGTTCAGCTAGCCACGAACCGGTCACGAGATCCCACCATAGCCCCCGCCAGGCTGTTGCTGAACCCATGCAATGTACCCACGCTATATCCTTGACCGTTTAAGGCCCGTGGTAACTACTGTGCATGATCCACCTGCTGTAACGTGAAGAAGCCCTGCATATTGCCGCTTAGTAAATTTATGTTTTGTATGACGCTCGATAAGCAGTTATTACAACTTTCTTTCTTTCTTTGGTATTCCGACTTCTTCAATCTGCGCATTGTCGCAGTTGTAGAGGGTTATTGTTTCACCTGATCACACTCAGACACACGACGCTTGGTAGAACATCTCTGGACGAGGGATCGGCCCGTCGCAGAAACCTCGACCTGATAACTCACAACACTCCCAAGAGACAGACATCCATACCCCCGGCGGGATTTGAACCCCCTAATTCCAGCAAGCGAGCGGCCGCAGACCCACGTCTAGACCGCTTGACCACAGGCACTGGGAATTATTGAAACTTACACAGCTTTAATCATTTGGTCTGTATAATCAACACGGAGTGTCCTCTGTGAAGTAGGAACTGAAGGTTTATCAGTTTTAGTCCGAGTCCGCTGAAGCAACCATAGGCATACTTGCAAAATATATATTTTTTTTTAGCCAGTTTGAGAGTTTTGTTTGCAGTAAAACGAGTTCTACTGCCTCTGTGGCTATGTTCTCTAACCTGAACTAACAGACCCTATATATTATACCCGCATCTTAATTTTATATGAAACCGGACGTAACCTGCATGAACGCCAAACCCCAACAAAAAAACACATCAACACAGACACGCCTGCTCATCTTTACAATGTGAACTTCCTTTCAACTCGGTGCCAGTTATCTCTATAGCAGCGCCCCTGTTTCTCTGCGCATGCCATCATTATAATTAAAAACGGCTATAATACAAACCTCGTCGAAACTCGGGTACGGGATTGTTTCGCTGACGGCGTGCGAAGAGGTGATGAAGATTGGTCGCAGAGGCCCGCTTCCAGATGTGCTGATGACATCATCCAGTGCAACGAGATTTGTGCTGGGATGACGGAGTGGGATTTGCGAGACGCGAAAATAGGCATGGAAACACCAACAAAGTGGAGAAAAAAGAGTTGAAGCTGATAAAATTTTCGGGTACATATGCATATTGACTAATACTGTGGCAGTAAACAACTGCTCGGAGCAGAATCCTTGAGAAGGTGATGCTTCCTCAGCTAGTCACGTATTCCTCGGATTCTGTTGAAACGCGAAGGTTCGTGACTACAGAGGTGCACAAATCCCGGACGTGAGGTAGCCCAGGCCTGTAAATTTTACGTGGTGACATCTAATATTTGTAGGTCACAGTATGGAACTTGATTCATGTTATTATTTACACGCCTAAAATTTTGAAGTGGCTTCTAGATTTTTGGAAAATTTGTGAACCACTTGTATAGCTTTGGTCACGAAATCCCGCCACTTCTTCCTGTCCACAGCCAGACCAATCCAGACCAGACCCTCCCATATTTCTGTAAGACCAATGTTACTATTATCCTCCACTTTACGTCGTGGTGGTCTGTTTCCTTCACGTTCGTCCTTCCTGATGTATAAAAAATTAAAAAAAAACAAGAAGTCAGTACTCGGAAGGTCCTGCGACCGGCCACCTCGACACACGTTTTTCTTGGTTTCCGTGTGTCTATAAACAAATGCTGAGATGGTTCCCAAGGTTCCAAGTTGCCACTACATGCTTCTCATGTAGCCCTCCCGACTTAAATCTAGTAGTAACCAATTTCATGTTTTGTTTTCATGTAAAATAACCACTGCCACCGGTTAACAACCCAGTTGCAGTAAATAAATAAATAAATAAATAAACATGGCTGCAGTTCTCCCCCCCCCCCACCCACCCACCCACCTCATGTGTCATGTTCATTATTATTCGTAAAAATATGGCTACTGGATGTTGCGTTGAGTAGTCTGGTGGAACTTGGCGAATGTTTCGATTGGACGCAGGGTACAGTAGGTAGTAGGTTCTGTCGAAACGTTTGTGAATCTTTACCAGCCTGCAAGGCTTCACACCGTAAGACGTAAGACAGCGTACTTCGTATTCGGAGCGTGATATCTGCCAGGTGTCACATAGTCCTGTTAGTGGGAACGTGTCATCTGGTACGTAATATCTTTGTGCGTCGATAAATATTGTCCTCATGAAAATTACATAATGCTCTTATGTCAGATAAAAGTTATATATCAAGTTGTTAGGCGTTCCTTGTCTTCTGTTTTTGTACGATAAGCCGGTGAAGTGCTGCGCGAATTATAGAGCGTAACGGTGCGCATTTCGATTTTACTTTCGGGTCTGAGAATTGTAATTGCCAAATTCTGGAGATCGCATTTTCGAAATTTGAAGTCAAAGAAAGGATGTTCCGATAAAGCTCACGAAAATGGTTTACGGATCATTGGGCTAGTATATAGTGTCATATACATAAGGCGTCCAGAAAATCAAGAACCTCGGTTGGGTGTGTAAAAATCCTGTGCGGAATTTAGAAAAAAAAATCTTTATTGCAGCTTGGTGGTACCTACACTAAACCACTTCTCTGCGTAGCCCCCACGCTAAACAGAGGCACTTGCCATATCGTGGGACCAGTGCTGTCGGTTCTTACTTTTTGGACACGCCTCGTACGATTTTCAGTACCAGTGTCACCTGGTGATTGTTGTGACTTTGTAACAATCAGCAAGTTGTGAACCCGTGGACATGTGTGGAGTCTAACAATTCTGGCGCTCTTCGTCCACTTTTTGGTGTCAGTGGTGTTAATGGAGTTGCGAAACGGTCCAAATTATTCATTTAATTATCTTAAAAACCGTGAGATTTAGGGGGAAATTGTGCTGGGCCCATACCTTGTGTTTTGTTTTCCCAACAATTTCTGTTCGAAACTTTTTTCGCTGCCGTAAATGATCAGTGAGTTACATTCGACACTGCGCTCAGCAACGCATGTAACACCACGCAGTGCCACGATACTGTTGTCCGATTTGAATCTTCTGCTTGACTTGTCCATTACTCTCTTACGTATTGAACAATATAAACTTTGTTACCGCCTCGTTTCCTAAATATGGCTGCCTATTTTTACGGTAATTTTAATAAATTTGAGACGACCCCCGGCTTGAGGCAGATTGCGTTAGCAAATTTTTATTCTTTTTTATGCTGCGTGTAGATCTAGTGAACGCTGTGTGGTGCCCAGGGGTACGCCTAAATGCCTTGAGGTTCTCCGAATATCACGTCCAGGCAGGGGGCAACGATGTCGACGTTGCCACACGTTTCATGACCCATATCTGGAACGAATCCTTTGAATTTGGATTTCCCGAACGTGGCCTTTCGTGGTAGTTCGGCCTGAAAATTGAAGAAAGAAAGAGAAGTTGGCTTCGAAAATCCTCTCTGTTTTGTATGTCGTGTTCGTTGTTTTGTTCAGTGCTTAGCTGATTTGTTTTAGAAGCGTTTAATACAGTATACAGCTATATCAGCTAATTTTTATTTTGGTTTGTGTGTTAAATGCTACAAGAAATTCGAAAATCTGTACTGCATTGTGTTAGGCATAAATTCTCCAGATGCGGGTTCTTTTCTCTTTTTCATTAGTACTTCATTAAATTTGATGTGCATTAAAATCCCTTTTACAAGATCATTGAATAGCTCAGGTGTCCCATTCGATGTTGATGTATAAAACATTGTACAGGGTGAAGGGGTGAAGGCTGTCAATCACGACCAAGTTTTAAGTAATATTGTTATAACTTTATTACTTTAATGCGACATGTTTCGACTTAAGTACGAAAAGCCATCATGAGGCAAACTTACAGTACGAAATGTAAGCTACCATGTAGATTACATTAAGCCAATGTAATCTGCATGGTAACTTTTATGTGGTACTGTAACTTTGCATGATGATGTATTGTACTGTAATGAAGCCGAAACACGTCGAATTCAAGTTATATAATTGTATGAAACTTATTTGTGCTTGACGGCCTTTACCACCCTCTAATTTGTGTCTCTTCATCGCTAAGGGATGTCTCTCCTGAAGCTAAAATACTATTCTAGAATCCCTTGAGAAACTGAGAAAGGTAACGGGAAACCGAGTAAAGCGTAGCTGGTAACTCGGACGGGGTTGTAAGTAGGTGGGTATCTTCCGTTTACTTGTCGTTAGAAGCCAGTCTGGTAACCGAGTACAGACACTCCCCGATTTACGCAGTAGTTACGTTCCAGAAGGTCGGGCGCAGATGGCCAGATGTGTGTCTATATATAAGGGAGGCAATTGAAATTCAAACGCCAACACACTGGGATCTGATCGGCCGCAGCATGACCGTCCCGCCGCTTGTGTCATCGCCCAGCAGTGTTCTTCCGACACATTCGTCTCATTGCGCTTTTATTCCCGCAAGGAAGAGTTCAGCGTGAGTTTCAGATTGTTTTTTTAATTAATTCGTTTGCTTTTGAAGAGTGCGTAAGTCTGAAATTGACTAATTCGGGGAGTGTCTGTACTGTGAAATATATACCGGAAACGGCATGGCCTTGTTCGGATTCTACCCAATAATTCAACCGACGTGACATGAGCACAACCGCGTTTGAAACCCGCAGTTAAAGCGACTATGAACCGTATGTAATAAGAATACGTTCCGAATGTTACGCTCTTTTACTGTGTACTTCTGTTGGCATGGAACAAATTTCAACGAAACTGTAGCGGAAATTGGGTCGTTTGCATCAGGAGTTACAGATTGCACTGCAAATTGTGTGCGTAGCCCTTGACTGTCAGACAATGGCACGGTCAGAAGAGTGCTGTGGGTACGTGCATTGTAGGTAGTGTTGTATTGCTCTGTGACGTTAGCAAGTTTAATTGCGTCATCATCATGCACCATAACAAGCGATAGGTAGATTTACTTTATAGCTGAGGAGTATGGGTGGATGATTTTACCATTCTTGCACTCTGTGAAATTATGCAGCACAAGTATATGTGTTTGTGTGAGAGAGTGTTTTGTTATGTACGAGTATGTCAGATGTACCCCTCACCAAATATTATTCGGGTGATCAGATAGAGAAAAATGAGATGGGCGGGGCATGTAGCACGTATGGGGGAGAGGATAGGTGCATAGAGTTTTTATGGTGAAATATGAGAGAAAACGACCACTTGGAAGACGCAGGCATAGATGGGAGGATAATGTTAAGATGGATCTTAAGGCCCAGTGATTGGTTTATGTACAACCAGGTTTAAAATTCGGAAATTGTACCTTCTGCCCACAGAGAGCATACATATGTTCTGGATGATCTCAGGACAAACAGCTATTGTTTCGCTATACAGATTGGTTTTTATAACTGAGATGGGCCGTGTTTACTGCGCGGTGCGAATCGAATCTTTATACTTAATGGAGGTTAATCTTGCCTTTGAAAGGGTTAATGTGAGCCTTAGCACGGCGGAATTGTATGAGATGTGTGTTAGCACTTGTTAAGAATTGTTAATGTTAGTCAACGTGCCGTAGAGACGGTGCTGGTGTCTTCTTCGTTTGCAGTGTATGGACATCTTTGCAGTGGCTCTCCTGATGTGTTTCTGGCAAGTACTAGGTTCAAATTCGACCCAGTGACCGCTTTTACGACACGTTTTTCGTGGTTTTCCACAGTTTCTCCAGAGTTTTCGGGATATCACCTTAAATGAGTCTGTGGTCGCGTCT
>Ga0123353_10013085_pt1 | contig 11859 bp, 9 predicted proteins | sample TergutLab28metaG_3_FD_92763 | JGI IMG/M metagenome (GOLD analysis project Ga0123353, IMG submission 92763) | Labiotermes labralis P3 segment gut microbial communities from Petit-Saut dam, French Guiana - Lab288 P3 | ecosystem: Host-associated > Arthropoda: Insects > Digestive system > Gut ... | reverse complement strand
TTAACAACTCCATTTGAATCCAGTTACATTAATTTGTACTGTGGTTCAGAAATTTTGTTTCTGTTGCCAAACCTGTGACTGATTACCCTGTCATTCTGGTGTCAGAGGTCATCATTCCTCCATAAGGAACATTACATTGACATTATTGGGATGGCTTGCAGCATCAAAAGTGGCAATTACCTGCTTACCACCACACTCTTACACATAAAATGCAGCCACTTGATGTGGCATTTATGAAGTCCTTCAAAACTTATTATGCCCAACAGACTAAATGTGGCTACAGACTCAACAGGGATATCAAAAAAACATCACATCGTCAGGGATGTATATTTTGCACTACCAATGTGCAGCACTGTTGAGAAAACCTTGTGCCCCTTTCACTACCTAGATATCATGTTGAACAGTTTTTGAAGCACTGGGATCTTTCCTTCCTGACCCGTTGTCTTCAGAGACCATGATTTTGCCTTGAACCACAAAGACATTGAGTCTACCCTTCAATTCGACAAAAAAAGGCACACTCATTTGTTATGCCGACTGACATCACTCCTCGTCTGGATCTCTGCACCAATAGTGCACTGAGAATCTGTCTGAGAAATCTGTTGGGAAGAACTCTAGACAGGCTGCTGCAAAGTGAAGGTCATGGAAAGAGAAAAAGGAAGTAGAAACAATCAAGTTTGAGTAGCAATAAAAAAGAAGAAGAAGAAAAAAACAATGGTGATCGTGATGATGAGGATAATTATGATGATGATGAAGATGTGCAAAGTCTGCATTGCAATAAATATTTTTCACAAGACAAGTAGGAGAGGAATGGGTGCATTGCAGAAAGTGTTTCTACTGGTACCCTGAGATCTGTCGTGCTGATGGCATGGCAGTGTCAATCCTAAATCTTTGTTGTCTTTTTAAGTTGTTAAAGTATTACGTTTACTTCCCTTTGGTTTTTTTTTTTTAGTGATTTCAGATATTTTTTATGAATGAAATTTGTATTTCTAAAGAATTTCGTTAGGTTATTAGTGTTATAATAGTGTGTATTCACCATCTGGATGAATTGTGTTTGTCAATTTATTCTCCTTCAATTGAACCTGTTATTTCTTTCAAAAGTTAACATTTTTCTTATTCTGTTACATTTCAGTTAAGATTCCTTGAAATGTTTTGTCATAATAGCAGTAGTTATGATAAAATGTGGTGTCCATATTTCAACTTTCTTTGTACCTGTGACCCATCAAATTACTTTCTTATACATCTTATGACAGGTGGGTGAAATTTGGATCACCTTTCTCTTGCACATTGATATGACAACATTTAGAAGAACTGGAATTAAATTAATAAGTCTTGATGAATCTAAACACTTCAGGCATTGTGTCTCATAGAAGGATACATAATGTCAATAATTACTTAATGGGTTTCTCCTTCTTCAGCCTTGAATTTTTGTGCAGTTTAAAAAAAAAATAGGCGAAATTTGGTACCTTTCCTATACGTTGCTTTCTATGTAAAATTGTATTATTCATTTTAATATTTTATATTGTAGGAGATTCAGTATTTGACCTTTGAGGTCCATTATGAGTTCTATTTGTCATGTTTCGTATGTTCTGGTCAAAAAGAACCTTGAGTGTCCCAGGGCTAGGTGGGATAATTCTGAAAGCTTTAATAAGCCATTAGCTGACAGTGCCAATAAATGTGTAACTTGTACATTACATCTGTCACAACCCTTGAAGGTATCTGTGACACTGTGGCTCTTAAGATTGGCTATATTAATGAACCAGCCATATAAGCCTTGCTTCATGTAGGCAAGTTGGACACTAATTTGTTGTGTGTTTTGCCTTTAGCTAACCACATAGTCTGTTTGCAGGCCTGCCTTGTAAGGGAAATCAATCAAGTGTTTTTCTTCTGCTGTTCTGAGACTTTAATTCGTCATCTAGTTTCCAACACAGAAATGATCACTACAAGTCAGTAATATATTGATTGCAACATTAAAGCACACATTATACCATTTTATGTGAACAATAACATGGGACATGACTTTCTGAAATCAGGTATTAGAGAGACATCTATGCCCAAAGCAGAAAGCTGACAGTATTAAAAAACAAACATTTTGCACACATGCATATCTGAATGTGACTGTGAATTACACACAACAGAAAAGTAGTCTTAGAGCATCAGCCAGATGAGACAGTAGAATCTGCTGGATTGGCTGTTTCCATTCACTGAAAGAGATTGCTAATATGTGTTAAAGTGTGCAAAATCCAGTTTAGTGTGGCCTGACATTTTGTAACATGAACAGTGGAATTATGCTCATGAAAATCTGCCTGCAGACTGACCAGTTACTTTCACCTTTGTCTAATTTCTCTTTTCACAGAACATGAGTGTGTCTACTTTATGTGCTGACAATGTATCTGGAAGAATTATTTATCTTTTGATAAGCATCAGTGGTAAAACTTGTTCTGGAGGTCAGGTTGAGCAGAACAGCACAATGCCACATTGTGTACTATTCCATTAGAAGCTACCTCCGGATCGGGATTCGCCACTGGTGAGCATGTTATTGCAGTTCAAGTAACTATTTCACTTTAGCTAAAAATGGCAGCTTGAATTCAGCTCTCAGCCAGCATCAAGCACAATAAATTGCTTGGCTCCTTAATGATCTACACTTAGTCCTGTTTAGTCCAATAGTGTGATACTCAAGGTTCTAGCATACACCATTCAGTTTAAGTCATTATACTTTATTTGCCTATTGCAAGAATTATTGATTGCTTCATTGACTTTGCATGGAATACCCGGTTAGAAAAGGCTGATGGATCTCTTTGTTATGTTATGCTTTTTTTTTTTTTACACATTTCTTGTGTCATAATGTTTGTACAGACAAGTGTATAATATTTTTACTGTCTGTTGTGGAAATCATTGTATACCAGGGTCTTCAGAAGAAAACATTCTATTTTATTCATCCACTGCCAAATGGAGTTGCATGTATGTAGCCTGGCCAAACCAACAAGACTTGTTCATGTCTGGTTGTTGTGGTGGTTGAACATACATGGTCAGTTTTGCATAAAAATCTAACAAATTTATTACTTTGTGAAAATATAAAAAGATTTAATGTATTTTAAAACTAAGTATTTTTATGTTTATTGTGGTAGACTGCATTTGAAATGTGATGGCACACGCACAGAAACCAGATTGTGTCTTTCAGCAAAATGGATGAGTCCATTTAAATCAGCAGGGGCATCAGTTCAGTCAACTGCTGGCAGCCGAGTTGTGCGCATCAGCGGTAGTAATGCTGGACACACCATGTTCTGAGGTAGTGTGAAGGGTACTGGCTACCCATTCCATTCGCCAGTTTCCCCTTCAACTCCCCTCCCATGCATCACTGTGTGCCATCACGTTTCAACTGGACACTACATTTAACTACCTTGCTATTCAGGTCATTGCAAAACCTTGTGATCTGACAGAAGTAACAACCTCCCACACTGAATGATAGTATATCCCAGAAGAACACAGCGCTTCTGTGACTACTACACTCCCCTTCCCTCCCAGCCACTTGCATCAACCCTATAGGCTGGCACCACACTACTGAGAACTTATCATTGCCCACACTCTTCCCTATAATAACTCCATATTTGGACAGTGAGCTTTCTTTTTGGATTCTTGACCCTTGAAGATGGGACCGATAGGTTGTCCCGAAACGTCGGTAAGAAATGACCACTACTCACTGCATAATAACACAGACGAGCACAGTTCTCAGTCTTAGGCATTTACTGCTGGGAAAAACCTCAAGTCACCCCTCACACTGAGCTACATTTTTTTCCAATTAATGAATACATTTGTGACCTATAATGGGACCCAATCACATGCTCCTAGGCATAATTCTTGATCAGATGAGTGCAGATTATACTGTACACAGTCCAGGGGTTTCATTGATACCAGAAATTGAGCTTTGAGAATATGGAGAAAATATGGCCTCCATTTTTTGTTGCATAGCCTCTTTGTAATCTTTCAGTATTTATGATTAGTCACATAAAATTTGTATTTAAGTTTAATAATATTAATACTGGAGTTCAGTTCTCTGCAAGGTCTGTGACTTGAAGCAGGAAACTTCTGATGTACATTTTGCATTTACTGATTTGACATAGGGACTTGGTGTTGTAATGTTGGCAGAACAATTTTTTTTGGCATTTTTGCCCCCTCCACAACCCAGACTGTGGGTATGCAGTTATGCACATCAGCTGTCACTCGTTACTGTAGTACCTTACTTCAACGCATGAAGCAAGATAATAGCTTTCATGTTACAGAAAGTGGTCAAGATGGCCTTACCAGGATGATGAGTTACTGAGAAGTGTGCCTTTGTCAAAAAATATTTATATGTGTGTGAATATTACTATCTTCAGGAATGTGAATGTCTAGTCTGGTAGATGTGTCCCAGAGGAACATTTTGCCTCCATTATCTAATTACCAGCCATTATGTCATTTTTCACCACTGTGAGGACTAAGGATACTGTGACTGGTCCAGTGGTAAGTTAAAAAGTTTGTGTTTGACTGTTTAACAGTGATATACCAGGACAAGAGATTTCTAGGGGTGAAAGTGTATGTTATCCAGAATTCTCGAATTATTTACATTTAATAATGCAGGCTGTTAGCTGGAAGCAGAAGTATATCTGGCTTCAGAAAGTGTGTTTTGAATCTAAATTATTGATGCAAACACACCATATTAAGTGATGTACCATATCACATACTACATTTCAACCAACCCTCTCATTTAGACTCTTAAACTGTGTAAAAAGAGTAAGGGTTACATGGCCACCCATGTAATTACTAGTGTAATTTTTTATATGAAATGATGAAGACTAGTGTGATAGGGTCTCCCTCATCTGCTGGGAATGTAGATCATAAGTAAGTGTTACCCCATAATTACAGGTAGGAGTGTGACAGATGTCTTAAAACCAAGAAGAAGAAAATGTTTTTGTCTACCATCCAGAGGAAACTTTCAGTACATTCATATGTTGAGTATGGACAGAACTTGCATCCCTTATCATTGTTCAAATCTGCTATAATGGATGAACCCAGAATCATGATCAGCAACAGTGTGTATTGGGAAATGATACATAACATTTTTACCTGTATTATGTGTATTTTCAGCAGAGACTTGATTAAAACTCAGCTTGTGTAGGACCATCATGCATGTGCATTTTACCAAACCACAGGCAACATGGATATATGTGGACTTAGCTGTACAGGTTATATGCAACTGTTAACTTTTTTTATCACCACAGTCCAAGTGTTTTCACTCCAGAACAGATATTATGTTATTAACATTTAAAGTTTTCCTGTGCTCCTTATTCCTGGAACTTAGCCTGGAAATATACTTTGGCACGTTTAACGTTCTTGGCACAAATGCCAAAACTCAGAATGATCTGAATACTTTTGATACCTGCAGTGACACTTTTTTACTTCCTATGTAAGGACAGTGCTATTAATTTTAGTTTACTAAAATTTAGGCAGTGGTACCATAATGGTGTATGTCAGATAGAAGTGAATAAGAAGTGGGTTAAATCTGTGCTCTTCTGAGACATTACACAGTGTGCTACACAGTACCCCTGAGGAGCTCTGCTTTCACCTACACTGCATTGGAAGTCCAAAATCACACAAGAAGTGGGTTATTTATAAATGATGAGTTTTATTGGATTCAAAATTTGTTGTAGACTGCTGTAAATATCATGAGATCGGAGGGGCTGATGTGAGTGAAGAATATACCTGGGGACACCTTGGATTCAAGGCAAGAAGGCTGGGCACTATGTACATTCAATACAATAAAATAAGTGAAGTATACCAGTATTAAAAAAACTTCCTTTTTGAAACATAAGGTAAACCATTCTGTTGCTTTGATAATCACCGGTATATTTATTCAGTGAACAGTCTGTTCACCACCACTTAACCATGTCTTGCTTTCTTTTCACTCCTGGGAAAAATCACAGAGTTATTTTATTTAACGTAGATTCCATTTTAAAACCGCTTTAAGCAAATTTAGCTATACTCATATGTATTCCTGCAGAGCACACATAAGCCTGCATGTTCAGTATTTCTAAATTTCAAGACGGGCTCAGTCATTTAAGTGTTTATTGAGGTTACAACATTAACAATCCGAATACTGTATAGAAACTTGGCGTTTAACATTTCGTCATTCTGTATCAATGACAGGGATTTAAAGTGTTAAGAGATTTCTAGATAAATTGGAGTAATGACACCATTGACACAACATAAAACGGTAGTTATTTAACGTAGCTACACGTTAGGCATTCGATTTTTTTATGTCCTTGTATTCCGTCCATCTTTTATATACAACCCATGCATTGTTGCGACGTGTTCGGAAATCGATTTTCAGTCATTGTTCCTAACAGTTATAGCCCTTCATTTTTTATAATATCAAAATACATTACACTGAAAAGAATTATTATCAGTTCTTGGATCCTTCTGCAATGTTTTGGCATACTGTTTGCTGTTTTAGTACAGATTATTGCCACGCACAATTTTTGTATTGTAAAACATTATTCAAATGTAAAACGTGTGTTGTGTTGTATAACCATGGGTTGCCGCATAGTAACCACGAAGAATGTTAATCCTGGTGTGTAATCTCTGGTGGACGCTGTTTGTGGCAAGGAATCTGGCGTATCACGTACATGCATACTTGACAAGTGCCATCTGTAGGGAGAAACTTTCTTTACCTCTTCCTGTAATTGTGGTATCCACGTGTAAGTAGATCTCTAGATTGTTTTCTACTTTTGCTTTGTTGAGTGCAGTGTTATATGTTTGTAGAACAGTTTACCGAAATATTTTCTTACTACCTGGACTTCTGAATACCTTTTATGAAAAGAAATTGTGTTAAGTATGGAAGGTTAGTTCTGTTCCGTTTTCGACCTCATGGTGTTTGTAGTAGAATTGGTACACTACTCGTATAAACATTGGATAACATGACGTCTTGATTGTATGTTCCGTAATTACACAGACATTATGTGTAACTTGTTTGTGTTTATTTCTATATGTGTGTATCGTAACTTGTGTTGGTGTTTTTTTTTTTTCAGTAGATAATGGCGGACGCTGCTTTGGCCGGTGGACGAGGTGCATTTCGCGGTGGTTTTGGGTCTAGAGGAGGTCGTGGTGGTCAGAGAGGTCGTGGACGCGGCCGTGGACGTGGAAGGGGTCGAGGGAAGGAAGCAGAAAAAGAGTGGATACCCATAACCAAGTTGGGTCGGCTTGTGAGGGATGGAAAAATTCGCACACTGGAAGAGATTTATCTCTTTTCACTACCCATTAAGGTAGAGTATGCATGAAAATGCATTACCTTTTTATCCCTTAAAGTATTCAAGTACATGTTATTTTGGCCGAAATGTCCTGGAACCATGTTTTACAAGGTCATGTTGAACGCATCTTTGACGTCAATATGTAGTCATTTGTATTGTTATTTGTGTAAGATCTCATTATACCCCGGTGGTTATTTGGCAAACCCTATGTCCAGCCATCAGTATACAGTTAATGTTTTTCTGACTTGATAGGAATTTGAGATCATCGACTTCTTTATTGGATCATCGCTTAAGGACGAGGTCTTGAAGATCATGCCAGTCCAGAAGCAGACTCGTGCTGGACAGAGGACAAGGTTCAAGGCATTTGTGGGTAAGATTTACACCTGTGTGTGAAATAACTATGTGTACTGTATGCTTGGATGTGTTTAAACAATTTTTAGTTTACAGTTGTGTAATAACACTTCAGTACCAAATGTAATGCTAGAACTGCTGTTTTGTGTATGTGAGGTCTTGGTTTGAATTTTGTGTCTTCCCCCAGGTTTTTCTTGCCTTTCCATGTGAGACACCACCTTAGTTAGGCCATCATCATATCCTAGCATATAATTTTCAATTCATTATTCACTATCCATCCTACAGTAGGACACATTATAATATGAGGTACAGAGACAAACATTCTATAGGCCTTCTGCATTGTTTTGTGACTGAATTTGTTACAGTGCACAAATAGAAGCCATTACAGTAACAGCCATGCCTACAACAGATCCATTGGTAAGGTAACAACTTTCTCTAAATTATTTAACTCCATGGACTTTTTTTTTATAATTTGAGATATTAGAAATAATAAAATTAGTACCACACGTTTCAGAGTCAGCATCAGCCCTCATCTTTTCAGGCTTGTTTCTAAAACATAATGTTATTCAGGATTACTTCCATTCTTCTTTAACAGAAAGCAGAGTCACATCAGTGAACACTTATGTTCCAGAGACAGTCTAGAAACTATGTCAGTGCAAATGTCACAAAGCATATGATGAATGGTCATCGTGGGTTACTGTAAATATCTTACTTCATTACATGGATGTGTCTATGATGATGGTGTGTAGACCATGCTGGTGTTGGAAGGTTATGGTGGAAGAGGAATTTCTGTGTTGCCAGATCAGTTTATGGTTTGTGGGCACAGCAGCCACGGTACTGTTCTTATGGCTGCCTCTTCAACAAAATGCTAATCCTGAATGTCAGTGTTTTCTGTACACATGTGCTGTTTCTTAACCTCTTGCTGTAGAAAGAATTGCATACTTTTCTATTGTGTCTGTCATGGTACATAACTTTTTTGCTGATTTTACTGTGGTTTGTGTTAAGAATATAAATAATTTTTGCAGTAACATTGTGTTTTGGGGACCGCAGTGGCACAATGGTTAAGGTGCTGTGCTACAAATCGGAAGGTTGCTGGTTCGATCCCATTTGGTATCATCGAAATTTTTCATTGGCATGAAATCCTTCAGATCGCACTATTGTCCTGGAGTCGACTCAGCCTCTAACAGAAATGAGTACCAGGAGCATTTCCTGGGGGTAAAGATGGCCGGTGCATAAGGCTGACAACCTTACCACCATCCTGGGCCATTGTCATGAAATCTGGGAACCTTAACTTCCTGGAACCCTCTGGGCCACTCCAGGCCTGTAACAGGACTGCTTTGCCTTTTTTACATTGTGTTTTAGAAACAAAAGCGAGTTCATGATCCTGTCCCTGAAACATGGTGTGTTGTATTAATTTTATTTTTTAATACATTAGGTGAAGAAAAGGTCCATAAAGGTGATAAGTTTGTGTTTGATTGCTCGCTAGTCACATATGTGCTAGGGCTAGAGTTATTTCTGGAGATGAAGTGTAAGCAGTCGAGAATTCTTTAAACTGAGCTGGATGCAGAAGTAAATCAATCTGCTGAAAGTTGGTTTTGAATTCAAGTTACTGGGACTGTTTGATAATGATCCTCTGTAATTAGGTGACGACGAGTCAGTAGCAGGTGAAAAGGGACGAAAGAACTCTCAAATCATGGAAAGTGTTGATCCTCAGTGTAGTAATTCCCATAATTCCCATTCACTGCATCCGCAGGCTTGTGTATATTACAGGTAAATGTGTGTGTCTACTGCGTACATTTCAGTCTTTAATGCACTGCAGCTGCTGCATATGTGCTACACCTGCAGAAGCAGATTAAGTTATTAGAGACTGGTGGTTTATGCATGAATTTCATTTTTATTGCATCATTTGGCGAATATGTAGACTTAACTAGTGGGGCTTTGCAGCCATCACTCCAAGAATATGTTGTGTATGTGAAATATAAGTACTGTGTGGCTGTATAAGCAAACAAATATGTTTTCTCGTTTGCATTTTCTACGTGTTTGCGTATGTAATTTTTGGGTGGAGGAATTTTGAGAGTAGTACTTGGAAATCCCTAGACTAGCAAGTTTGCAGTGTCTTTGCTGATGGCAGTGTGTGTGTGTGTGTGTGTGTGTGTGTGGAGCTCCAGGAACTGTGACTGTGATTTGGAAATGAAACTGTAACCAGAGTTTAAGAAGCTGAAAATGGGGGAGGGGGAAGGGGTGTGCTTTGTAAATACATTTGTGTCACTTTTGTGTTCATACAGTGCATATTTAATAATAAATTGTTTATTATATACCAACATATGCACAAATAAGTACTGTAAATTTATATTAATTTACTCCCTGTTTACTTTGCACCACACACACACACACACACACACACACACACACCTAACCCAGTATTACATATGTGGCCACATTTACCAATCTATTATCATAACAACACATTACTATATTGTATTTTATCATTGTAATAATTATAACTTTAGCTAACACAACTTGTAAACTCCCTGAAGATGGTGTATTAACACCGAAACATGTTGGAGTAATTTAACATAAATTTACAATATTTATTTGTGCATATGTTGGTATATAATAAACATTTGTGTCATTTGAATTCAGCTGAAGTGTTTCATGGCACAGTGTTGTTTTTGTCACCCATATATATATATATATATATATATATATGGGTGATGAATTCTAGGAACAGAAAATTATCATTGCATTCTTAATTAGCACAGAATATAAATGCAGCTTATATGAGGGTTGCTCAGAAAGTAATGCCCACATTTTTTCCCCTGGAAACTGTTTATTCAGAATGTATGAAATTCACGCACTGATAACTGGACGTTTCTTTTATACGTGTTATTTTTCCACATAAACTCCATCTACGTCTGCGGCCTTACACCAGTGCGAAACAAGGGCGTGTGTGCCTTCACTGTACCAGCTTGTTTCCTGTTCACATAGCCATGTCCTCACTGCACGAATCACGCTCTCGTCATCAAACCTTGTCCCACACCTTAACTCTGTGAACCCAGCATCCAACAGTGCTCCAATCAACTGCACAACTTCCATACACAGCACACAACCATTTGTGAATGTTCCCCACACTTTCTTTCTCTGCCTCTAAAAATTCAATTACAGCTCGTTGTTTGTAACACGTGTCAGACCCAAAATGCCATTTTCACAGACTACTTCAGTGGCGGTATCTGTCAGACAACCCTGTACTTATGTGCGCAAAAAACATCAGTATTGCTTCCTCTCAATTTTCACATTGCTATCTTTATTCTGGAATGAGAAAAAAATGTGGGGGATTAATTTCTGAGCAACCCTCATATTTACAATATGTTACTGAAAATCTGTGGACAGGGATCAGAGAGTAGAACACTAGTTTTGGGTTCAGGTGACATCTGGCTGGAAAATTATGGCTTTGAAGAACTGGAAAAGGTGACTTGAGTATTGACAAGTGATTATTTGGAAAGGTAGTGGAACTTCAAATGAATAAAGAAGTTGTGAAATTAAAAATGAACAGAGGTGAATGTGAAAATAATCTGTGCCAAATAGCGCTGGAAAACCTTGGTGGCATTCCAGAATGAGAAAACATATTTATCTAGAACTAAAAGCAAGCTAGTTGGAAGAATCGGGTCTTTAAAAAAGAATAATGACCAGCAATACAGTGTGAAAAGAAACCACACACATATATTCAGTGTTCTGCATTAATGGCATTTTTATGGGTTAGAGTATATTTGTAATTAAAGTTTATGGTTGTTGGTCATTTTGCAGCTATCGGTGACTCAAATGGACACATTGGCCTAGGTGTTAAGTGTTCCAAAGAAGTGGCCACAGCAATTCGCGGTGCAATTATTCTGGCCAAGCTGTCGGTAGTGCCTGTAAGACGAGGTTACTGGGGAAACAAGATTGGCAAGCCTCACACTGTGCCCTGCAAGGTAAGATACTGCTTGGAAGAAGGCTGTACATAAGTTGTGCCACAGCCTTTGCTTGCTGGTTGTATTATGACCAGTGACTTTAGATACTTTAAGTTTTGTATGTCTTTTCAACAGTACCTTCGGTTGTTCATGTGAAGGCTTTGTTGCATAGGATCGTGTTGTATGCAGTTCTCAGGCCAGCAGTTATGTGGTGTGGCAGAAAAGTAATGAGGCTGATTTTCTTTTAACCATGAATTTTATTCTTTTTACAAGTCAAGGTT
>Ga0123353_10013084_pt1 | contig 11860 bp, 10 predicted proteins | sample TergutLab28metaG_3_FD_92763 | JGI IMG/M metagenome (GOLD analysis project Ga0123353, IMG submission 92763) | Labiotermes labralis P3 segment gut microbial communities from Petit-Saut dam, French Guiana - Lab288 P3 | ecosystem: Host-associated > Arthropoda: Insects > Digestive system > Gut ... | reverse complement strand
GAATTCAGAGTGTGTGGATTGATAATAGTACCTTCGAGAGTGTGGAAGGTTTTGAATATTTGGGAACAACTTTAACAAATAAAAATTCTATTGCGGAAGAAATTAAGAGTGGACTGAGGTCAGGAAATGCTTGCCATCATTCGGTGCAGATCTTTTGTCCTCTAGGTTGCAATCCAAAAATTAAATTTCAAGGTATATAGAACTCTATTTTTGCCTGTTGTTTTATATGTGTGTGAAACTTGGTCGCTGACATTGAGGGAGGAAAGGAAGCTGAGGGTGTTTGAGAACATGGTGTTGAGGAGAATATTTGGACCTAGGAGGGACGAGGCCCGGGGGAATGGAGGAGATTGCATAACGAGGAGCTAAATGATTTGTACTCCTCACCCAATATTGTGCGGGTGACAAAATCGAGAAGAATGAGATGGGCTGGGTATGTGGCGTGTATGGGTGATGCGAGGGGGGTTTATAGGTTATTGGTGGGGAAACCGGAAGGAAAAAGACCACTCTGGGAGACCTAGACGTAGATGGGTGAATATTATTAGGATGGATCTCCAGGACGTGGGATGTGGGTATATGGACTGGATTAGGCTGGCCCAGGATAGAGACAGGTGGCGGACGCTTTTGAGTGCGGCAACGAACCTTCGGGTTTCGTGAAAAACAGGGAATTTCTTGACTGGCTGCAAACAAGTTAGCTTCTCAAGAAGGACTCTGCACCATGAAGTAAGTAAGTATAGAAAATCGTTGACATTACTTACTCGTATATATGAATTAAATTCCTTAACGATATATGAATATTTATTTTTTGAGTGAAACATATATATTTACTACGTAAATCACACAGTTTTGCGCTCGCTTCTCATGGGAATATGTAAATTCATTCTCGGTTTTTACACGTTTCTTCTCTAATTATTCTGAATTTTCCAACTGAAGTATATACAGCTTTCTCATCTTCCACACATTTCTTGAATGATAAAACTGCTTAGCTCGAAACTTCAAACATTCCTGTTTTAATTCTATATTCGCTGTTCACCATATGCTTTTCTTAAAAGCTCTCGCTCTTCTTTCACATCTATGTATCTTCTTTTCAGTGATTCTTTCTCCTCCTCTGCCTCTCCGAACATCTTAGATTTACATGAAAATAATTTTTCTGACTTCAGGTTTCTGTGACCGTGCATCTTGAGCAAGTTGTGAAGAGAGAGAGAGAGAGAGAGAGAGAAACCAACAAGATGCAATAATCAGATATTTATTATCAACTTCTGTCTCATCATGTTTCGGGCATCATTATGCCCATCATCAGGAGAACAAAGATAATGTGTTAATGCATGTGGTGTGCTGCACTGGTTCTGCTGGATGTGGTTGATAGCGGTTGTGGGGCGCTGCGTTGTAGGTTGCGAGCACTGTGAAGGTTACTGTACGACAGTAACCTTCACAGTGCTCGCACCCTACAACGCAGCGCCCCACAACCGCTACCAACCACATCCAGCAGAACCAGTGCAGCACACCACATGCATTAACACATTATCTTTGTTCTCCTGAAGATGGGCACAATAATGCTCGAAACATGTTGAGACAGATGTTGATAATATACATCTGATTGTTGCTTCTTGTTGGTTTTTTTCTCTCCCTCTTCACAATTTTTCTGACCTTTGCAAAATTATCATCCTGTTTCAAACCAATCCCTTGACATTATCACTTACAAAATCCTATTTGTTAGACCACGCACCATAAAGTGAAGAGGGAAATATACATTTAAAGGGCTTATAACCTTCCGGCACGCCTTTAATTACTTCATTATTTTTCATGCAAAATAATTAATTGGATTGAAATGGTTTGGCTGCTGTGGAATTAGTAAGGAGAAATATTCAGTTGGTTCGTGTTTTTGCGGCCGGTCCCAGTGACCGCGCGGTCTAAGGCATGGGTATCTGACCGTTCGCCTGTTGAGAGTTTGGGTTCGAATCTCACCGGAGGCATTAATTTCTGTCTGTTGCAAGCGTTGTGTGTTCACAGGTAGAGGTCTCTGCGACGAGCTGATCACTCGTCCAGAGGAGTGCTACCGAGTGTGGTTTGTCGTTGTGTGTGATCTAGAAACAGCCCACTGGGGACTGTCTCGCTAAACACAAACACGTTTTTGCTAATTATTTGAAGTGTCTTTTTTATTATTTAGTACGGGTCATTGGAAGCTAATTGTGTAGACCTTCTGATGACATGCGATAAACTTATCACGGATTAATTTGTTGCTGAGCGTCGCCACTGCTCAGTAGGAGTTTGTTAAATGATAGCCCATTTATGTTCCGGATATGATACGTACGAATTAAATTTCGTTTAATACCATTCTTTAAGCGATGTGCCACATAGTAACTATCAATTCATTTTTAGTTAAATTGATTTATCTCTAAATGTTTGCTGAAAATTAGGAGTAACTGTACCACATGTCCTCTCGCTAGGAATGCCGAAGTACTTGCAAATTTATCGCTACAGCAAGCAACGCTGAATCACTTATCCATAATTACCCTACTCTAATTTGCCCTACTAGTCTGCTGTATGTCCTGGTATAATAATTAGAAAGAATACAATGTACATATATATCCTTAATAAAGTACGTAGGATAGTTTAAGCTATCTTTAGTAAATTGCTTGCAAAATTTGTGGCCCAATTTCGGGAAAAACATTTCTGCTGTTTGTGATCTCCTTTTGAGATTCCTTGTCTTTTATTAGATCAGGGTAACGATGCTGTGAAGATGAATATTGCTTCCAATTCTAGGATGCAATTCCGGTTCACGTGTAATCACATGTGAGGCGCGCGTTCTTCCGAAACTTCGGAAAGTTCATCCAGTAAAAAAGGGAGAGTTCCTAAAGAAGATCACAAACTAATCCACAAAAGTACAGAAGACACTGAAAACTAAATTTTAAACTTTTGCTCGCTTCACATGGAAGAAATTTTGAACTGCAATAAACATACAGCTTCCACAGTTCCACACAAATTTGTTAACAAATGTGTTTCCATTATTCTTGAATAAATCCAAATGTACAGCAGCTACCGGTGTGAAGATATTCTGATCTCACTAAGTGTAACGTAAAGTATTCATGTTATATTCCGGTAAGTTGACCGTGTGAATATAAGTGTATCCAGGGTCCTGTGACAGGAGGCGATAGGAATTTCGAGCAAGAATGAACTAAGAATAAGTTGCAGCACACTATTAAAATGATCTTAAACCAATAGTATGGGAATGCGTGTTACATATAACGTAACTCTACAAGCCGATGTACATGCACCGTTCGCCTGTATTCTTTATTGTGTCATCGGATATTTCCAGGTCGCCAAGTTCTGACTATATTTCCATGGAGAAATCGCTCAGACAAAAGTACCAGAAGTCCTAATATATTTCCAGCCGCAAGTAGCACCAAAATAGGCATAATTGTCTCTAAACTGACAACTATATTAGACGGCTCTGTGTTCGGTTGCGTTGAGTATATGTACAGCTGACGGATTCTGAACTGGACTCCGCTCTCTCGTAACTGAGCTAACCTGAAGAGCAAATTAATCCTTGTTAAAATGTATAGAGGTAATGGCATTATTAAATTGTTAATAAAAATATTACTGCTGGTCCTGTACATCTTTCTCTCCATCGTTATGTCCATCCATTTATCCATCCATCCATTCAACAATATATTTATCAAACAGAACTTCCGTCCAAACACCTATCATTCAGGCTATCTATCTATCTATCTACCTCTCTATCTCTCTATTTATCTTTATGCCTGCCTGCCTGCCTGTCTGCCTGCCTAAACTTTCGTTGCATCTATCTGTCTGCCTACACTTCCAATCCAACCTGCATGCAGAACAAAGATTCAAATTTTTCTCTAAAGTATCGAATATTTTGTCTTAATTATGGCACGCAGTAAGTGAGCGTGGTAGAAATTACGTAGAGCAATGCTCATGCAAACAGTACATGCTGTTTTGAAAATTCTGGTTTAGTGTAAGTGAAATTGGATGGTATATTGTTTGTAGCAAATGTGATAAAAAAATTCTTTTTATAAAGAATAGGGCCTATGAGAGAAAAAATAAATATATGTAATTTACTGACATTATTGTGGAATATAAATGAAAGTAGAAAGTAAATTGATAGAAAAAGAATAAATCAGGCACAATCACAACTGCACATTATAAAGGAAAAAAGAACGTATAATTAGGAATAAACGTTGCAGTTATATGGAACAAGACATGTTTGAAGACGGACCAACACCGGTATAATATTACCGTCTTGTTGCTCATTATGATGATGATGGATGGATATAGAGACAAATGACAGGACAGTCATTAGATACGAATATGAAAGGCCGTGCTGCAGAAAGTCCATTACAAAGGTTAATAGTGTACTCATTTTCTCCATGTTCAACACTTGATGTTGGTTTATTGTTTTTGGTAGCTGCTGTTGTGTCCCTCCGCTGCAGTGCTGACACGTTCCGCTATCAATATCAGAATGATGTTGATTACGAATTTGCCTGTAGGACCAACGGCAGAACTACGTATCAAAACATGTTCATATCTGTTTTTTGGCACTGCAGTTAAAAGTCGGAGAGACTAATACCCTCCTCATGTGCATTTATTGTTCGGTTTGTAAACATAACAACATCTGAAATAGTTCATTATGTATGGAACTCACCTCCAGTTTATGAGCCCTTTATAATGACTTGTCTTAGAGATCATGTAGGTCAGAGTTTCTGGGTAGGAAGTTCCAGGAAGTGACAACATCTCACAAGATAACCAGTTTGATTCCAGTTTTCGAAAGATGTCAGAGGTAAAATATGAGTACTTGTGTTCCTCACAGACCCTTCTGAAACCAACCACGTTTGAACTTGGCATGTCGTTCATGAATGGCGCTATGAGCTTCTCATAAACAACTCTCTCAGTTCCGCCAGTTGCGCGCTGAAGATAAAGAATAGCATATCATTAAGTGAATTAGTTTCTTTACAGTAAGCAAACTACTTGAGGTGAAATTATCTGTCGGTCCTTCTCTGTTTCATTGTAAATGTCGGTATTATTTCGTGCTGTGTTGCAAGATACGGATAGTGAGATTTATCCTTACTGATGTTTAATAAAAAAAGAGCAATTTACTTTGAGAATTTTGAGAAATGCATCACACATAAGTATGTACATGTTAACATATTTACATATGTATTAAATATTTTTCATCTTCCATACTTTAATACATAAACAATTACGTATATAAATACATAAAATCATACAAACATACATACATACATGTATACATACATACTTACGTACATGCATACATACATACACAAATACATACATAGAAACATACATATACACATACATACACACATACTTACATACATATATACAAATTTATGGCTAGAACCAAAGCCGTAGCATATGCAGATGATCTGCTTATAGCGACATGGAGAGACACAATAAGAGCCGTGCAGAACTATGCGAACGTAAAGATGAGTAAAGTTAACGAGTGGTCGAGGAGAAAAAAGATCAAATTTAACGATAAGAAGTTCAAAGCAATGCTAGTGACAAGGAGAAAAAGGAGGGAGAACAAGGACATCACAATTTACTTGCACTTTAAACCTTTAGAACACGTTACACAGACGAGATATTTCGGAATAATTTTGGACCGAAATTTAAATTCCAAGAACATATAAGATACGCGGCAGAAATGTGTACAAAGTTAATACATAATCTGTCGAGTTCAGCAAGAATGACATGGGGGCTAAAGAACGAGGCGGTAGCCACAATGTACAAAGGTGCCATCCTGCCTTTACTCATGTACGGTGCCCCGATATGGAGTGAGGCAATGAAGTATGAGCACAACAGGCAGAAGTGCGTCCGAGTGCAGCGACTCATCAATTTGAAAATGGCGAGGGCATACCGTACTACGTCCAACGAGGCGTTATGCATACTGACAGGAACCACCCCCATCATTTTAAAACTTGAGGAAGTGGTCAAACAATACACATTTCGAGATAAGCAGTAACAGAAAGCCATAAACCTAGACTACGAAGTAGAATACAGGCTCTGGCCGCACCCGGCAAAACTATATCAATCATAGAAACAGGAGCTAACCAAGAAGCAGAAATTTGCGCATACACCGACGAAGCAAGTATCAAAGAGGCGTTGGGTCGGGTGAAGTAATATTCAAAGGAAGTGACATAATAGCCAGACAGAAGATGAAACTAGAAGACAGATGCTCGAACAATCAAGCGGAGCTAGTAGCTATACACAAAGCACTAGAAGAGATAGAGCTGCTGAACAGAGAAAGAATCAGTCCACTAACTGCCATAATATACACTGACAGCCGGGTCTCCTTTGATTCGCTTGGCAACGCGAAAAACCATTCATTCCTCGTAGAGGAGATTAGAAAACAAGTAGCCAGTCTAGAGAGAAGGGAATGGAGGATAAAATATTCCTGGGTCAAAGCCCACGCTGGAACACTTGGCAATGAGATGGCTGATAGACTAGCAAAAGAAGCGGCACGATGTGGAGGCACGGGGAACCTGTTCACCAGGATTCCAAAAAGCACACTATATCAAGAAGCCAGAGAAGAAGCGAGGCACAAATGGCAGCGAGAGTGGACAACGAGCCAAAAAGCTTCGGCAACCAGACAATACTTTCCCACAGTCCAAGATAGAGTAAGATCCAAAATAAAGCTCACACCAAAAATATCAGCAGTGCTGACTGGGCATGGTATGACGAAGACGTACCTAAACCGGTTTCACCTGAGTGAGGAAGCGACGTGCACATGCGGCAATGAATACCAGACGATGGATCGCATTCTGTTTCAATGCGCAAACACCAGCGCTCAACGTGAGGTCCTGAAACAACAAATGGAACCTGGCCAGAAAGCAAGGAAGATCTCATAACCAAGCACAAGAAGGAGTTTAGTGCGTTCATTGAATCAATAGACTTTGACAGTCTGAAAGTATGAAATCAATGTACATAGCTGGTTAAACGGCATGTAGTACTACCGAGGGTAGTGGAGCGTGCTCAATAAATAATTATTAAAAAAAATACATAAACACATGCTTACACACTTACATACAAACATACATACGTATATATACACATACTTACACACATACATACATACATATAAATACATACACACACATACATACATACACACATATACATACATACATACCTACATACATATATACATACATACATACGTACGTACGTACATACACACATACGTACTTACGTACATACACACATACGTACTTACATACATACGTACATATACATACATACATACATATGTACATACATACATACACACACATACATGCACATATATACATACACACATACATACATACGTACATGCACACATGCATATACATATACATGAGTACATACACATATACATTCATACACACACATACATACACATACATACACACATACATACATACGTACATGCACACATGCATACATATATACATGAGTACATACACATATGCATTAATACATACATACATACATACACACATACGTACGTACGTACATACATACATACATATATACATACATACATACACACACGTACGTACATACATACATACATACATACACACATACATAAAAACATACATATATATATATGTATACGATAGCACATATGTACACACACACGCACATACATTATAAATTTTATTTATCCAAAAGTTAGTCATTGTGACAACACGATGTAAAATAAGTCACGAAAATACAGAACTAGTATCAAGCAAAATTGTTACAACGATTTTACCGAATTATTGCTTGCATAATCTTTACATCGTATGAGATAATAAAATTATTAGCCATTTTATAAATATAAATTCATGAAAAGGGTCAAAGGAGCTTGTATGTGTCATATTATTGCACTTTAAGCTGAGCCCTTTAATTCATAGTAGTCTGAGTCTACGTGGTAAATTGTTGAAAATTTTGATACCAGAGTAACATTCACTCTTCAGAAAACGTGATACTTGCTTTGTGGATATTTTATCTATTCCCTGCTTTCATGTTTTGTACAGCTGAATTTATGTAAAATTTTTCTTGGTTATTTCCTTTGAAGTTTATTTTGGAAAATGTGTTTTAACGCGGAAGATATTAAATCTCGAATCTCCTAAATAGCCTTGTACCTGAGGTTCTAATGTTTCATAAAACTCAATAGGAACACTTTTTTTATGGCTTAATAAATAAACAATTATTTGAAATCCTCCGAGACTCATCAATGTTGTATTATAATTTTAGAATGATAATATACTAACTAAATTGTAAGGGTGTTAATTTACTGATGTAAAGCATTGATGTAACTATGTAATATAATAATTCGGGAATCATGATCAACACTCTTCTTCCATTTTGGGGGTTTATAGTTTGCAACATGATATATCTTTGTTTATGGTTTCAGTGAGATTTAATAAGTGATTATTTAAGTTGTATTTGCAATATTTTGAACTTTTCACGTGAAGGATAAATCAGACTTTGTTAATACCTTAAAACCCTCTGATTCTAATGAGATGACTGTGAAATAACGTATGTATAATTCTGTTTAAGTGTTATATTTAATTTTAACTATTTTCGGTATGTCTTACGTATAGTGAGACAGAGGAAAAAATTCTGGGTTTCTTCAGTGTTGGATCCCCATGCTCTTCGGTATGCTACAGTAGATCTTTATGGGCAGTCAGTGAATATACAACGTGGTGTGAAAAATATTAAAATTAATATTACTTTAAATGCCAGGGAACATAAAGTCTTCAAGAAAAAATGAACTTTAGCGTTGCCTGCGACTAGAATATTCCGGAATTGTACAACTGCACGACAGAAGCATATTAGTGTAGTAGCCTAATCCATGGAAATGAAGCCACAACCCAAATTGTTGAGGCTGGCGGGTTGCCAAGAGCAACATGCTTTAGTCTCATACGGTGACGTATGCAATGCGTCATCAGCGTTGTAGATGATGTTATAAATCACACTGTTTGAATTGCCATTCCATTTTTCCTCTTTATGTAAATTCATGATATGTCACAATAGATTGTCCGAACACCCATAACATTTCCTGTGTCACGGTACATTCTTTGCGGAAAATAATGGCAAATTCGGCCTTAGATAGAGGAACCATTGGTTTTTATGATAATGATATCTTGTTCTTGTTTTTTATATTATATACATCTATTCTCCTATCCTTTTATTTTCAGTTTCTCTGTTGACTTTTCTGTAATCCTTCCACGCCTCGGTAGGTTCATGAATTCTTGGAGTATGGCACATTCTTTCTTTAATCTTCCGCTTGTTAACTTCTATTTTGCTTTTACTTCTATTTTGGTTTCTTTCCAAATTTTATTGTTATGTTGAATACAATATTACAGCGGTTTCCAAAGTGTGCTGCGGGGATTCCAAGGGATTCGCGACCAGTTTCCACGAACTCCGTAGATATATTTCTGTAATGACTGCTCTGAAGTTTGATGTTGTGTTAAAAATAATCGCGGAACTTATTTAATTGGTAATATAATTTCTCTTTCAATATCGAGCTAAATATCTTACCTGGAATCTTTAGTGCAATACGAAAACAAACACACTGAAGCCCGTAATCCAGGACGACTACTGGAATTCCGGCCATTACGAGGATAGAGACTCCGACCGTTTAGTTTTCTGCACAGTTTGGTTATATTATGGGTCGAACAAGGCTAAGGATGTTCGAAAATATGGCGCTAAGAAAGATATTTGGGTCTGAGAGGGACGAAAATAGCAGGAGCCTGGAGAATATTCTTAATGTGAATCTTCACTGTTTATAAGTCCAACCAAACATCATTCGGGTAACCAAATAAAAGAGGATTAGATAAGCGTTTTGTGTGGTACGTCTGGGGAATGGAAACACAAAACGGTTTTGGTGCGGAAACCTAAAGGACAGCGTCCACTTGGAAGAAATAGGCGCACGTGGTAAGATAATATTAAAACTCATCTTGAAGGAATGGTATGAATGGCCTGGTCTTGATTCTTGGAACTCAGGATAGGGCGATGTGTGATCTGTTGTGAACACCGTGATGCAGCCTCGGATTTCGTAAAAGGCGAGAAATTTTTTAACGGACTGGGTGACTCTTAGCTTGCCAAGAGGGACTGCACTATGTGAAGTTAGTTATTACATGCTGTTTAAGAGTTAAGACATGCGGAACGTTTATAGAACTTCACTAGAAAATTATGAAGGCATATTTATCTTCCAGATTATTCTCAAACTTTGTCAGCATTCTTTTTCCACTTGTGAAAAGGAACATGCATTCCTGCCCGGTAAAATCTGCTCTTCTTCCACTGCAGCTACTAGAATATGACGTTATGCACTGTCCCGTCATCCGTCCCAAACTTTGTACTCGCAAGATGAGTTTTAAAAGTCCAAGTATGTGAAAAGTCTTATGTTGCGAGTTTAGAAAGGAAGGGTGTGTGCGGAAGAACTGCCCATCTAAACTGTGTGCTGGCCTGAATGGTGCGCGCAAGTGTGTGTGTCCTGGCATTATCATGGATGATCAGCACTTATATATTTTTCTTATAAGACAAAGTCAACACAAGATAATCGTTCAGAACTGTAGCGGTTGGAATGCACTGTGGTCCTCCTTGGCAAGACGTTCACAAGAAAAAAAATTTATCATCCTGCAAATTGTAGCCATACTTTTCCTGCTGACTGCGCGCAGTGAAATTCTTGCTTCCTTTGAAAGTCTTGCGGTGCAATTCTATATAATGCGGCTTCAGTTGCAGTTCAAGATCGGAGACACAAGTTTCGTCCCTCTTGACAGTTTGTGACAGAAAACCATCATCTGCTCTACGATATCAATGTAAAATATCAGGTGAGATTACTTTCCTTGCTTTGTGTGTTCGTCAGTCCGCATAAATGGCAGTCAGTAACACACGTTTTGAGAAGAGACAAGCTCTTCATTTATTGTCATAAAACTGTCTTTACCGAAGTATATGGTGGAGTATAACTGATCTGTTTTGTGATGGTCAAATTGGCTTATTATGTAGGGCGTTACTGCAGTGAAAGGACGAATATTCTGCAGAATTTAATACAGTTCTGCCCGTTATTGCTCAGTTTCTTTAATCCAGATTACTCTTCTTTGAATAACAGCAACGTTTGCGGTTACTTCATCGTACACATTGAGCGTATGCTATTGAGTTTTTAACAATTTTTTTCTGTTGTCTTAAACAAATATTTATGAACAAAATCCCTTCTCTCACATTCAGCGACAAAGAACTGTATCGTTTTTCTGCTGTAAACGCACAATATTCTCTGCCATTTTAGAATCAACAGTGCTGCTGCCGTCTGACGAATGAGATAGTTTAGACTACTAACATTTTCGTGAATTATCAAGGACTTCTCTGACGTGACGGTTATTCGAATAAAAATAGAAAATGTGTAGGTAACACATACTAGGAATTTATTAATTTATTTATTAATAACTTCAAGTAATTAGAAAAACTACCGGTATATACATAGTATATGTCTTTAATATTATTATTATTATTATTATTACTATTATTATATTATACCCCCTTGTGTCTTCACAACCTTTGTAACCCCTCCAGCGGGCAATATTTTTTTTATTGATGCCAGGCGTGAAATTTTCGTGGTGGTGGCTATGAAGTTTGATGTCTTTCCGGAGTAAAAGTCAGGGTAGTGTGATAGAGTTTAAATATTTGGGAACAACTTTAACAAATCAAAACTCTATTCCGGAAGAAATTAAGAGCAAATTGAGGTCAAGAAATGCTTGCTATAATTCGGTGCAGAATCTTTTGTCTTCCAGGTTGCTATCCAAAAATTTAAAGATTAAGATATATAGAACTATAATTTTGCCTATTGTTT
>Ga0123353_10013083_pt1 | contig 11860 bp, 5 predicted proteins | sample TergutLab28metaG_3_FD_92763 | JGI IMG/M metagenome (GOLD analysis project Ga0123353, IMG submission 92763) | Labiotermes labralis P3 segment gut microbial communities from Petit-Saut dam, French Guiana - Lab288 P3 | ecosystem: Host-associated > Arthropoda: Insects > Digestive system > Gut ... | reverse complement strand
TATAAAAAATTAAAAAAACTTTTTTTCCTTTTTCTTGGTTTTTATTTATTATTAAAAAGTGGGATTTTTCTTTTATACATTTAAAAGTAAATTAAATTTATTAAATATTAACTTCCCCCCCCCCCCCCCCAATCCTCCTACATTCTGATGATGCATAGATGACATGAGGCAATTTTGCTTTGCCTAGTAGTGGACTAGTTCGTTAATTCCATAAAAAATCTTCACTCCTGGTTGTTGGTTTCTTCTGTCTGGTAGATCGAGGTAATTCTAGCTCCTGGGGAAGGTTTAATGACACCTCTTCAATGCCGCACATGTCTGAATTTATACCCTCTGGGTATTGTACTTGCTGATTATCATAATTTATAGTAGTTGTGTTAACCTTCATTTCTTCCCACTGTAGAGGAATAATTTTATTTCCACTTTTTAGAGAAAACAAGTTCAGTATTTGCTGAAAAAATTTCTCACTAGTCCACGATTTCCCTTGAAAGTTCACGTGCAGCCTGTGTGCAGACAATGCTTTCTTTCCTCGGTCATGTGTTGGGTTTGTGTGTGTTGAAAATTCTTCATTATTTTATGCATCGTCCTATTAAATACAGGTACTTCCATATTTATACATGAAGAATTTCGTACGTTGTACTGATTGGCAACATCTACCATTGTAACATATGCACTTTCAGTCTTTTTGCCAAATTTATTAGATAGTGAAGTCATATTTGTGATTTTTTACTCCCTACATCTATTGTTCCTCCACATATAATTGTTATGTCCTTTGTGAGCTTTTCAGTTTTTAGGTTTATTGATAATGTAATAGTCTCCAAATTAGCATTAGGTTTGGTGATTCCTATTACACTGTATGATTTGTTGAGTAAATCTGTGATATTCTCTGCACATCCTTTTATATGATAATCTCATATCAGCACTACTCTGTGTGCTTTCTGTAAGTTATGTTTTTTTATTGCTTATATGATTTTGAGGTGATCTTTTATTTCTACCTAAATTAGAGTTAACACATTGGTATATTATTATCCTTACATGCTGCTGAGTCTTCATGTTGAGCTATCACTGTAGAATTATTACGCATTAAGATGGTCGGTTGTTTTTGTCTAATTAAAGACATCATGTGTACATTTGTTCTCTTATTGCTAACTGCTGGTATCCAATTATAACTGGCTTGTTCAATATCACATTTTTTACTAGTTTGCCCACTGTCACCTTTTTCACTGCACTGAATGCTCTTCATTTTATAGGTTACCTCCAAGGCTTCTATCTTGTTGATTTCTTCTATTAGAAGCTTATTAATTAAATTTAGTGATTTTAATTCTGTTAAAGCTTCATGATACTGTTTTTTCTTTATGTCACAATTTACACAGTTATGAATATTATATTGACTTGGATCTTGGCGTTGAATACCAGATGTTATGACACAGCTGGTGATGGCATCCAACTAGGCTATGGGCTGAATGTATGAGGAGTCATGGTTTGATTCCTGGTGGGGGCCAGAGGTTTATCTTTACACCAAAGTGTTGAGGCCAACTCTGGGGCCCTTCCATCCTATTCATAAGGTACCAGGAGCTCTTTCCCCAGGGTTGAAGTGCCAGGTGGGAAGCTGAATACTTACCACCATCTAGTGCCGAGGTTAAGATTGACTGGACTTATACCACCACTCCCCTGTGTGCCATCACACCATGCACAGGAACACTGTTACTTTCATTAACTTGTCTCATTTCCTTGTTATTAGTGTCATGAGATGAAAGTGTGATGTTGAAAAACAAAAAAGGAATGTTCCCAGCATCCAACTTGCTGTGACCACTCGTGGCCATCCTCAGGGAGGTGTATTACAAAGGATGGATATTACAAGATGTTCGTGAACCAATGTACAGACGTAAAATACTAAGTTTTGACAATACATTGTTACCATACCTAATTGCTCAATGCACAGTCATGGATTATTTAAAATTGATTAAATGCTTGTAAGAATATGCAGGAGAAACTACATAAACCACTCTTACCAATTGATTTAATAAAATGTGCAAGTTAAATGCCATGCATTGTTAAGTTTTAGCATTTTACGTCTGTGCATTGGTTCACAAACTTCTGTAATATCTTGCAATATTCATCCACCTCCCTGAAGATGGCTGCAATAGTGACTGAAACAACTAGGAGGAATACTGCGTTTATAATGTAAGATACTTTTATTAAAATTTAGCATAGCATTCTCTTCCATTTATGTACCTGTATTTTCTATCTGATGATGGTTGAATGGCATGACCAAAAAATGTAAGGAGAGTAAGCAAATTAACTTGCAGTGTTTTGGATGTTGTGTTATTGTGGTTTTAATTTACTACTGACACTTTTATGCATTTATGTATATTTATTGGTTTGGTTAACAAATCTAATTGCTCAGTGCATTGTCATGGATTATTTAAAATTGTTTCCAACATCATGTATGCTGATTCTTTCTTCTGTTTTTACATGTGCATGTATATTGAAGACTGTTGTCTGTCAAGAAGTGAAGTGAGATAATACCTAAGTTACTGATACAAGGGTCAGTAGAAGGAGCACTTGTAAACAGAAGCAGATGAACTATGGCCAAATAATGTTTTGCTTGAATGTCTGGACTGGAATTGAGTACCAAGATTAGTGTAATGACAGTGCTGAGTTTTAATTTGAGGAGGTATCCGATTTTAATTTTTGCCTGGTTACCGGCTCTTTCATTGCAAATTTGTACAAATCATGGACCTGGTTGGTTGGTTCATTGGTTGGTTGGTTTCTGAAGTATTTTACAGGTATCTGAGTTACACAGCCTTCACATAGAACAAAAATTCTCATACCAGCTAAGGAAATAGAATTAAATATACAAAAGGGTATTATATATGAATTTGGGAACAACAAGATTGAGAGTTAGACCAAGAAATGGATGGTAAGATGAGGTGAGAGAGGATGGAAGAATAGTTGGTGGAGAAGGATGGCAGGAAAAAATACATAGCAGAGAGGAATGGAAGAAGCTTCTGAGAATGGCAAGGAATCATCGCATTCTGCCCATGCCAATGGAATGAATGAATGCATGAATGAAAGAATGAAGGCATTTCAGAAAATATTGTAGGGATATTCTGATGCTGAGAACTTCATTCTGACTTTGATGTGTACATGAGACACAGGTGGCAGATAGTACACATCAGACCTCTGCATTCACCAATGAAATTTAAGCCTTTTTCCCACTGTGGCACCACATTTTTTATCCCTGCATAGGATAGTCAGTGTGAAGTGGTGAGAGAATGCTTTTGTCAGTGTTATTTTGGAATTGTTAGTAATATTATAAAGTAATAGTATGATTAAAAGGTAAAAGAATAGTTGGCAGGAAATGGGAATTATGCTTGAAAGGTGTCAAATTCAAGAGTGTTTTCTTTTAACATTTAACAAAATTGTAAGTTTATTAAATCTGACTATCCAAAATAATTCATCAGGATATTATTACACCTCAGATAATTCTGTCTGTGCCCAGAAATTTGGGTCTTTATGTGCTTCATATGTGAAACATGGTTAACAGTTACTTTCATGTTACATCCATTTTCATCATATTCCCTGAAGACAAATGAATATGAAATTTAGGCCATTATATTTATTGTAGTTTTTAATCTAGTGAATAACATTATCATACATATTGTAGTTAAGATACCCTGGTTGGCTGTTCTGCTGGACAAATAAATGGTGCCAGTTATCTGTATTGTCATTTGGTCTACACTGCAAACAGACTCTAATTGACCACGACCTATACTATTGACTTATAGCAAGGAGGGTACTGTTTACAATGTTCTGTATGGATAAGCACCAGTTTACTCGTACAGTTCATAGGGCAAGATTCAGTTGCCCAGAGGAACACTAATCAAACTGTAAATGAAAAATAAGCCAAAGTTATACACTGCACAGGTATATTCATCTAACCCTTCAAACGTGTTTTCTTTGTTTTATATTATATTACCCCCTTTTTGGTTGTAAGACATGACAAAGACTGAAAAGAAAAATGGGGGGGGGGGTTATTGTGTATTTTACAGTAGTTTGGTTTTTTTCATCTTCCTCTAGTACAATGTGATGCATACTTGTGACAAATATAGAAAATTCCTGTCATACTGAGAAATGGGCATATTCTTTCAGATTCAAATATCTGGGTGTTATGATGTGATGTGAAATTATCATGGCCCTGTGTAGTGCACTGTGAGTGTGCAAGGGGTTTTCCTTAAAGCCCAAGTTATACAACAGGGTTAATTTTATGTGGTGATTGCTTTCTACACAGTTCGTTTGTGGAAATAAGATACAAGTTATAGAGCAGTAACTTTTAAAATATTAGTATTAGACTGCAGTAACCACATTACTGTAAGTTTGTTTCTCATTTCCTTCTCCCCTCTATAATTTTCCTGTTCATCCCTTTTCCACCCTATTATCACTCCCATTTCATCTTGATTTTCTCCTCCATTTTTATCTTCCTTGTTACTATTCAGTGTTCTTGGCCATGCTTCTGATGAAGTATGTGAAATGGGTTGAGACTAGCTTGAAGTACTTGCTGTGTGCCTATTATTCCATTTCCACCATCAGTGCTGCAAGATTACACCATTATGTATTTTGATCTTCTTGACTTGTGTCTGCTTTACAGTACTGAAAGAATGGGCTCTGTTTCTGATATGAAAGCACATGCATGATTCCCTGTGATGCTGGTGGCACAGTTAGGATGCTCTAGATAACAGACAGCACAGCCTGGTATTGCTAGCCTTAAACATAAATACACATTGTTAGACCTGATGAAAAAAAGGTTGCTTCTTGTTCTTTGTAAACATAATGTCAAAACTTCATGTTATCTTAGTGTCCAAATGTTTTAGCATCACACAAAAATATACAATCAAAAACCAATATAGCACCTGTCATACGGAGCCATCATCACTTAGCACCCATGAAAGCCTGTGAATTGAAATTCCCTATTACAGAGCATTTTGAATTACTGCCACCCTCAATATAATGTCACAAATTGCAGTGAACGAATTATGCTGCTGTATCAGGATTTGAATGTATTTTATAAAAGGTTTGTAGTTTATTTTGGTGATGCACTTATAAAATCTGAAAAGGGAACGGCCAGGCATATTCTATTTTGTGATTTGTGTTGGACCTAAAATAGGACTTTTTACTGGGATTTTGGTCATCTTGAATGTGGTGCTTTATCACTGGATAAGTGGTTCCTGATGAGTGCAAGGAACAGGTTGCTTTGATCTTCAAGGTTTGACAGAGTCCTTGATTATGCCACTGTGAAAACCTGATATTCTTATGTGACTCTTACTGCATGAGAGCTTCACATCATGGTTTTCTTTCAACATTTAATCTCTCAGTCCTGGAGGTTGGTTGCAATTGTTCACCCATTACCTTCTCAGTGAATGTGTGTCCATGATGATGGTGATTATGATGATGATGATGATGATTGTTTGATCTAGTGCAACATATGTATGAAGTACTTAGAGGTCATTGCTGAGCTGAACCATTCATAAATTTATCAGCAACTTGTCTGGTTAGAAAACATCCAGACACCAATAACTGTACAAGGAAAACTCACTGATCTTGTCTGTTCCAGTTTCTCAGACATGTACATAATGTGACCTGTTTGCAGTTGGTTCATCTTGATTATACATGCATAAGCCATTATGATGTCTGTGGCATTTGATTCAACAAGAATTATTATTCAGATAATTGTTGATCTGTAAACTCTTGATGAATTTGCACCATGGAAGATTTTCTTTTTCACTAAACCATCACTGCTTGCGTGTATTCTGTCTTACTCAAGAACATGCAGTTGACCTGCACAGCTTGGGTAGAGTCCCATCAGACTTGAGACAACTTTTGGGAGAAAATATATAGATATGCTGTCCAAAAACATAAATCTGTGTTGTTGCATGACATGCTTTTTTGTCAAATACTGGTCGCCTTTCGTTAGGTGTTTCCCTTGTAACAAGCCAAAAGTCAAATTTATGCGCAGTTCTATCCACACAGAACACTATAGGAAAAAATGTATTTTCTCACACATACAAAACATGACAGTACTTCATCCCAGTGAATTTTTAACAGGAATAGGTAAGTTACTTCTCACACACAAGGGATGGGCTGCTTGTCCTAGAGCAAATGACTACAAAGATTTACGGCAAACTCCTCAGTCAGTATCAGTAGCTCACATACATGTTCATGGTCTATAATATTTTGTAGTGAAGCTGCAGAGTTGAATGAATTCATGTGATAGTGTGTAAAAAGTTTGCAGTAATTTAAAATGAAATCCTATTTTTGGTGGTTACAGAGAAAATGCCCCACAACTCTTGTCCTCTGAACAATTTCCAAGTTTCAGTAAAAGACAGGCAATGTACAGAACGTAACATTGAGGCACACTCGTACGACCAATGTTGCAGTGGAAAAGCAATAGGTTTTACATATTCTGAATGTGTATTTGTAGACTTAGTTATCCAGCATGCAAAGTGCATGCGCCATATTGTCAACTGTGGCCTGTCTGGCTCTATCATATTTTTCCACGTTATCTCATAAACTGCACGATTTTTTAAAAAGAGTTATTGTACAAAAAATGTGTTGTGATTTTCCCTACAAGTTTAGCCTGAAACTTTTTTAATTCTAAGAAGAACTGAGAGACAGATGATAAACACTGTGTATTGGCCTTAATTTAAAGTATCCGTCATTCTTGTCAGATTTTAATGAAACTTGAATTTTCCCGACAAATTTTAAAAAAATAATCAAATATCAGATTTCATTAATATCCGTGCAGTGCGTGCAGTGGAAGCCGAGTAATTCCATGCCTACGGAAGGACAGACGGATAGACGAACAGACATGACGAATCCAATTGTCGCTCTTCGCTATTTCGCAAACGTACCTAAAAACTTTTACGTCTTTTGTGTTCGTACTGAACAAGAAGACTCCCTGACTTAGTAAACAGACTTTACCAGCACGTTCTTTACTTTGTAATTGCAGCTACATATTACGGCACAAGCCTAAATGTAATTTCATTTACGCCCATAAGAAAAGTGAGGCCTTTCCCGTCCAAATTTTCGCAAAATTCACAAGTATGTAACATCATGTACAGATTTCTTATACTAAATTGCACCCCACTGCGACTACAAACATGTCCAATGCGAGTAGAAATTAATTTACATGCTTAAGTGAAGTATGCTATTCACTGCCCGGTTTACACGAAACTTATTCGCGCAATGACACTGCGTGAAGATCATTTATACTAAATTTCACACACACCGTATATGATGTGCGGGAAGAACGCGTAGAAATTCATGTACGCCCTAAGTAAAACACGACTGTTGCTGGGCCGATTTGAAGGCAACTCAACGCTCATGCGACAACTTATTCTAAAGAAATGCTATGCCGAATTTCATGGAAATCCGTTAAACGGTTTAGTCGCTGATACAAGGTCACAAAACAGTACAGACGGACGTTGGTATCCACATGATTTCTTGTTTACATCCTGAGAACGTCTAAATATTAGTTCAAGAAGTTAACTTCTTCTCGTTCGATGCACGTATGGAATTATTCAAATATGGAACAGCCTTGCCATTTGAACACGTGTAATTATTAAGCGGATCAACAGTACGTTGTAGCAAAGTACAAAGTACTAAATGCAAGGAGCTGCGTCCACTGACATCAGGTTTATGCAATGCGTATTTTGAGCTCATCGTAGCCATTTTTATTATGTACAACAGTTCTACTCATCCTTTCCCTCTCTAATATTTCTAGTCTTATGCGCCTATTTATATTTTACCTTGTATAAAATATTTCTAAATTGGATTTTACCGTTTATATAAACACGCGCGATTTACAGTGGACATTGCATTGCTTCGCATTTTTGGAGGTAGGGCCCAGTTTTAATTTGGCGGACCGAAAGCCACTAACAGATTAGCATTAAACACGGTGTCATATTCGTTAGGAATGTAATCTTCATCAAATCACCTACACTTTGGTTTTGGGATTGGCCCACGATCTCTTAGACTAGAATAGCAAAAACGAGCCCTGCAGGTTGGATGTCCGGATTGATTGCAGTTGTTGCCATCACCACCCCTAAGAGGAATATGCTACTTTTTGTCCTTCCCAGTGATGATTCGTTAAAAAGTCCGACTAGTAAATTAGCTGCTTCCTGACATCTCTCGCTCTCTTTCCACAGATAGGTCTACAAGCTGACAGCCTGAGAGCAGAGGACTAGCTGTCTGCTGCATTATATCTCACACGTCAGAGTCTAATAATTCTACTGCCACGGTCTTGTTTGCAGCTTCGTATATTTTCCATGTTTAAACTATTACTAAACGTTTGGTTCTTTTCCGCATTTGGTAGTGCAAATAAAATATGTTAGAGCCAGGTCTATGAGTCAGTACCGGCGTTTGTTTATCCTGCCCGCTTCCCACAGTCCATTTGTAAAGAGAAATTGACAAGCTATGAAAGATTTCGTATTAATTTTTATATCTGTTCGTATCGAAATAAAGCCACAGTCCGCCCCCCCCCCTCAACCCCTCCTCCCCACCCAATAACACTTCGGACGTCAGAGGAACGTACTCTTTAGGTCCCTATGATATCATGAGTAGGATCCATTTTAGGCACGTTCGCAAAAATTGCGAAAAGCAACTATTAGTTTTGACATGTCCGCCCGTCCGTCTGTAGATATGTCTGTCTGTCTGTCCGAAGGGAAAAACTCGGCTCCCATTGGGCGGATATTAATGAAATTTTATATTTGAAGGTTTTTCGAAAACCTGACCAGAAAATTTAAGTTTGATTGAAATCTTACAAAAATTCCGGGTACTTTGTTTGAAGACCTTTGTACTTTTGTAGTACTTCGCTGTATGCTGCTTGCAATGAGAAATGTTTCACACAAGAGTTGTAGAGAGAATAAAAACACACATTTTATGTTTAATTCTCTCCCCCGCCCCCCCCCCCCCGAAATTGTGCCGTTCATGAGTTAATGTGTCATAGTACGGTACAGCCAGACAGGTCACAGATGATAATATAATGAGACACATGCCAGATAACTAAGGCAAGAATACAGACACACATTTATCATTTTTAATTCTTACTGCTATTCCGCAACAACAGTGGTTACGCGAACGCGCCTCAATGTTACGCTATACGCATATTGACTGTCCTATTGTATTGAGATACTTACGTGTATAAGAAAAACAACATAGAACACAATCTGTGTTTTTTATTTTGAAATGGTGCATCCCTGTATTATTTATTTATATCCGACTTGTCTTTTAATAATATCCGCGTCTTCGTTTATAAAACGTCGAATGAGAAGAGCGAAAGTGAAATGCTGAACTCGAAAGTTTGTGGAAGGTTTGGGGTCGCGGTATTTACTGGAAGGGACCGACGGAACATACGGAGATCTCAAACAGAATAATCGGTGTTCCGGTGAAGATTCGAATCCGGCACCTCCCGCATTGAAGTCTGAAGCATTACCGCTTGAGACAGCTTGATAGGTGAATCACTGTAGGTGGAGAATTTGGTGTGGTAACAAATGTCAATAACTTCCACGTTAACTAACTCCACGGAGCAGGGTCCTTCTTGAGAAGCTGTGAGTCCCTCACCTGGGCCAAGAAGACTCCCGCATTTACAACAGCCCGCCACTTGCCCCTATCCTGAACCAGATAGATCCAGCCCACACCACCAGTCCTATTATTTGAAGATCCACTTTAATATTATTCTCCCTTCTACGCCTAGATCTACCAAGCGTTCTCTTCTTCTCAGGTTTCCCTACCACGGCCCTGAACGCACTACTCCTCTTCCCCATACGTGTAACATATCCCGCCCATCATATTTGTCTTTATTTGATCACCCGAATAACATTTGGTGAGGAGTACAGGTCATGAAGCTTCTCATAATGCAGTTTCTTCCAGTCTTCTATAATCTCGTCCATCTCAGGCCTGTACATCTTCCTCAGAACCCTATTCTCAGACACCCTCAACATGCATTCTTTCCTCAGCATGACAGGGCATCCCTCACACCCGTATAAAACAAGAGCCAAAATTGTAGTTCTCTAATATCTAAACTTACTTACAAATATTACACGAAACACAGCGATTTAGTTTTATTTCTTTCTTTTTTACAAGCCGTCATTCAGGCGGTAGTGTCGGGTGCTCCTGTCGTGAAGTCGGGCTGTCCCTCAACTCCTCAGTCTTCTTCACGGAAGTGATGTTAGAAAAATCATTGAATTTCCATGTCTTAAAAGTACAGTTGCTGTGTGGTCGGAGGAGCATTCGCAGTCACGTCTGAACTTCAAATAGCATATATACGTGCCAGTATAATTTATGCACAGATATCGCCACTGATTTGTGATGACACCTAGTCTTTATATAAATATTGTGTACAGCGTTAAATAACAGCATTTTGACAGACTGTCTACTTAAGCTTCTGGTCAACAACTTAGCCCTACCCCAGAAAAATTTTACATAGTGGTGTACCAGAAACATATATATAACGGACTGTCAATTAATCTATCCTACAGAGGCCTTGAGAAGCTAACAATTGTTGAACTAAACACGAAATCCCCTTCTTTATGCAACCGAAATCCCATTGTCGTGTTTAACATTTAAAAACGAAACTTAATCTGTTTTATGTAAAGATCCAGGTCGTACCGCGCAGTAAACACTCCCTGTTTTGATTATGAACACCAATTAGGTAATGCTGTATAGTCTAAAAGTCGATGTTTGTTATGAGATAATGCAAAACACATAAATGCACACTGGGGGAACAATTCGGAATTTTTTGGTGTTAAACATGATGGTACAGAAAGTACCCGCTAGGCTTTAATATATTAAGAAGCCCGCCAACAGATTTTATTCTAAGCCAGATGAGTCAATTTCGCATCCACGTGCATTATTTTTAAAATAAATTTTGATTTTTCCATTCCATTTAATCGTTGATCTGCTATGTGTTCTTTTCATGTTTCTCAATATGTGTTATGCCTTCCTGCATCTCTCCTATGCTTGATGCACTTCCTACACCCACCATCCAAGCCCCAGACCCTGTACAAGACTTCATAAAAGGTTATGAATAATTGTAAGCCCTCTAGCGAACCATCAAACTGAAGAAATAGCCCTTGTTGGCTGTCTGCATTTGCTTATTTCCCGCTACCCTATGTGTTTGGAGGTGCTGTAGTACCCCATCCTAGCCAAAAGTTACAGGTTCAGAACACCGCAAGTTCACTCTTCTGTATTTTTTCTGTGCTGCAGTGAGATGCATTACCTGGGACCAATCAGGACCACGACGTCGTCTGGTGGTACAGCCATATAGTGTTCCTCGAAATTTGTGCTGCAATTACGTGTAATTTGTCTGGTTAAATAGGTCATAATTTTTACAACGAATGTGTTAACAGTTCCATACAAGTGTCTAAGCATCCAGTGGGTATCAGTGCCCTTTGCTCATAATTGACTACTGACTAGATGAAGTCTAAGTCTATCAGTTAGCCAAGTTCCCACCGGTGTTTTAAATCGTGGTTTCATTGCGGTGTTCATGCGAGTCCACTTTAGACAGAGGAATCTATTTGCCGTCCTCACAACCATATTTGGTCATAAAAAAGTAATTTAATTCCTTTATACTCATTACGAGTCTCCCACTCTTGGATGGTGAAAAAGTGTCTAGCGCATGTACTTGTTTTTGGATTGAGGACCCTAACGTTATACCAAAATGTTGCAGCGTCTATGTTAAGTGAAGTTGTTTATACAGGGTGTTTCACGACTTTAGGGCATAACTGCAGGAGGTGATTTCCTAGGTCTTTGTGATCAAAAAAGTTCATATAAATATGTGTCCGATTTTGGACGGTTACGGAGT
>Ga0123353_10013081_pt1 | contig 11861 bp, 10 predicted proteins | sample TergutLab28metaG_3_FD_92763 | JGI IMG/M metagenome (GOLD analysis project Ga0123353, IMG submission 92763) | Labiotermes labralis P3 segment gut microbial communities from Petit-Saut dam, French Guiana - Lab288 P3 | ecosystem: Host-associated > Arthropoda: Insects > Digestive system > Gut ... | reverse complement strand
TGGTCAGTTGGTGAAGGATCCCTCCATTCTGGCGCCGGGAACAACGAAAATCACCAGCTATCCGGGCGGGCATGTTGAAGGATTCCCGGATACATTCAAGCAGAATTTCAGGCAAATATATGCGGACATTGAATCCGGCAGGACTGATAACCACGACTATGCCGACTTCACTGCGGGTGTTCGCGAGATGAAGCTGTGCGAAAAAATACTGCTGAGCGCAAAAGAACGCCGCTGGGTAGAGGTCTAGCACCCTGTAAAGACTAAATTTTCGAATACAAGCGTTTCAGTTTAATTCGAGCATCATCAGTAGTAACTCGCCAATCCACAGTCAAGTTGGCTGAGTTTCTCACACAAGTCCACGCTTTGACTTTATATGCTATCTCACCCTTGGTCGAGATTCTTCGGGATAAACACTGCTTGCTCATAACGCCGATTTCAATCTCTGCCATGTTCAACCAATAGCCGTGTTTCGGTGTGTAGTGTACTTCAAAACGTTCGGCTAACCGGCGCGCCTCCTCCGGGGCGAACGCCTCATAAAGAGATGCTAACTTGTGGGTATTCAGATTGTCCATCACGATAATCAATAGCATTGCAAATTTTTGAGTGTTGTGATATCTTTTTGTTTCCGAAAAGGATAAAGCAAGACGTCGTTATTATTCTACATTACGACGGAGGTACTCAAAATGGAAAAACGTAAAATAATCATTGACTGCGATCCCGGTCATGACGATGCTGTGGCCATAATGATGGCAGGGCGACATCCGTGCCTGGATCTGCTGGGCATTACTGTCGTCGCAGGCAACCAGACATTGGAAAAGACTGCTAATAACGCACTTAACATATGCCAGCACCTGGATCTGGATGTTCCGGTATATGCTGGCATGAGTCTTCCTATGGTGCGAAACCAGATCATTGCCGATGACCACCATGGTGAATCAGGTCTAGATGGGCCTGTGTTCGAGCCGTTGACCACAGAAATCAAATCCGAACATGCTGTCAATTACATCATTGATACTCTTCTGGACAGTGATGGGGACATAACGCTGGTACCCACCGGACCACTTAGTAACATCGCAATGGCAATGCGTCTGGAGCCAAAAATAATACCAAAAATTCGCGAGATCGTACTCATGGGCGGCGCTTATCAACTGGGTAATGTAACCCCTGCTGCTGAATTTAATATCCTTGCAGACGCTGAAGCAGCGCATGTAGTATTCAGCTCCGAAGCGCCCGTTGTTATGATGGGTTTGGATATAACCAACCAAGTACAATGTACCCGCGAAACAGTAGCGCGCATGGATAAGCTCGGTAATAAGGCTTCCAGGCTGTTTGCCGATATGATGGATTTTTTCATCAAATCACAACAAAGGATATTTGGGTTTAGTGGAGGTCCGCTACACGACCCTACCTGTATTGCATGGCTGATTGACCCGTCTTGCATTGAACTCAAAGAGATGTACACAGAAGTGGAGATTCGCAGCGAAAAGTGCTATGGACGCACAATCTGCGACTATTTTGGCGTAACCGGGAACAAACCTAACACTAAAGTGGCTGTTTCCATAGATCAGGACAAGTTCTGGAGTATTGTAGAAGAGTGCCTGGCCGATCAGCCAAGTGCGCAAGAGTAAAATGACCATGCCGAAGGAGCCATCATATGCGAGTTACCATCAAAGATATCGCTGAATATACAAAGCTATCCATTACTACAGTTTCGCTGGTGCTGAACAATAAGCCGTCACGAATCACCGAAGAAACGCGGCGGGCAGTATTTGATGCAGCAGCCAAGCTCAACTATACGCCCAATCAAATGGCAGTCGGACTTGCCAGAAAACGTACCCGCATGCTGGGGCTGATCATAGGAGATCTGGAAAATTATTTCTTTGCTTCACTAGCTACCGCTGTTGAGAGCGCGTGCAACAAGCGAGGTTGGCAAATGCTTCTATGCAGCACCTCAAACCGTCATAGCAGGGATATCGAGGCGATCAAGTTACTGGTCAGTCGCGGCGTCGATGGAGTTTTGTATAATATGAGCACCGACTGTACTGTCGAAAAGGCATGGCAAAGCAAAGAAATTTTTGAACAATACGTGCTGCCTGTTGTAATAGTTGACCGCTCCTTCCATATGGAGGGAGAGAATGCGGTTATGATCGATCATGAAATGGGTGGCTACCTTGCAACAAAACATCTTTTGAACCACGGTCACAGAGACATTTTCTGCCTGACAGGACCGAAGCATCTCAGTTGCTCTCAAAATCGCCTCATGGGTTACCGCCGGGCGCTTGAAGAGTGGGATATACCATATAACCCCCAGTACACCATACGGGGCGACTACACTATGCAAAGCGGGATTTCTGCAGCCGAAACCATAGCCAGATTATCGGGTACAGCCGTTTTTGCTCATAATGACATGATGGCTTTTGGTCTCTATAAGGCACAAAGTAAGATGAGGAAGAAAATACCAAATGAGATTTCGATAGTAGGATATGACGATATATCATTTTGTGAACTGCTCGACCCGCCGCTCACCACAATACGTCAACCTGTCCATGAGTTGGGCGAAGCCGCTGTTGACCGTCTTATCCGTGTGATTGAAGGTGAAAAAGACACAAAAACTCAATTATTCCCTCCGTCGCTGGTTGAGCGCGGTAGCGTTATTAATCATCATACTAACCAAATTATTACAAATATTTTGTAAGTATTTGTCAATTGAAATTTCAATCGGAATATAGTATAATTATTTTACCAGATGGTAAAGCGCTTTACCATTATTAAAACACAAAAAGGAGGACTTGTAATTAATGAAAAGAAGTAAACAATTACTGCGTGTGATCCCTGCTATTATTGTATGTCTTTGCTTGCTGTTCGTTGTAGGATGCGAAGCAGCAGCACCGGAACCTGCACCGGAACCTGCAGCACCGGAACCTGCACCGGCAGAGCCCGCAGCGCCTGTAGAGCCCGCGGCGCCTGTAGAGCAACCATCCGATGGTCCCATCCGCATCGCACTTGTATCAGGACTTTTAGGCGACAGGTCTTATAACGATTCGTGTTGGGAAGGAGCAACTCGTGCCAGAGACGAATTTGGCATAGAGTTGGTATCCCTTGAAGGCGCTACCCATTCTGAACATGAAGCAAACTTCCTCGCTGCTGCAGAAGCCGGTTTTGACCTTGTTATCTGTGCTTCCTCGGACTTCCAGGAAATCCTGGCAGAGCATGCAGGGAATTATCCCAATGTCATGTTTGCTATCATCGACACCACAGTTGAAGCCCCCAATGTTGTCTCTATAAGCTTTGCACAAAATCAAGGATCGTTCCTGGCAGGTGCAGCCGCTGCAATGTGGACGACCAGAACAGAGATTCCTGGCGTCAATGAGCAAAAGACTATCGGTTGGGTCGGTGGCATGGATATCCCGGTTTTGCACGACTTCTTTATCGGCTTTGAGGAAGGCGCAAAGTATATCGAGCCAGATATTGAAATCCTGCAGGCATTTGCCGGCACATGGAACGATCCGCTCAAAGGTAAAGAACTCACACTCGGATTCTTTGAGTTGGGTGCAGACGTTGTAATGAACGTTGCATCAGGCACAGGAAACGGCGTGCTGGAAGCAGCAAGAGAAGCCGGCAGGTATGCGATTGGCGTTGACCTTAATCAAGACAACGACCAACCCGGCGCGGTTATAACCTCAATGCTCAAGCGCGTTGACCAAGCTTGCTATTTAATCATCGAATCAGTAGTAAAGGACACATTCCAGGGTGGCACTTCCAGATACCTCGACATCAATGTTGGCGGTGTCAGCTTGACAGATTTCAGTGTGATTAAGGAGCATCTCGGCGATCTATTCCCCGAAGATATCCTTGATCGCGTAGCTGAGTTAGAGCAGAAAGTCATCTCGGGCGAAATCGTAGTTAGTAACTTTGAAGGTTTTGGACCAAGATAAAAGACATAGTTGACCAAACCATCAACAGGCTATGGCGCGCCCTCTATTTTTGGGGCGTGCCGTAGCCACTTGGAGGACTAATAAGTGAGCGATTATATCGTAGAAATGGAAAACATCTATAAAAGCTTTGGCGAGGTACAGGCAGTCCATGATGGTCAATTTACCCTGAAAAAAGGGGAAATCCATTCCCTTATCGGAGAAAACGGTGCAGGGAAGTCCACTATGATGAAGTTGTTATATGGCATGTTCGACATGGACGGTGGAAGCATCACCATCGATGGTCAAAAAATGAAGAAAATCACACCGAAGATCGCAATCGAGATGGGCGTCGGCATGGTTCACCAGGAATTCATGCTGGTGCCTGAACTTACAGTACTTGAAAATATAATGCTTGGTTTTGAGCCTAAAAAAGGAGTAATGATAGATTTCAATAAAGCTAACGCACAAGTACGCCATTACATTGAGAGTTACGGAATGGACGTGCAGGTCAACAAGCGGGTATCACAAATATCGGTCGGTGAAGAACAGCGTGTTGAAATCATAAAAATACTCTCACGCGGCGCGAATATCCTGATCCTTGATGAACCTACCGCCGTACTTACTCCCCAAGAATCAAGACGGCTGTTTGAAATACTCGATAACCTGAAAAAAAGTGGTAAGTCGATCGTTTTTATTTCTCACAGATTGGATGAAGTCATACAAATTTCTGACCGGATCAGTGTAATGCGGCGCGGGAATCATATTGGAACTATAGACAGATCGGAGGCTACGCCAGCGATCCTTGCTCGCATGATGATCGATCGCGATGTTTTTCTCGATATCGAACACGCCCCCTGCAACCCGGGTGATTACGTTCTCAAGGTTGAAGGGCTGTGGACGTCCGGCGATAAAGAACTCTCAAAAATCCGGGATCTTTCAATGGAGGTACGAGCCGGGGAGGTGGTCGGTATCGCAGGAATCGACAGTAATGGGCAAAGCGAGCTTATCGAGGCGATAACCGGATTGCGTCGGGTTGAGAAGGGCAAGATTACTCTTGGCGAAAACGAGATCACGAACAAAAGCCCGCGTAAAATCCGTGCCTTGGGGCTTGCACATATCCCCGAAGATAGAAACTTGCGTGGACTTAACCAAGATACGACTATTATGGAAAACCTTGTTGCAGTGCAGGCGAGCGAATCGCCGTATTCGAAATATGGCTTTATGCGAAAAAACAATATATTCAGACGTGCTAAGGAACTTGCCGTAAAATATGATATCCGCCCACCCGAACCTGAGTTACCAGTCCGGTCGCTTTCAGGCGGCAACTCACAAAAGGTCGTTGTTGCGCGTGAGGTTTCGATCGGCAGTAAGCTGCTTATTGCAGCGCAGCCAACACGCGGTGTGGATATAGGAGCGATTGAATCCATAGAGGACATCTTGCAGGAGGTCAAGGCACAGGGGGTTGGAGTCCTGCTGGTTTCCGCAGACTTGCGCGAGATCCTATCTCTGTCCGATCGTATATTGGTTATGTTCGAGGGCAGAATTACCGGAAGTATGAACGTCGAAGACGCCAATGATGACAACATAGGGTTGCTCATGATGGGCGGCAGCCAGGATAAAACCGAAAAGGAGGATATTGCTGTATGATTAAATACTATCAATCTCTGGTCGGGCTTCGACGGCTGTTGCTGATACTTCTGCTTGCTATGGGTATTGGAGCCGTGTTTATCCTGTTTATTGGTGTTAATCCACTTCGAGCGTACTTAGTGCTTTTCCAAAGCGCATTCAATGGACGACTCGGATTTGGCACAATGCTTGCACATTTTACACCGTTGCTGCTTACATCCATGGCTTTCGCCGTCGCATCAAAAGCGGGTGCATTTAACGTCGGTGTTGAAGGGGCAGTCTTTTTGGGAGGTATCACATCGGCATGGGTGGGTATCAATGTAATTGGACTGCCTGTGTGGTTACACATCCTGCTTTGTTTTGCGGTGGCGATCCTTACGGGCGCGATCTGGTCCTTTATTCCCGCCGTGCTCAAAGCTTTTTACAACGTCAGTGAGGTTTGTGTCACAATTTTAATGAACTATGTTGCACTGTTCATCACATCCTATTTAGTTGCCGGACCGATGAGCGCGGGGGTTTCCAATGCACAGACTCATCATGTACTTGTAAGGATATCGCAGTTTCTGCGCCCAAGCAGTGCAAATTCCGGTCTATTTATAGCGATTATTATAACGGTATTACTTATTATTATAATGCGGTACACAACCTTTGGCTATAAAATGCGTACAGTCGGCGCTAATCCGAATTTTGCCGCATATATCGGGACAGACCCTAGGCTTGTACTAATAAAGGGAATGATGCTGAGCGGAGTGATCGGCGGCGTTACCGGGTGCATTGAGGTGTTGGGAGTTTATGGCTTTTTTCAAAATAATTTTGCTGCAGGACTTGGTTTCAATGGTATGCTGGCAGCACTTATCGTAAAGAACGATTTGCGGTTGGTTCCGTTTATGGCATTGTTTTTGGCTATACTTCGATCGGGTGCGCTTGGGATGCAGTTGCAAACGGGTGTGCCAAGGTCTATCGTCGACACAGTTACGGCTGTATTTATTATTATTGCTACCATGGAACTGCTCTTTAGCTTTGCACAGAAACGCCGTGCCGAAACGCTGGCTAAAGTAGCAGTCTCAGCTACAGACGTGTCAAATCCGGTGGACATTGACAAAACTGTTGATGATGGGAAGGAGGACATGTAGATGGAATTTGATCTTTCACGGATATTCACAATAACGTTGATTTATGCGACTTTGCGCTCGGCAACACCATTGATTTATGCTGCGCTTTGTGCATCTCTAACACAACAAGCAAACATACTCAACATTGGTACTGAGGGTATTATGTTGGTAGGTGCTTTTTGTGCCGTAGCAGTCAGCTTTTTCACAGGCAGTTGGGTTTTTGGAGTGCTGGTTGCTATGGCAGCGGGTGTAGTTATGGGACTTATCATGGCGGTAGGACATATCAAGTACCAAGCTGACAACTGTGCAATCGGTATCGGCCTCAACCTTTTTGCTCTTGCAATTACTAAATTCCTGCTAAACAGCGTACTGGGTAAAGCAGGAACCTTCACAGATCCTAACCTGTCGGGTATACCAAGAATAAATATACCGTTTTTTGAAGGTAACGAGTTTCTCAACTCGGTGTTTAACAACTGGAGTCTCACCGAATGGTTTGTGCTAGTCTTAATAGTTCTCATCACGATCGCCTTATATAAAACCGCATGGGGGCTTCGATTACGCGCGGTAGGACAATTGGCGGCTGCGGCACAGACAGCAGGCATAAACGTCAATGCAATGAAGTATCAGTCGATTATAATCGCTTCATTGATCGGCGGACTTGCTGGGGCGCATCTTTCATTGGGTTATAGTACTATGTTTGTTGAGAACATGACAAACGGGCGCGGTTTTATGGGCGTTGCGGCTATGTTTTTCGGTCGGGCTAACCCGATGTTAACGACGGTGGGATGCCTTGTATTCGGGTTTGCCGACTCGGTTGGTTCGCGGTTACAACCTTTTGGCGTACCTTCGCAGATTATACTGATGATGCCTTACATCGTAACAGTATTTGTGCTTGCTGTATCACTGGCAATCAAGAAGTCGCAGGAAAAAAGACGCAGCAGTGCTCTGACCGGAGCACCACTCCCGGTAAGAGATGAGGTAGATTTATGACATACAAAGAACTAAATACTATCCTCGAAAGTAAACCGCAGGAGTATCTCAGTCCACTTCAAGATCTGGTCGCATTGGACACCAGTTGTATTGGTCACGGCATTGACGGCGGACGGGAAAAAGCGGGACAAGATTACATAGCACAGCTCATGCGACAGCTTGGCGGGCAGGTAAAAATAATTCCCATGTGCGAAGAAGATATACAAAAAGGCATATCTGAATATGGCGAGGGAAACCCGGGGCATGTCTACAAAGACCGAAGCAATGTATATGCTACTTTTAAAGGCGGAAGCGGAAAAAGTCTGATGTTTAACGGACATATCGATACCATCCCTGCTGAGGATGAAGCACGGTGGAGTGTACCGCCACTTTCGGCGGAAGTGCGGGATGGCAAATTGTACGGACTTGGTGTATGCGACATGAAAGGCGGGTTGATGGCGTCTGTGATGGCAGTCAAGCTGCTCAAAGATGCGGGCATAGATTTGCCGGGAACGGTTTTCATAACCTCTGTTGCCGACGAAGAAGGTGGCGGAAACGGTTCGATAGCAGCAGCCATTCAAGGGCTGAAGGCAGACAGCGTGCTCGTATGCGAGCCTACAAGTGATGAACTGATCGCGGCAACAATGGGGTTTGTATTTTTCCGTGTGGAAGTCGAGGGGTTGTCTATCCATTCGGGAGCAAAATGGCTCGGAGTCAGCGCAATTGACAAATGCTTAAAACTCATATCCGCACTGGGCGAACTGGAGCACAAATGGCTGTTGCAATATAAGCACCCGTTATTGCCGCCACCAAACCTCAACGTAGGCACGATCCGCGGAGGTTCAGTCGGATCGACAGTGCCGGGAAGCTGTATGTTTGAAACTTGCATCCATTATCACCCTGGAACAATGTCTCACAACCAAATCGTGCAGGAATTCACTCAAACCATCGCATGCGCCGCTGACGGCGATATCTGGTTACGTGAACGGCGCCCAAAACTCACGATGTACCAATCAGGAGGCGCTTACGAGATGAATATCGAACATCCTTTTGTTCGCAGCTTTGAGCGCGCTTTTACTGCGGTCAGAGGAGTTACTCCAAAAATCACAGGTAGCCCGGCTGGATGCGACAGCCGTATTTGGCGGAATATTGCCGGCTGCCCCACATTGCAGTACGGCCCGGGGTTTATGGCGCAATGTCATAGTGTTGACGAGTATCTTGACCTATCAGTATATTACGAAACAATATTGATTTATGCCCAACTCATTTTGGATTGGTGCAAATAAAACAGTACTACAGTGATGCATGTAATATCAGCTGTTTCAATGGGTTTTGATATATCCAGTAGACTTTAATTACGAAAAGGAGCGATAAATAATGAGCAAAAAACTGTTGCTGGCAGGAGAGTCATGGATGTGCTACACAATACACACAAAGGGGTTTGACTCGTTTTATACATCCCTCTATGCCGAAGGCGCCGGCACGTTGATCGATTCGCTGAAGCAAAGCGGCTACCAGCTTGAGTATATGCCTAATCACAATGCCCCGGACAAGTTCCCCACTACAATGGAGGAAATCAAAAATTATGACTGTGTGATTTTATCGGACATCGGTTCAAATACCCTGCTACTGCATCCTGACACATTTGGGAAAAGCATACGCACACCAAATCGTTGCAAATTGATACGTGATTATGTGCTGGACGGCGGCGCTCTCTTAATGATTGGAGGCTATATGTCCTTCTCAGGCATTGAAGCTAAAGCTAAGTATGGCGCTACAGAGGTGCAGGAGGTTCTGCCTGTGCAGTGCCTGAAATATGATGACCTAATTGAACGCCCTGAGGGAATCGTTCCTGAGATAATAGGCAACCATCCGGCACTTCAAAACGTGCCCGATGATTGGCCGCACTTTTTAGGATATAATCAAACCATTGCAAAACCGGAAGCCGAACTTGCGATGACTATCGGTGGCGACCCGTTCGTAGCGTTCGGAAAATACGGCAAAGGTCGTAGCGGCGCATTTATGTCCGATTGTGCACCGCATTGGGGACCACCCGAATTTGTAAACTGGTCCGGCTATACAGCGCTGTGGAAAGGGATTCTTGACTATTTAGTGGAGAAGTGATCCATATGATCGTTCGTTCGGAACTTATTGGTCTGCTTAGGAATACGATTGCGTTTGAGACGACAAATCCTCCAGGCAGGGAGCTTGACTTATCAAAATATATTGCCGAATATCTGTCCGATACGACCTGTCATATCGAGGTGCAAGGTCTGGGTGGCGATCGCGGCAATGTTATTGCGGTCATCAGAGGAAAGAGCCGGGAAGATGCATTGATGCTTAACGGACATCTGGACACCGTACCGTTTGGAGATCCGGATAGTTGGATATCTCCGCCCGGCACGATGTCTGAGCGTGATGGGCGTGTTTATGCCCGCGGCACAAGCGACATGAAAAGCGGCCTCTGTGCGGCACTCTATGCATTTAAGCAGTTTGCTCTGTCAGGCAAGGAACCGGACCGTGATATCCTCTTTGTCGGAACGGCGGATGAGGAAGTGGATGGAATCGGCGCAAGGGCAGTTGTTGAAGCCGGATGGTTAGAGCATGTCGGCAGTATTATTATCGGCGAACCAACCGGAAACGACCTTGGGCTATGCACTAAGGGAACGATATGGTTGCGCTGTGAAATCACCGGCAAAACCAGCCATGCCGCGTACCCTGAGCAAGGTATTAACGCCATAACCGAAGCATTTAATCTATATGAATCTCTCCGCGGTCATGTAACCATTAGCAAGGGACATCATCTGTTAGGCGATTCGACCTGTACGTTGACGCAGATACAAGCCGGCGTAAAGGTCAATGTAATACCGGATAAATGTGTTGCGTGGATCGATATCCGCACCTTACCCGATTTATGTCATGATGATCTGCTGCGGAAATTCCGCGAGGCAGCTAGGTTGCTTGAGTCTTCAAAACCCGGACTCACCGTCAACTTGCATGTCGTTAATGATCGTATGCCAGTATCGGCGGATGCCGATTGTTCCATCGCGCGTGAGCTTGCACATAGCTACTACGAGGTATGTGATACGAAAATAAAACCTATTGGAGCATCTTTTTTTACCGATGCTTCCATATTTCTGAAAGAAAAGCAAATAGATGTAGTTTGCTTTGGTTCGGGCAAAAGCGATGAAGCCCACAAAGCAAACGAGAGTGTTTGTATCATTGAATATGAAACAGCCGCAAAGGTGTATCTTAAACTACTGGAAAATCTTGCATGTAAGTCATAAGTCAAATCATGGAGCAGTATCATCAATAGCGTTACAAGGTGGATAATAACATGAAAAATATTGTAAGAATCGCGTCGGTTAGCCGAACGTTTTGAAGTTCATTACACACCGAAACACGGCTCTTGGTTGAATATGGCAGAGATTGAAATCGGCGTTATGTGCAAGCAGTGTTTATCCCGAAGAATCCCGACCAAGGGTGAGATAGCATATCAAGTCAAAGCGTGACTTGTGTAAGAAACTCAGCCATCTTGACTGTGGATTGGCGACTTACTACTGATGCTGCCCAAATTAAGCTGAAACGCTTGTATCCGAAAATTTAGTCTTTACAGGACGCTAGCGCTTCATTTAAAAGAACACCTTATACCCTGCACGCGAGTGCTCAGTAAACTCCCCTGCACTTAACACTTTACATTTTGAAAGGATGGGTTGAACAATGATGAAACTGGGACTGGTGTCCGCGATTCTGCCGGATCACACTTTTAAGGAGGTCTTCGACTACGCCGCAGGCGTCGGATTTAAATGCGTGGAGGTATGCTGCTGGCCAAAGGGCAAAGCAGCCAGACGCTACGCTGGGATCACTCACATTGACATTGACGGTATCACGCAAGAGAAAATGGACTATTATCTGGAATATGCCGCAAAATGTGGCGTAGAAATCAGTTCACTCGCCTATTACCCCAACCCCCTTGACGCAGATCCGGAGGCGCGTAAAATCGCGGCGGATCATATAACAGCGCTTATCGACGTCTCGGCGCAGATGGGTATAAATCTGGTAACGACATTCATCGGCAAGGACAAGACGAAAACAGTAGAAGATAATCTGGAACTTTATAAAGAAGTATGGACGCCCATAATCCGTCATGCGGAAGAGAAAAAGGTCCGGATCGGTATCGAAAACTGTCCGATGTACTTCACCAAAGACGAATTCCCCGGCGGTAACAACTTGGCGTCCA
>Ga0123353_10013080_pt1 | contig 11861 bp, 9 predicted proteins | sample TergutLab28metaG_3_FD_92763 | JGI IMG/M metagenome (GOLD analysis project Ga0123353, IMG submission 92763) | Labiotermes labralis P3 segment gut microbial communities from Petit-Saut dam, French Guiana - Lab288 P3 | ecosystem: Host-associated > Arthropoda: Insects > Digestive system > Gut ... | reverse complement strand
TGAAGTTTGAGGTTCTCTCCCATCTGCCCTACAGCCCTGACTTGGCACCAAGCGATTTCCATTTCTTTCCTCACCTCAAGAGGGATCTCAAGGGGATTCATTTCACCTCAGATGATGAAGTGAAGCAAGCTGTGACATTGTGGATCAAACAAAGAACTCCTGAATTCTTCATTGACGGCATGTGTAAACTTGTTTTACGTTGGGAAAAATGTATTGAACAACATGGCGACTATGTCAAAAAATAAGTATGTCAATTTCTAGCTAAAATATTGTACTTTACTTCCTACTTTCGTTTGTTTAAATACATGGTCTCTTTTCCTAGATATTTCACTGTGTGCATTACTTATAAGCCGCCCCTCGTAAATGTTATTAAATCACTCTCTGCCAGCAGATGAGAACATTGTGTGAACCTGAATACAAGACAAGAATCTTTTTCCTAATTCACCATCAGAAAAATACGGGGTCACATTATAATCAGACACAAAATTAAATGTGATCTATAGAGGTATTTTCATGAAAACTGAAGGCTGTGAAGGGTGGTTGTGTTATATTCCTGTTACTTCACCCTTTCCAGGTCTAAACACTAAACTTCATTCTCAGGCACTTTCAATCTACATTCTTCCATTAAGAGCAATATCTATGCTCACACACAATGATAATGGAAAGAGTGTACCAGTGATTCCAGCACACAGAATTACCAATGGCATACTCTGAAGTTTAGTAAACTTACTTACACTGGAAATAATGAAACGCAAATCAGTAAATGCCTCCTACGTCAAACTTCAACCCAGTCTCTTGACGGTATATTGGCTGTGTGGGAAAGTCCATATATGGCTCAAACACACCACATGGGTACAAAATGAAACTGCCTGCCAACAATTAGTAGCAGTGTCGCATAGTGAATCTAAACAAAATGTGTGAATCTGTTTATGGGATATGCAGAAGATAAATTTATGACATGATATATAATCACACCTGTAAAAATGAATGATGGAGCAACATTTGGTGAAAGTCTCCTATTTGAAACTTCAACAAATATGTGACAGAGATTATCAGATACACGGAGAAGTCCATTTAAGATCTTACGTAAACTACACTTTATTGGGGATCAAAATGAATTAAAATTGGACCTGAATGACAATTTTGGTGAAACTCTCCAATATGAAATACTGTCACAATTCCCTTCAGTTCCACCTAAGATGTTCTTCTCTAGCTTTACATTTGTCAAGAACACATAATTACAGATGAAACTATAAATGTTTACAATTATACTCTTATATACCTTGAAGGCATAGTCATTAAATGGTGCTCCAACAGGAATCACAATGCACTGCCGAGGAGAGAGCCAAAACGGCCATTTTCCAGCATACGATTCTGCCAAAATGGCAATCATTCTCTCAACTGAGCCCAAAATTGCTCGATGGATGATGACCGGTCGTTTCTTTTCTCCAGTTTCACTGAAATGAATAGGGTAAAGATGCTTAAATCACAAATAAATATTACACCATTATATGTCAATGCACAGTGGACCTGCAGAATTCACATCAGCACTTCACATATTGCTAAGATTGAAACGCACACTTACAGGAAATAAGCACAGTACTTCTTACCACTTTGTTTTTACAGTTCTTTACTTTTATCCATACCTAATGTATCATCCTGTATATAATCGTTAATTCATTAGTTAAAGGTAAAGCAGTCCCATTACAGGCCTGGACAGGCCCAGAGGGCTCCAGGAAGTTAAGGTTCCCAGATTTTGTGACAACGGCACAGGATGGTGGTAAGGTTGTCAGCCTTACACACCGGCCGCCTTTACCCCCAGGAAATACTCCTGGTACTCATTTCTGTTAGAGGCTGAGTCGACCCCAGGGCCATAGTATGATCGGGAGGATTTTATGTCAATGAAAAATTCCACTGACACCAGCTGGGATCGAACCAGAGACCTTCCGATTTGTAGCACAGCACCTTAACCACTGTGCTGCCGCGGTCCCCCATTAATTCATTACACCACAAATATACTAGACACATCAGAGATATTTTTTAATGCATGTATCTTGGGAGATGGTACTATAGCAAATTACAGTGTCTTGTGTGCCGACAGATTTGTTTTCCTTGCATCCTGTTGGAGTCAAAGTCTCTCTTCAGGTTGCCAATCTACTTCAACAAAACCCCTTCTCAAATTCTCTGTGAAACTCCACTGCAGTAGCAACATAATCATGCAGTCTGACAGAATATGTCAAGAATCTGCCAATACAGTACCCTTTATTCTAGGTACAAACATGTCCCTGTTGACTGCCCATTACAATCACCGTCCACCCATCCACATAAATAAAACGACTTCAAGAACACTGAGAAGACCTTCAGAACATCTTGTACTGGGGACCTACCTGCATGTCAACATGCATGCGCACTAATATTCCAGTGCACATGTGCAGTTCTGATCACACAGTTCCACAATGTCAACATGCTAAAATTGCACATTTAAAAATGCTGCAAGTGCCCTCCCCTCACCAATCTGCTCAAAATTTGAAGTAACCTGTGCTTGTACGATAAATCTGTAAGGACTTCGATGACATGGCTGTGGTCCAAGGTACCACACCAGACAACAGACAGTTATCTCTAAAGACCCAGTCCATAAACATTACCACTACACCAATTTGCTACCATATTAACACAAAATGTACAGAGATAGAATTGTTGATATTTTCCAATGGCTAATGTGCTCCAAGGACAGATACCAGTGGGAGGCATGTTTTAAGGTGCAGGTATGCAGCCGCTCATTTGCTGCAATTGTGGATTATTCAAATCCCCCCAGGGGTATTGATTTCTGTCCCTTGTGAGTGTTGTTTGTTGCCAGGTATAGAGGTCTCTGTAATGGGCCAATCGGCCGTCTTATTGAGTGTGGCGTGTCTTGAGCCTGAGGAGGCCTAGGCCCACTAGCAATGCTGAGCCATGTGGGGGGGGGGGGGGGAAGCACCAAGGAAGACAACTAATGGCACTGAAAAATGCATAAAGCATGCTTATGTAAGCTGCATCACCAAACTAAGTGTTTCTGGATATGTACTACACCACTGAACAGGGAGAGGACAAAAGAAAACCATCATCCAACAACTGATACACAAAGTAACCAACAAACACACAACCCAGTCATAAAGTCACACACAGTTCACAGTACTGACTGTTGTAAAACTGTTATGTAGATGCCGCATACCTCACATATCCCAAATTGAACCGAATGGGAAGCTGAAAATCCAGCTGTATGGTTGCACACTGATGTGGTCGCCGAAGAGCATCCAATATGGTTATGTCAATCTTTGGGCCATAAAAGGCACCATCTCCAGGATTTTCTTTCCATTCCACTCCAAATTCATTCAAACTTTCTGCCAGTTGCTATAAAATATTTCAAGTAATAATTAACTACATGAAAGTGACACCTGCATTACAATTATCACAGTGTCCTGTGAAAAAGCACATTACCTGTTCAGCTTCATCCCACATGCTTATCTCTCCCAAGTATTTCTCTGGTCTTGTAGACAAGACTAACTGTAAGCTAAATCCAAACACTGAGTACACATGCTTCAGAAAGTTGAGAGCACCTGAAATCTCTTGTCTAATCTGAAAGTAGTAAATATTCCTTTTTGCATTCATCATCATACAAATTCAGTAATAAGATAAAAGTGAATTGTTCAAACATGACAAACCTTTCCAAAATATGGTATAGTCAGTTACTATCAATAAAACACTGGGGAAAATTATGATACTGATGTCCACTTACCTGCTCCGGGGCACAAAAGATGTGTGCATCATCTTGTTGAAAACGACGGACCCTCGTGAGACCAGTCAATGCTCCCGAGAGCTCATTACGGTGCAGCACACCGAAGTCTGCCAGGCGCAATGGAAGCTCTCTCCAGGAGCGAATTCTCTGATCAAACATTAAACTAAGGGCATAAAAACACAATTCATTAAAAAGGAAACACCCCACAAACATGGCAAATGGCAGGACAAGCAATAAGTGAACACAATGACAGTGATTCACACAGATATGAGTACAAAGGTAAAACAGACAGTGCTATTGACAACAAAATTATGAAGCCTGAGTCTGTGGTGCAATACCACGAAAATATAACACTTGTGGAGTAACCTAACATGCTAATCAGTTTCGCATAATGTGTCAGAAAATCCCACGGGTTTCTTCACGTTGATATATTACGTGAATTACCACACTCACTGGTCATTTAATCTCTGTAAATGTCACACATCACCAGTAAAAGAGCTACAAACGTTGCATATTAAAACAGATAGAAAAAGGTATTTTTTTATATTCATTCTTTGAGGTAAGGACAGGTGACAGAATAACTGTGGCCCTCAGATTTAAAAGAGTAAGAAAGTTGTGCCACTACATGTAAACAATTCGATTCCGTTAACGCAATGGAAGCACAATGTTAACGCAATGTAAGTGCAATGTCAATTAACATATGAACTGTGGCATACATACTGAAATATTCAACATTGTTATTATCAAAATCGGGCAAAGGATATTACCACGTGACAATTCCACCTCCTTCCTCTCTTAATTTCCCTAAGATTCATTGTAATATTGTTATATCACCTAATTCTCCATCTTCAAAATGGCTAATATTAAAGATGTTTCCCTATCAGAATTCCAAATTTCTCGTCTTATGAATCTGAACTACAGATTAGTCAACTGTTACCCTAATGTAACAATTTTAACAATATCAGATGATGTGAATCTATCAGGAAGTTATTTGTTACTTGGCCTCTTACATTATCCCTTTTGGGTGCCAATATTTTTTCCAAGCACTCTGTTTATAAATATGTAAATTAATATACTTTTCTCACAGCATCAGCGAAATTTGTCTGTGCTTACCAGTGGCCTGGGCAGTTCATTGGTTTCAAAGCAAATGTTTCTTTCTCCACATCAAAAGAGAACATGTTATCCTGCAAAGCGAAAACATATTCATTATTGCAAGACACTAGTCACTGTGGTACCTGGGCTGGTATAAAACTGAGATGTCAGATTTATGGAACAAGGATTCAACAGTGGATGCTTGCAAAACATACTCTGGCCATAAAAACTGTACAGTTTTTACATAATAATAATAATAAATTGAAATATTACCCAGCTGAAACAACACCATTCTATGAAACAATACAAAATACAGCTTAATTACTACATCTAAGATAAGACTAATCTTCTGTTAAATGGCCCACCCATTATATATTACAGGTTTTTTTAATAATCTTAGCAGGTGCAACCTGCGCACCAGACAGCCACCTACAGAGTGTGACAGTACCACACGCTGTATAGTACAATTTGACCTCCTGATGATGAGCACAACAGTGCTCGAAACATGTAGAGGAATATAATAAATTTATTCTAAAACAAGAATTTGTGCATTAAGTTGGTCATTTGCTAAGATTATACCGAGATGCACAGTCAGCAAAACATAAAACAAAATTCTTAATGTCTATACACAAAATTTCCCATAAATTATAAAACTGTAGTACATGCACAAAATAATGAATTGTATACACGTTAAGTGCGGAGTTCATGAATCTTAAATATGCTGCCTGTTACAAGATACCACACTACCTTTAAAAGTTATTAATATATAATCATTTTAACGAAGGGCATACATATACACACAAAGCTGAATCAGAAGTTTTAAATCCCCCTAGCTAACTACACACTAGACACGCAGTTTCTGATCCAGCTACAGTGAGTAAATATTAACATATTCAATTGCATATCTTAAGAGTTAGGCTGTTCTCTATGGTAGGATTTTAATCTTCAGACAAATCTCTCTCTGTTCTGAACAAAGAATAAAAAAGAACTTAAAAAAACATTCAACTTACACAATGAAACTTTAAATGCAAAGATAATGGGACACTCCTTCAAGAATCCCAGTATCCACTCACAACCAAAACTCCAGTTTTAATAATGTGTGTGCATTATAATCACTAAACACAGGTCACTGTCATCTTACAACAACTCCAGCCATACAATACTTCAGGACATGGGCTGCAAATTCTCTCTCTCTCTCTCTCACACACACACCCACACCCATGCATTAGCTATTAAACTCCCAGTTAATACTGGGAAATATTAAATCTCTATTGCCACATGACAAAAGGAGCTCAAAGCAAAGGGCAAAATTGGTGAAACTGAAGGATTATTACGAAGAGAGTTACAACTCCTTCAACTTTGATCACAGTCAGAAATCTGACCATAAGCAGTAAGGAGCATCTAAAGTCCAATATGCCAAAAAGTAAGTTTATATGTTTGTGATACACATACATAATTAACAGCTTACATTAATGTGTGTGTCAGAATGACCCATATACCATGCTGACCACATCTTATTTTTGGACCAAAAATTCTGAATAAAATTAGCATTATAACCTATTGGCAGATTAATAAGGTTTATGATCAGACACATAAATTTACCTACATTATGTTTTTATACTAGAAGAATATATCTGAAACTTACTGCATAATGTGCCCAATGTCCTGAGGTCTGCCACAGCTTGGCATTGTAGACATTTGGCGAAACAACTTCTTGAAAGCCTCGCTTGCGATATTCAAACCTGATGAAATCCATAAGTGTGTTGTATATGTAAGCACCACGAGGTAAGAAGAAACATGACCCAGGACTCAATTCATGAAAGAAGTACAATTCTTGTTCCTGTCAACAAAGATTTCATACATAACAACATAAATTTAATTAAAATGGCTCAGAGAAACAAGTAACTAGAGATATACATCTTGTTGCAAATCGGGACTACAGGTACTAACCTTGCCAATTTTCCGATGATCCCGTTTTGCAGCCTCCTCTTGGAATTTTTCCCATTCCTTTAACTGTTTGTTGTCTGGAAATGATATTCCATAAACTCGCTGGAGGGACTCAGCATCACTCTTTCCTTCCCAGTATGTAGCAGAATTCTGCAATCAATAATTATCCTTTAGAAATTAAAGTGTTTTTATCCTATACAGATAGCCCATTCAGCCACCAATGTGTCATGTGTTTCTCAAAATAGAAAATTCAGAGCACATGTCAAATGTAATGCATATAAACCACTGCATAAGAATGTAGATTTTGATCTGTGGTAGGCACTGCAGTTCACAGATCACAATATCATGTCTAGTCCATAATTTGTTGACATTATCTGGCATTTTATTTTATCCCGTCATTCACAGACGGCAATAAGGGAAAGGTGGATAGAAAAAAGGAAGCCTTTGCATGTTATCAGAATGTAATAGGTTTCATGGCCTAGGGTGTAAGAGGCCTAGGGATATATATTGCTTACCTTGGTAATTTTTAAGGACTTCACTTTCCCCGTGTGCCGCACGTGTGGCCCTCTACACAGATCAATAAGTGGCCCACACCGATATGCAGTCGTTGTTGGAGTGTTCACTTTCTCATTCAGTATACGCACTTTAAACTTGTTATACTGAAAAATGTACACAACAGTATGACAAATATAGATAACACCCAGTCACACTGAGTTCTTCCTACTGACTAGAATAAAAAGGATCCTCCAGCAAGACAGTTACAAATTAGCAACAGTTACATCCATCCAGATGGTTGGGAACAAGGTCCAATAAGATTTCTTTCAGCAAGACCATGCTTAATGGCAGAGATAATTCAAAACACACAAATCTCAGTATAACAGTAAAATGGTTTTTCCCAAATTTTCCTTCCTACAGAACCTGTTTGGACTCCAAAAAGTGTGCTGGAACCCCAAACCTTACGTAAATAACATGATAAATTTATCAAGCCCCATTCATTACAATTAGTTTAATCCCATTAAATGAATAACCCTACAATTTGATTCACTGGTTTATTAATTTATCATGACTTATTTGCAATCATAATACACAATTCACAACACCTGAAGTAAAATTTAAAACATTAAAACCACACTTACATTTAATATAATTTTTTGTAGTGGCATTTCCTTGCCACTAGATACAATGGTGTCACTGCCATGGCTTGGCAACAACAATCACTGCTGTGACAACTAGGTACAAACATGAAGGTCATATCTGACATAAAGTAGGGTGGGGTTACATAACCATCCCATGTCTTACACCTTCCCTGGAGTTCATAAACATGACACCCACTTTCTCAAACACAGTAACCCATATTTGCTTTACACATGCCATGCATGTGTACCAACAATTAGATTTAGATGCAGGTATTTCCTGGCTTTACCTTGAACATCTCCAGAAGATCCTCCTTTCTGAGTTCAAGACGTTCAAAATTTTGTTTCTCTTTCACAATTGACTTCATTATATTTTCAACAACTGGGTAGTCTAAATTTGATACCTTAAAACAATAAAAGCATACAATCATTACAATAATTATGTTAGAAAAGCATGTTTATACAACAAATCACTATGCATGTGAACATGTCACTCTAAAAACACTTCAAGAGTAATATACAATAAATGCCACTAGACTTCTGATTGTGAGCACTGAACATAAAATAGTGTTAGATGACACATTTTATGGAGCATACACACTTAATACATAATGAAAAATAAGATATCTTGCTGCTACTTCTGCCATCTTGAAAACAATCACTCTTGTTTACCAATTGGACCCACAGTACCAGTCACCATCACATCACTAACTGGTAACTCAACCAACTCCTCTGCCTAGATTCCTTAGTTCACTCAGCAAATGACAGGGATGTATCTTAAATTAAGCAGTGAACACCTCGTCCTCACTGGTTTCAAGTCATCATTAATTTCCTGTTCTATCATATGACACTACAGAACACCATCAACCAAAGGAATTATTGACCTATTCATAGACTCTGACAAGTGTCACTCTCACACACTTTCTCTTTTTTTGTATCACCAAGCAACTATAATGAGTAACACCCACACTACATTAAATGTGATATCTAAATCTGGAATGGTACCAAATTTCACCAAAAGATTTCAGATTATTTCTATAATAAAACCAACCAGATGCACCAATGTCTCAAATTTGTTTTATTTTGGAATAACTCTACATGTTTCGGGCGGTCTTTCCATCCATCATCAGGAGTTCACGACTGTACATACAGTTGTGAACTCCTGATGATGGACGGAAAGACTGCCCGAAACGTGTAGAGTTATTCCAAAATAAAATAAATTTGAGACATTGTTGCATCTGGTTGGTTTTACTAATGAAATATATTACAATGCATGGACCTATGAACATCAAATTACAGATTACTACAAAATAATTTATTAAAAGCAGTACTCTTTCAGTACTTTTTTTCACAAAAATAACACTAAGTGCATGAGTCAAATCAACTAATAATAAAACACAAAATTATTTTCCAAAAGCTGTGCTCTACAGACATGCCCTCATGCTAGAAACAAGCATAGTTGATATGGTTTTCAGAATCAGCAGATTTAAAACTCCACTTCAGCAGACTTACTTGCTGATCTTCAATGAACATATCATAGTAGAATCCATTCTCTATTGGAGGTCCATAGCACAAGCAACCGCCATACACCCTCTCCATTGCTTCACCCAATATATGTGCTGTTGAATGCCAGAACACTTGCTGCCCTGACAGAAAGAGTGGTCCAACATCATTAACTGAGCACAATTCCACTTACTTACAATTTCAACGAGTTTCTAGAGTTGCATCAGTAGCAGCAGCAAAGTAAATACACCCTTCAAATGAAGAGTATGTTTATACTTAAAAGCTATTCACAGTTACCTTCATCATCATCGAACTTCAGTAACTGAAGCTGAGAATCTTCTTCTATAGGTCTGTCTAAATCCCACAGTTCTCCATTTATTTTAGCAATCACTGAGTTGTCTGCTAGTCCCTGGCTGTAACACAGTTGGCATTACATGATACCTCATTCCTGCATGTAACCTTTGCTTGACATCTAAGTGTAACAATTTCTTGGTCGTAAGTGTAGCTGCAAACTTCATGACAGCCTAAATTTAACCTCCATATTTCACCTGCACTTCTCACTGGAATGCTGGCTATAGGATAATCAGTGACCAGTCATTACCAGCTCAACAGCACTGGTTATGCATGACTGGTAACACACCAAACATCAAATCATATTAAACATTTAAACACCACACTTACGTAGAGTAATATCATATTGGAACAGCATATCATCCGTGCAAGATTAATGGTTTTACTGCCATGTGCCATGGACCAGAACTTCATACATGATAATAGTGTCGACCACATTAAGATGGTTTGAAATTACCATTTGGTACGGTCAGATGATGCTCTGTTACTAAAACCAACCACTCATTTGTCTTTTTACAGTTTTAAAACATCACCTATTTTATGCTACAATACCTATGCTCCAACAATTGCACATCCTACCCATGACAACCAATATTGGCAAAATATATAGACAACAAACATGTCCACCTACAGGAACTTACCTGTAACTTACATACATTAATGAACTCCCACGAACATGACGCAAATTACGCTGTTTTAATAAAAATAAAGCTTCAAAGATACATGTGTGTGTGGATCAAATAAAAAGATTTTAAACCTTAAAATGTCTGCCATACCTGATTCCTTTAGCAACCTCGTACGGAGTTGTGCGCCATGAGTGTCCTTCAATAACTTTTCCATCTGACAATGTAATCTTTATAGGTAATGACATTTTAGCTGCTAGTTCTTCCTCATACTGCAACTTCAACTTATCCCACAAATGAATCCTTTCCTGCAGATGTAATAAAATAAATACAAGGGCATCTAAATCAGCCACCTTCACAAGCAGCACTTCAGACAGTTACAACCCTGTGAATGATACAACTGCACAGCACAACACGACAGCTGTTGCCTCTGCTGAGATACTACCCCAGCAATGAAGGATGATTGTTGCTTAGCAGACTACCATCCAGGCTGCAACATTCTTTCACTGCTCCAACAGTCAGCCTTGTTCATATGTAAATGCTTCACAATCAGCAAAAACTTGTGAAAGACTAATCTCCAACAAAAGTGATAACATTTTTAAATCATACTGCATATCTGGGACAGCTGAATAAACCATTAAAAAGCCTCAGTCCATGGGATAAGAAATATGACTTGAAATTTCCTGGGATAAAATCTGAAGTGATAACTACTTAACTGTACCATTGGCCCTGAAATTATTGCTACTACCACATGCAACATGTGTAGTATTTGTAATTGCAGCTGCTGTATGTACAATAGGTCAACAGATCACTGTAATCTAATACACATACCTCAATGTAGGATGGCCATGGACTAAGCTCTGCAACACTGGTTTTATCACCTCCTCCCTTCTTGTCCTTGTTAACTTTCATTTTTGCCAACTAGAACAACGAACATGAACAAATCACACAAATTATAATTGGTAATCAGACAAATCATTTAAAAATGGGAGGGATGTTAGTCAGATTATACAGAGTTTAACTTTATATGGAGAATCTATATATATAAAAAAAGGAATTTTGAAACACACATCACGAAATCTCCAATATGTTTAATTACACTAAAATAAATATTGGTCCCAATAATAACTGCTAACACATTTTAAAAAATACACAATGTCCCCACATAAATACTGCTGTATTTACACGAAACAGAGATAATCCATGTGGGTTATGCAAAACAAAGAATCAGATTATATTAATAAATGTCCAAAAAGATGCAACACAAAGCAGTCTATTTATTATTCTGCAAGTTCACTGTACATGTTTCGGGTGTCAACCACACCCATCATCAGGAGTACACAAAACTGTAACTACAGCCTGTGCAGCCACCTTCCTCCAACGTAGCCAAGTTGGCCACGTTGGAGGGAGGTAGCTACACAAAAAAAATGACCAGTA
>Ga0123353_10013079_pt1 | contig 11862 bp, 5 predicted proteins | sample TergutLab28metaG_3_FD_92763 | JGI IMG/M metagenome (GOLD analysis project Ga0123353, IMG submission 92763) | Labiotermes labralis P3 segment gut microbial communities from Petit-Saut dam, French Guiana - Lab288 P3 | ecosystem: Host-associated > Arthropoda: Insects > Digestive system > Gut ... | reverse complement strand
GGGACAAAAAAAAAAGAAGTTAAATTTTGTTGACCAGTGTAATTGTAGGTAGGTCCCAATTACCGAGTCGCGGGGGAGGGAAACATCCCCGACCGTTTATCCGCGCTGCTGAGCTCGGTGGTTGACATGTACGAGCATTCCACTTCACTTGCTGGTCTTATTGTCACCGGTACAGGAAATATTAATCATTGATCCTTCCGGGAGACGAGCCATCGATGTCCAACCCATAGCCGGTCACGTAGGTTTGAGGTGCCACTACTCCATTAATATAATAATAATAATAATAATTAGGAAGCTGTACCAGGAAAACGTTCGATAGATTCACTACAAAAGACAGCTATACTTGGAACATCACACATAATACGGAAAGTACTGCAGTGTGAAGCTTGAAGCCTTAGTGGTGGGGATCACCGCTGGTTCAAGAGAAGTACCAGGAAGAAATGCCTGTGACAAGAAACATCCATATTTTATAATAATAATAATTCAGTTCTTTATTATTTATGTTTTAGCACAAAGCCATTAAGCCAATTACAGAGACGGCACGGGAACATAAGAATAATGCAGAAATAACACAGAACAAACGAAAACTCATAGAAAAGGGATAATATAAGAAAATGTCTAAAAACGGTATTGATAATGGTGTAAGTAATTGTTAAAGAAAAACTGTTATGAGAGAGAGACTGTTCACGAATATATTGATAACACCATTCCACTCAATTCTGTTTATTGACTTGCAGGCTTAGATTCGCAGGGCCACTTGCTAAACGAACACTCGAGTGCAACAATACACAGATACACAGCCACTGAAAAAATTGTTTGACCGAGGAGGAAAAAGCAGAAAGAAGACACAAAATATAACCAGATTAATTACAGTCATCCTGTCTAAATTAAACTCGCAAATTCGCACGAAACGACAGTGGCCGAACTGCAGCGTAACATCTGCTTAGATTTCTGATCATCAGGGGTCGGAACTTGTTTGCAAATCTGATAACCGGACAAATACTTCGTCTCCAGAAAAAAAAAATGGCCAGTCTCAGGCTGGGCATACGATAACGACAAAACGTTGAGTTATGAGATTTTTATGACTTAGTCCTACTAATTTTGCTGATCTTGCTTCCTGCTACAAAATTCGTGACACTTAGGAGGTCACTGGGCAACTAAATGATCACGTAACGTTAGTATAATTAGTAATCCCAAGTACTGTACACTGATTGGTCACTTAATCGCCATCTGGCAACATACTTGTGGACCCCTGAGACAATGACTGTGATTATTATTATTATTATATTTGTTATCACCTTTATTCAGGGTACTACTACTACTGCTACTACTACTACTACTACTATAATGATTATTATTGTACTAGTGCTGCACATTCTTCAACCTGTCGCAGAATCAGCTGCCATAAAATATTCGTTTGTGAAGTGAAAGGATAAACGCACCATAAATTGTCACTACAGTCCATAGGGGCACCCAGAATTTTTGGGGGGGAGGTGGTGACCGTGAGGCTATATATTATGTTTGATTTTAAGAACTATGTTATGAAAATCGCGTCAAAATCTCCGATCTGACATCTAGTTAGGTTACAGGGAAAATTGAAACTGAAAAACAAGGTTATCTACAGGTTCGTGAGTTTTTATTACGTGTTTCTCTATTCAAGTATATCGTCATCAGCCGACTGCAGTGGCTGATTTAGGCTGAGGCGTACATCACGTAAAACCTTTGATATCGTGTCTGCAAAATATATTTTTTTTAAATTTTACTTTGGGAGGGGATGCAGCTTGAAAGAACCCCCCCCCCCTCCTCCCCATTGAGTGCGCCAATGCTACAGCCCAACATGAGCCTGTGGATGGAGTATATCACCGGTCTTTCACGATTTCTGCTCTAGATGGAGCTGTGAGTTCTTGTCACGTATTTCTCACTTTAATCCACCGGGAAAGATTCCCCCGAGGTCGCTGGATAGGACGGTCGTGAGTCACAACGCCGCGCCGGTGTGGACGTGGTGGTGAGAACTCTCCTTCCCTTCTGGGAATTCAGCCACAGTCAACACTGTCGTCAGCCGTGGCCTAGTCCACAATACCGTCTGAGGCATCGGACTACGTCATTCACGACGGCAAGCTTACTTTCACAAGACATCGGAATCTCGTGAGGGTACTCTGTCCACATGAGCAGTGTAGTTAACTGGAGACTGAGTTTCGTTTAAGCCTACGTTACACGGTCTTTCCCAGATGTCACGTGAAACAACGTACATAACCAGTGTTTCATATAACCTTGTTTCAGTCGTAATTGACTGAGCGCGGAGGAGAATTGCTGTCGGCGTTTTAGATGGCGCTGTGTCGTGAAATCAATGTCAGTCTTCTGGAACAAACTGAGTGAGTGGTGAAGAGCGTTTTAGTAAATCACATGACGAGATACGTAACTTTCTGTGTTAATAAGAGAAACGGTTGCCATTAATTGAGCCGTACGGTGCAAAACAGTACGATTTAGATTTTCATCCTTTCACCATGCATTGTGTAGATTATTTAATTGCACACTACAACACACACACACATATATATATATATATATGTATATATATATATGTATTATTTAAGAAGTCTAAAATTTACATTAAAACATTTAAAACGCTCCTACATGTTGCGATCACACGATCTTCCTCAGGGAGAAAATATTGTTCCTTGCTAAAGTTACCATAACGAAGTAATTCACTGAATGTTTTAAATTTTATATATACATATATGTATGTGTGTGTGTGTGTGTGTGTGTGCATGTGTTGGTGTGTGTAATTAAATAGTGCGATTTACATTATGGTAGAGGAAATTGCAAGGTAAGTTGTGCATGGAGTGCGGATTATGAAAACAGTATCTATTTGCAGGACTGGAATTAGCTGATTCATAAAACTGTCCATAGAGTATAAGTAAACGGAAAGAGGATATTTTCTGCACTTTATTTCTGTAGGCAGCGCCACAAGTAAAACTGCCCGGAAAAGTTTTGAGACCTTACTCGGAAAGTTCAGAAGAATAAAGGCTTATTCACCAGGTGTAGATAAACGGTAAACTTCACGATCCGGCCGCCTTACCTCCAGGAAAAGAGTCCCTGACATTCATTGAATACGAGGCTGACTAGGATACTGAGCCGTTCCGGACGTCTTAAAACTCTGCCTATAACATGCCATGAAGTCACAGAGCGGGAGTAGAGGTATAGCGCTAGTTTTTATTCATCCTCGGTGTTAGAACGGGGTGGCTGGTCAACGTCACGGCCCGACCGCTTTATCCCAGGCAAAGAGCACCGGTACCCGTTGTACAGGAGGCTGAGTGGGCTTCGTGACCGGTCTGGACGGGTGAACCTCGACCCCGCCGCGGTCCGAACCCCAAACCGCCCAACGCTATCCCGGCTGCTACTCCGGACGCTGCAAATAACATAAATACGGCAGAACTCCACTAATCCGGATTAACGGGGACGGCGAGGTAACCCGATATGCAGAAAATCCGGATAATTGAAGTTTTCTGTGAAAATATGCTATATTGGCAGTGCGAATTTCGGCTGTTACTCTTTACAGTATGTACCTGTATCTAAACCTTTCGACCACGCCTGATCTGAAGTTCTAGAAGCTATAACACTGTACTGTACTTGATCCGATAACCGGTAATTTCAAGGCAAGTTAACTTTGTAGAATGATGGATAAATTTACCCGAAGCGCCAAGCCGATCCGGATAATTGGCCATATGGATAACCAGCGTCCAGATAAGTGGAGTTCTACTGTATCTATTTGCCACGTTGATAATCGAACCTCATTTTCTCGGTCGTCCGGATCGCAGCCCAGCTGCTATCCATGTTGTTGCACTTACAGTTGATATGTCGTTTGAAACTCTGGTTACAGGGCTGGGAAAGGGGGTCAAATTAGACAGACGAATAGAGTGGGTGCAAAGCACTATGCACAAATAAGCGGAAGAGCATTTCCTGTGTTCTGTACCAGGAATGTTGGACAGACTGCTGTCAGGGTCGATGCTTCTTTATTTCAGTAGGTGCTGTTGCAAAGAAATTGCAAAAGGCGACTACTAGCTTTGTCATGCCCGGTTGTCTGCCTGCCCGTCCGCATAGAACGAACCGTTTGGCCCCGGTCGGATTTTTTTTTGGTGGGGGGATGGGAGTTTTATTTAAAAAATGTGTCCATTAAATTCAAGTTTGGCTAAAATCTGACAAAAATAAAAGATATTTTACGTGAAGACCTGCCTACATTCATGCTAATATCTCGCTGTTTATGAGATAAGTCCAACAAATAAATTTGACATTCTGAATGCAGTATGGCGCCACAGGGATGGGATGTGAATGCTAGGTAACTGAAACAAAAGTACAAGCAATCATAATATTTAATATATATTGCTTGATATTAAACCATAATTATATGGTATGACGCCACGTCAATATATATATGTATGTATATATACATATATATACCCAGGGTAATGAAATACTACTCCCCAGCTGGAAGAAGGAATCATGGTAGGCCTTTGAAGAGACTTCTGGATACGTGAGACCGGAACGGGTCAACAAGTGGCCCAACTCCATGAAAGATATATACTCGCAGTTTGTTCTAATGTGACGCAATAATGCAGTGACGCTTTCTTTATCTTGTTACGTAATTTTATTGTACATTTAATGATTTTCTACTTCGTGCGATGTGCATGTTGTGTAAGTAAGAAAAATAACATAAATATAATAATAATAATAGTCGATATTTATTGCTTATATGCAGATTATATATAATTATTATTATATATTACGCAAAACTTATATTGTTCTATATATTACAGATATCGTCAAATTCGAAGGGGCGAAACTCCGAGTCTATGACCAATAAATGTAAATGAAATCCTTTAAACGCTGAATGAAATCCCATCTGCCATCTGCTGGCATTATTAGGAGCTCACCATATTCTCCACGTTGGCAGGATAAGGGTTAAAATCCACACAACGCAGAAATTTAGGCCAAAATAACAGGTTATTAAAGGAAATACAGTAACATGCAGTAACATATAATAATACATCATATTAATAGTAATGACATTCTCTATCACCCATAATTTGGGAAAATACTAAAAGTTGGACCCCAGGATGATAAATGTTCGATCACGTGACATTATTACAGAATGTGAAGAACCCTAAACGTCTCAATGATACGCTCTATTAACGTATCTCCTCTCTTTAATGCCACGCCAATACTTTTAAGAACAATGTTAATTCCGAATACATGCCCCAGATTTAAATAGCTGAATTTGCCAAACAAAATTGGCTATCCTGTGTTAACAACATGTCGGACCTGAGAGCGTGGAGACGAAAGCAATTCAGTTCAATTGTTGGGGATAGCATGGAGCCTCATAAAGGCATTCCTTGGGCTTTAGAATTGGGCCAGTCTTTCCTGGTATTAATGCTTAACACTCCAAGTCCAGTAATTATCACATGTGCTCACAACGTTTAACATTAATGGAATTTTACGATCACCCGCGGTGCTTGTTGCTGTGTGTTAACATGGCATTCATGATAAACAGGGATGATTTCCCTATAGAGCATTAATCTACTGGTTTATATCGAGCATTGCCCGAACACAGTTCTCTCGTAATACGTCTGGGCAAATAGCTGGCAGGAAAATTTTGCATTTTATATATTCGTGTAATTGTGGTTAGGCTGGAGAACACAGGGATTCATAACACGCCTGGGGAAGCCCTCATCGAACACCAAGTTTTCACAGAACCTATTTACGAAATTTGTGGCCCATATAGTTTTGGAAGTTACAGCACAGCTTCCCTTTCAGTTTGTGTTCGTACGACCAGTATTTTTACCCCCCAAGACCAACAAGTGTGTCTTTCCTTAACTGCACCAATGTAACCATTCTTTCCTTCCATTTCACGCGTACTAATCAATATGGAAGTCAAACTGTTATTTTATTGCCAGTACTGAAAATAAAATGAATGACTGATTTAAAAACTAGTAGCCTTAACATACAAAAAGAACAAGACAGAAAAATTAACAAACAGACGTATATTTTATGTAACTGCAAATAGGAATATGTTAGGAAAGAGGACGTAATTTTTAGCCAGAAGAAATTCGTAAGATCGTGGATATTGGCTCTGTTTAGCACCCACATTACCACTCACGTTCGAATGCCTAAAACTACAGAGTAACAAAGTGCATTTATATGTAATTTTGTATTTAATGTTGGTGGCATTGACATTTTAGTTTCTGCTATGTTTCCTGTACGCAGTTCGCAGCAAAGAGCACCCTACAACAACAACAACAACAACAAATAAAAGAAGTGTGACCCCAGTGAGGTGATTTCTCTGGTAGTAATAGACGAAAGCTTGTGTTGAACTCCTGTTCTCTAGTCAGCCGCTAGCCTAGTCACTGCAACTAACTAATATGACTGCCTGTTCATGTAAGTGATACTGCAGTGAATAAATGTGTGTAATAATGAAGAATAAATACATCATCAAGCAGGCATATCATTACTTACTGGCCAACTAAAGACTTAACTGATAAAGTGACAAATATTGAGCACATTTGTTGATAAATGACATTTTAATTAAAAAATTGGTAAATTAAAAATAGACGTGGCTGAACTATGGTGGCTCTTAAATACGTGTGGGAAACATGGCTCGACAAATTATTGTAGGAGCTTTTTTTTTCTTAGTAATTAACCAACTTGATGCACAGATTCTTGTTTTATAATAAGTTTATTATATGCCTCTACATGTTTCGAGCACCATGTGCTCATCATCAGGAGATCAAAACTGTATTATACACCATCTGGTATCATCACACCTATAGGTAGCCGTCCGGTGCACAGGTTGAGAGAGGACTGCAGGTGTGATGATACCAGATGCTGTATAATACAATTTTGACCTCCTGATGATGAGCACATAGTGCTCGAAACATGTAGAGGCATTTAATAAACTTATTATAAAACAAGAATCTGTGCATTAAGTTGGTTACCTACTAAGATTATACTGTGATGCACGGTCAGCAAAACATCAAAATATTGTAGAAGCTGTTCATTAAATAATCATATAACTACCAACAAATTACGACAAATAAATTGTCGGGTTAAAGGTGTGTGATTTGATACAGAGCGTGTTAAATACCTTAACAAACGATGTAGCTAGTTAATTAGCTCAAAGTAACGTACATTTGACTTAAATAATTTATGTTACAGCTGAATGAAGCAGCATTAAAATTAATGTACCAGTAATTAAATAGATATATACTACATAAAGAAAACCGGATGATAGTCATGTAATGGCAATTACTGCCTTCCATCTTGTCATTTCTTGTGAAGCATCCTATACCCACTAGGGACTCGATATAACTCAACATAGTTATATTCCCCTTACCCCTTCTACTACGTCTGACTTCCCCGCCCCTCCATCACGTCATGCAAGGTGGTTTCAAAACTTTGTTTTCTCGTAGCTTGCCAGATCACTACGAGACTTTTGCATGTGGAGGGAAAACACTAATCGTAAAGACGCCGATTATCGCATGGCGGCGCGTCGCTGTCACTTGTGCCCGGTTTCTCTGGAGATACGTTTGTTTACCGAGGAATGTTTTTAGGAAGTCACGTCGGTTGCTGTTCGTACCGCTGCGTGCTAAGCACGTTCCAGCAATCGCGAAACTGAAGCGTGTTTTTCTAGTGGTGGTGACGTATGACCTACGTATGTCAAAAGCCTAAGGAGGATGGGACAAAAAATACTAACATCTGTGATCCGGGCAGCAAGCTGATGCGTACCTTACAGTGGGCAGCCCGTTCGACCGTACTTTGAGTGCGTTCACACGGCAGTTTCAGTGTTGCTTATTCCAAATGTAGGTTCATTATTTTTTGCAACAATTATTACTAGTGATTACGAGTGAATTGTGTGAGGTGTGTGACACAAGGTGAAGCTATGCGCCACTCTTTAACTTTATCTGCGTGGTAATGAAACTTGAAGTGATTCCATGCCGTGTTGATGAACGAAGGTTTCTAAGTGACCTGTGATTCGTGAAGCAGATTGATTTTACGTTTGGTAACAGTGTAGTATTGTTCTCCAATAAATCGTCTGCTGCACATTTATACTCGTGAGCACACCAGCTTAACTCGTATTTATTTATATTGTGGTTCTTCTCCATAACACTTTCAGCGTTTGTTTAGCAGTTTAAATTCGGCAGCTCTAGAGGCAGTGAGAAATAAATATTTCGGGTAGAAGGAAACCCATGAAAACGGCACAATAAAAGCTGTAACTGTTTTGTTGTAAGTGAACCGCAGCAGATGATTGTAGTGCAGATTGTGCTGTCAGTATTTCACATGGTGTGCAGTTGGCAAAAGTAAATTGGGGGTAACAATTAACATTTGGAAATAAACATGACATATAATTAATCAAAATGAAAATTAGCCCTTACTGTTACTGTTTGTTGTTTGATGAGAAGGGCACAATAAATAATTCATTAAATGTTTCACTATGCGTTATCGGTGAGAGCAGAAGTGATTTCTGCGCCCCGTTTGACGGGTAACGTTAGAAATTGTGCGTGAAACCGATTTTATGCTATACGCAGTCAGACGTCACTCATTTTCACAGGTTGTGTTGGCTAGCGGTTAAGACCAACGGCCAACTTAGTGGTCCTCACCTTGAAACGGACACTTTTGAGTGCAGTGGGCAACAAGCTGCCCGTAGAATAGGAGTTGATTTAGTGTGGCGAAGTGCTGCAGTACTGTGTGATGTGTTCTGTGAGTGCTTGTGCATCGTGTTCAGCATGAGGTTTCAGTTATGGCCGATCAGAATAACAAGAAGGCTTTATATTCGTCTGCAGTGGCTTGTTTAGGTTTCATCTGCTTTGCAGTTGGTGCTGCTGCCGTCGGAATTCCAACATGGGGTTACTTCGACAATCCACAAGGTTAGAATACTATTTTATGTGTTGCTTCGATAATCGATTCCAGTAAGCTACAATGCAACGTTACGGTTAAACTGCTGTGTTATGGGTTCCAAACGGACATAGTCCACGACAGGCGCGTAGGGGGGCTGCCGGACTGCTGCTCCCCTAAGCGAAATAAAAAAAAAAACACGGATTTTGTAGGCACAATGATATCAAACGTTTTATGTGCCTCACGCATCAGCCGAAATCAGCAGCTGAAGTTGGCCCAGACTAGTACAAACTTTAAGGTGGGCATGGTCAGTTGCTCCTTGTTAGACTGGTAACAAGAATTTTAACACAAAATGTAATAATGTAATGAATTTGTAAAATTGTGGCGCCAGTCTGTACAGAGAGCACTGTATACTGCCTTTAGTGTTGGTACATTTGTTTGGTCCGAAGATGACTCGTGTGGGCCGAAACATGTCTCAATACACAGCAAAAACTTAGCTGCCTGGACGTTTATAATTTCAATAATTATCAGACTAAGTACGCTGGAAGTTAAAAAAATAAAATTAACTTAGGAAGTTGCCGATGGGCTTTAAAAACGATAAGATTAGACTTTGTGGTCAGAGGTTAATGAGTGAGTCTTGGAACGTGTAGGTATGTTCGTGCGTATGCAAATGCAGTTGCAAACGGTGGTGTGTTACACTTAACACTTATTTGATTTTGTATAACATAAATCTTAAGCTCAAAATTATATATAGCGCCATGGTCAGTCCCCCCCCCCCCCCCCCCTCTCCAAGTAGAAAATCATGGATGCGCGCCTGGTCCACAAGGTTAGAGTGTTAACGGGTTCGTCCAAAACTTTCGTAACTAGTTACCGGAGCGCACGGCGTCATGCTCTGCAAGACATTAATCTTCATTATCTCAGCCATTCTAACCTCAAAGTTGACATGTCTTGTATCCTTTGTCATGTCGCCATATTTGCGTGCGATGTGTTACGTGGCTATGATTTACTGCCGATAACAAGTTACCTGTGCGGAAGAAACGGATGTGTGATGTGTGTGGAAGCGAAATTCACGTGTCCGGATATGGAACTGCGAACAGGCTGTGGTGTCAGACTGTGTAGCCAGAACTGCATTTACCCACAGCATGGCGAGTGCCGGAATTTTCGGAACGTCGTTGTCACGGTCGCGCAGTGTCACGGAGAGAGTTTCATTTTCATGTGTAAAATTTGTTTCTTGGTTTCGGCGTTATGTCTCCGTTAAAGGTTTGGTTACAAGGCCTTCCCTAATCATTCTAATAGTGACAGTCGAAGCAGCCATATTGCGGGGTTCTTGTGACGTTACAAAATTATAGCAGTGCTCTGGCGGTGACATTCAGCCGCATTGCCATGAACAATACACATATTGGTGTTTGTGTCACATTTTAAGTAAATGCCTTGTTGTGAATTTACATGTAAAAATGTAGTACGCAAGTGAGAAGAAATAATTGGGAAACGAGTGGGTGTTTTATTCTTATAATAGAAGCAAACGAGATGAACTGTTTCTCAAATTTGTTTTGGTAAAGAACTCTACATGTTTCGGACAGATCTACTGTCCATCATCAGGAGTCTTAATAATGTAATCGCAGCAACTGGTGTTTGTCATACGGGTTGTGTTGCCTGTCTGCTAGCGTGGTCACTAGCAGTCAACATAACTAGCATGACAAATACCAGTTGCTGTGTATACAGTGTTGAGACTCCTGATGATGGACAGGAGATCTGTCCGAAACATGTAGAGTTCTTTACCAAAATAAATTTGAAAAATAGTGCCTCTCGTTGGCTTCCATTATATGAATATATCACGATTCACGGTCCTCTGAATGTCAAAAGAGTGGGTGTTTGTTCGTTTCTGTTATCTTATAATGCATGGGTGCACTCATTTTCCAAAAATCTAGGCAACACCTCAAACTTATAGGTCCAGGAAGGAAGACACGAAGCAAGTTTCTTATGGTGATGATCCATAAATATTAGGTGACAGCGTACAAACTGTATAGCGACTCACTACGGGCTGGACGATCCGGGGATCGAATGCCGGTGGGGGCGTGATTTTCCGCACGCGTCCAGACCGGCCGTGGGTCCCACCGAGCCTCCTATACAATGGGTACCGGGTCTTACCCGGGGGTAAAGCGGCCGGGGCGTGGCATTCACCACCCACCCCCATTTAGCGTCAAGGTTAAGGAAAGAGTAGAGCTATACCTGTACTCCCCCTCTGGGCCTTCGTGGCCTGTTCTAGGGTGTACCATACAAAATGTTGCCTGGGCGACTTGACACCCGGGATTTGTGCATCCCTGTTGAAGGAAATGAAGTTATGTTATTGTGCTCTTTTGTCCGAATCCCGTCCGAATAAATTTCAAATCACCGTTGGACAGTAATTAACGACAATATAGTGAGATGTGGCGAAAGTTTTTAGGTTATACGAAGTACCTGGAGTTGATACAGCGCTGTTAATTATCCGACTGGTTTGGGAAGGTGTGGTGCTTGGCGAGAGATGTGGCTTGTTGAGTCATGCCACTTGGCCTCGCTTGCCACTGCTGCCCACTGTCAATGGATCACAATTGACCAGACCCCGCACTTTCATTGTAAGATATGGTGGAGAGACATTCAGTGGGCCAGTGCAGAACTTAGCTGCGCAGTTGATGTGCCGTGGTACCTGGAGAGACCAGATTGTTCCTGGGACGAGGTGATACGTAATTTTACGGTACGAAGGTCGAGGATATAGGGTTCTGTGTTCTCACGATGAGAGTCAGATTACGGTAGTCTGGGATGTGATGCATTGTGGTTTGGTAAATGATCCTCCGTCGCATTGGTACTTGTCTGCCAAACTACAGGGCATCATCATCTTTCACAATCTGCGTCACTTGCGACAGATATAAGGAATTTTATGTTTATTGGACCGTGCATCATTGTAATAGTTGAAGAATAAAAGACTAACTTGATGTCACT
>Ga0123353_10013078_pt1 | contig 11864 bp, 7 predicted proteins | sample TergutLab28metaG_3_FD_92763 | JGI IMG/M metagenome (GOLD analysis project Ga0123353, IMG submission 92763) | Labiotermes labralis P3 segment gut microbial communities from Petit-Saut dam, French Guiana - Lab288 P3 | ecosystem: Host-associated > Arthropoda: Insects > Digestive system > Gut ... | reverse complement strand
TCAGACCGAAAATAAAAGAATATGGTCTTCGGCGGTGGTGCTTAGAAAAAGCGTGATGCGGGATTCGCCGGGCTTTGAGCCGGGAAGAAAAATCGGCGAGGATATCCGCATGTGGGCGGAATTGCTGATAAATCACGACGCGGGTTACTGCGACAGGGTTCTGGCGGAATATAACCGGTCAGCCTCCAATATGAGCAGTAGAAAAAAGCATGACCGGAAGGATTCCGCGCTGGCGGACATTCTCGAGCGGGCAATTGAAAACGGGCACCCCAACGCGGCGGCCATGACGGCGTACCTGAACAACGCCAGACGCGAGCTTTATATGTACAATATGAACACCGGCAACCGGGAATACGCCCGGGGACTGGCGCGAAAACTGACCGGAACAGGCGGCTTCAAGAGGGGCATAATGGTATTTATGACCAGACTTCCGGCGGCGTTGGGCAGGCTGTCCTCCCGTGTATTTTACAAGTTAAAGCTCTGATTCGTAATGCGATTTAAGAAATTAAAGACAAGAAGCCGCGTCCGGTTATAAAATTCTAATATTAAAAATAAGATAATTGCATTTAATTCTGAAATGCAATTATAATAGCAACATTGGGTGTAGAATACTCACAGAACTCAAGTTGGAAATAAAAAGAAAATATGACATAATTTTCCAGCCCAATTCGCCATTTTCCGCGCCCCATGTGTTGTAAAATGTAGTTATAAGTTATTCATCCGGTTTTCATTTCGTACGTAATGCCTGTCAGGCGTTATATAATAGGAGGAAAAAAGAGATGAGAAGTCTGTACAAAAGGGCAGAGATTGACGACCCCGCTGTTTTTTCGCTGGAATATTTTATTTTTTGCGAAGACAATAACCGCTACGGGTTGGAAATCGTCAAAAGGGTTAATGAAGAATGCGTTGAGTCCAGGAAGGCAAGGAATCTTTGCGAGTCCCGGGGGGAAATTGAGCAGATCGCGGATCGGTTATTTCGCGGTCAGGTAACGCCGGTAGCACTGGAGTATATTGTGGAGGATATGCTCTATGAGAACTACTACCAGCGCGTGGCCGCGGCGATTTGCTAGAATCCCATCCATCAAGAAACTGTAGGGGACATCATCCAAATGCACCTTGGTGCTATGTGTCCCGCAGACCAGCGGGCGACCGGGGACGGTCGCCCCTACAAAACGACGTTAGACCGGCGTTCATCTAAAACAGCGAAACACAAAAAATACTTTGCCTTTCGGGCGGGGTGTTTTTTTGTCGGTGCGGATTTTATACTTGCTTTTTTTATAAGGAACTGCTACAATGAAAAAACATTCGACTTGCGCGGATTTTGCTTTTTGGGGAGGAAGTCTAATGAATCTAAAATCTATGACGTCGGAAAAAGCTGTACGGAACTTGTTTTTTGCAGCCTCGGTTCTGTTGCTTTTGATGATGGCTGCCGCAACGCTCAGCCGGGCGACATGGTTTGACGAAGCGTTCAGTCTGGAACTCATAAACAACTCATTCCCTAAGATGATAGAGCTGGCGATTCCGGATGTACATCCTCCGCTTTATTACATAATTTTAAAAATAGCCGTTGACACGTTCGGGCTTCTCGTGCCGTCATTGAGTGAAAATTTTGTAGCCAAGATGGTATCATTGATTCCTTACATATTGCTTGCGGCGTTGTCCATGACAAAAATACGCAGAATTTGGGGAGATATTTGCGGTGCGGTTTATATGTTTTGCATGTTGAGTATGCCGCAGTTTATGTATTACGGTATAGATATACGCATGTACAGCTGGAGTCTGTTTTTTGTTACCTTAAGCTATTTGTATGCGCAGGAGATAATGAACGGGGGCAAAATCAAGATAAAAAGCTGGGTGTTATTCAGCCTGTTTTCGGTGCTGGCCGCCTACACACACTATTACGCCTGCGTTGCCGTTGCGGTCATATATGCGTTTTTGGCGGTTTGGCTTTTCTTTAGTGACAAAAAAAGCCTTAAATTATGGCTGGCTTTTTCGCTGGCAACGATTGCGGCGTACGCTCCGTGGATAAAAGCCCTGGTGATTCAGGTGTCTACAGTCAGCGGGGAATACTGGATTTCTCCTGTTACAATACGGTGTGTGCTGGATTACACATATTTTGTAATGGGGCCGGTGAAAAAATTGGGATTGATACCGCTTGCCGCCTGTGCGGGATGTGCCGTGCTGTTCTTTAAAACCAAGCCTCCGAAAAACATAAAATGGATCGCGGTGCTGGGTATTACCGTTTTAGTGGGAACGGCGGTAATCGGAACTGCAGTTTCTATAATTGTGAGACCGGTTTTTTTCCATAGATATCTGTTTCCGTCTCTGGGATGCTTCTGGTTTTTCTTCGCAATTGCGCTTGGTCGTGTTTTTGAAACAAAAAAAGTTTTTGCGATGATCATCTGCGCGGCGTTCCTTGTTACAGGCTTTTATAACGGATATAATTTTGCAAAGGAAGAGATCACGTATTACCGGAATTTGCAGGAGATAAAAGTGGCGGTTGAGGTTATAAAGGATGATGATATTATCATAGCTAACGGTCCGCTGCTGCCGGGATGCGTATCTTACCTGACGGGCCAAACCGTGTATTACAAAGGACTGGACGGAAAGACTTTTGATGAGGTGCAAAGGGTAGTTCTAAAGCATGTTGAGAATATGCCCTCTATTGATGAAGTGAATGATTTAGCCGGTGAAAACTCAACTATTTGGCTGTTTAAAGATCCAAAATTCGATGAAAATGCAGTTATTGACGCGGAGTTTGAAGAAAACGGAATGAGCTTGACAGAGATCGGCCGGTACGAGTTTGAACAGGCACCGTTTACATTGTATAGAGCTGAACGCCTGAAAAACCCGGAATAGCACAGGTCAGAATATCCGCGAATACCCTGCGTTAATGGCGGGGTATTCTTTTTTTGTCGGCATGACTTTTTTCACCCAAGCATAATATAACTAATAGAACATACTTTTTCGGCGGTGTGTTTTATGTGTTTTCCACAAAAATTTCTATTGACTTTTCGGGGATGAAAACTTATAATGAAGAAAGTCTGAATGTGTAGAAAAATGCAAAGGGGTGAGCTTTACATGAGCGGGATACTTAATCCGAAGGCCGTAAAAGGGGATTATTATCTGCAAATGAAAAGCTGGGACACCATTGACCATGTTGAAACCGACCCCCGATGCGAAAAATTCGCGCAGCTTATTTACGCGGCCTCCGGCAGCTGCACCGTCACGCTTGACGGTGAGCGGGTCTATATCGCGGGCAGCCGAATGCTGCTGGTCGACGCCGGGGCGGAATACAGCGTATCCGGGATTTCCGACGGCGCGTGTGCGCATAGCCTGTCGTTCGCGGTCGAGGAGGGCTGCGCGGCAGGCGCGACACTGCGCGAGCTGTATGAAAATTATGAATCCTTCAGGCAGATTATCAACAAGGCAAAGCCGTACGTTCCCTTCAACGACACCGAGGGAATGGTTAGCTTTGCCTTAAAAAATATTGGCAAAAATTCCCGGTGGGAATCCGACGGCGGCCAGTTTTATCAGGCTCTGAATCTCGGAAAGCTGCTGTTGCTGGCCTGCAAAATGTCCCTGAGGGAGCCTGACGGCGTCAAGGGCGGCAACAAGCATGTGCGCAGGGCGATAAAATTCATCAACGAAAATTATTTCCGCGACATTAAAGTATCGGATATCGCCGGGGATTCCGGCATACATCCCTGTTATATGCACCGGATTTTCATGTCGGACATGGGTGTTCCGATCAGCCAGTACCTGCTCTGCGTGCGGATGGAAAAAGCCGCCGTGCTGCTGGTCAACACCAACCTGTCGATGCAGGAGATCGCAAACCTGACCGGCATCAAAAACCAGCAATATTTCGGGAATCTGTTCAAAAAATGGGGCGGCGTTACGCCGACGGCCTACCGCGGCAGCCACGTCTCCGAATACCGGGGAGCGGTCGGCGACGCGGGGTAAATGATACGCCCGTTGGGTCGCAGAGGACTGCGCCCCCTCCGCTATACCACCCCGCCCCTTCGGGGCACCCCTCCGCTGAGGGGAATTTATAACAAAAAAATTCTCAATTCTGCATTCTGCATTCTCAATTCTCAATTATTAAAGGGGTTGCGCTATGCGTAAAAAACTGAAGAAAATCGCCGTTAGTGGTATAATTCTGGCGTTGCTGCTGAGCCTTTGCGCATGTACTGGGTTGCAGAGCGAAGAAGTTACAGTGAAACTGGAAAAGACCGACATCGCGCTGCGAAACCCGCTGAAGGGCATCAGGTCGACCAATATGACGCAGGGCGACCCGTTTTCATCGCTTTCCAAGTGGTACATAGAATGGAACAAGATAGAATCCTCCAAGGACGACGGCGTTGAAGCGATAATAGAGTACACGGAGAATGAATGGTACAGCGCGGCGGTCAACAACACCAAGGTCATCCCCAGGGTGTATCTGCACTGGCCAGGCAAAAAAGACACGTCCAAGGGAGCGTACTGGCCGCAGGATATGACGCCGTTCGACTACAAGAGCGAGGAATTTCAGGCGCGGGTGGAAGCACTTGTGGCCAAGATGGGTCAGGCGTGGGATCACGACCCGCGTGTCGCGTTTATCGAAATGGGCATCATCGGCGAATGGGGCGAGCAGCACAGCCCGGTTCCCACTCAGGAGGTGCTGACGCTCCTGGCTGATCTGTTCAAAGAGCATTTCAAGCAAAAGCTGGTCATGGTGAGATATCCGCAGAATCTCATGTTTTGGGATTACGATTATGGATACTATTGGGACGAGTGGGGAAGCGAAGCGCAGTGGAGCGAATGGGCTGACCACATGGACATCGTCCTGCAGGATGAATATGCCGACCGCTGGAAAACCTGCGTGTTCGGCGGCGAGAACACCAACAACGGCTACGGATATTTCAACGGCGGGCGTTTCAAGACCTTCGGCAAGACCGAGCCGTTTTCGCCCGATGAAGGCTTTTCGACCGCATACCGGGAGATGGTGAATTACGCCCGGCTGACCCACACCAATCACATGGGCACGCGGTACGGCGATGAGATGGATCCGGATGTGCTGCGCGGCATGACGGTGTTCCAAAACACTCTGGGGTATCACTTCGTCATTCCGGAGGCTACATATACGGGCGCGGTCAAAAAGGGCGGGGAGCTGAACATCAGCTTTAATGTGATCAACAAAGGCGCGTCGCCTATATACTACGACTGGCCTGTGCAGTTCGCGCTGCTTGATCCGCTCAACGGCCAGACCGTTTACCGCGATGTGTTTGACGGCGTAAGTGCCGCCGACTGGATGCCTGGGGACAAATGGAACCTGGCCACCCAAAAGTATGACATTCCGGCAGAGGAGTATCAAATCAGCGAAAGCTTCAAGCTCCCCGGCGATATCCCAAAAGGCGAGTATCTGCTGACCGTTTCGATTCTGGATCCAGCGGGAATGTCGCCGGCCGCGTGCTTTGCTTCGGGCAAGTACAAGAACGGAGCCAAAACCGTGCTGGGCAAGGTGCTGGTGGGCACGAATAAACCCAGGGATATAGACGTCTGGTATGATTTTCCTCAGGGCGACGGTCAGGCCAGATATTACGAAAACATCGGTCTGATGGCCGATTGCAAGTCAAAATCCGGCGAAGCTCCGGAAACCACAGACGGTGTCAGCACCAATGCATACGTCATGACCGGCAGCGGCAAGTACACCCTCACGGTTGACCTGGGCGACGAAAAAAAGGTCAAAAGTGCCGAATTTTTCTGGAGCGAAATTCCCGATTATAAGGTCGAGGTTTCCGCCAACGGGAAATCGTGGAAGAAAGTTGAAGGCAGAAACCTTGAGGGCAAGAACAATGTCACCCGCAACATTATCGACATGGAAAACATGCGGTATGTCCGGGTGAAGATCGATAAAACCGGCAACGCCGATTTGAGCCTTTACCAGTTTAACGTTTACGGTGAATAAGTAATAGCAAGATTGCGGGTGAACGCAGTTCGCCCCTACAAATAGGAGGTATACGATAAATGCGAGCAAGAGTAATTTCCCTGGCTCTGATCATGGTCATCCTGCTTTCGTGCGCGATGCTGCCATGCATGGCCGACCCGGAGACGGAGGAACCGGCCGATACAGGAACGGATAACGTTTTTACCGCCGTTGCCGTGGATGCGGATGTGGCAGGCGCGGACGAGGACGAGGCTGCGAAGATTCTGAGCTATTTTAAATATCTGACCGAGAATAAAGACCAGCCCGTCGGCGACGACACCATAGATATTTCACGATCCGCCATAACCGCCAAAAGCAAAACGGTGGGTTACCCGGCCGAGCTTGAGGGCAGATACGCGGTTACGATCGAGCAGGACGAATACGTTGAGTACACCTTCAATGTTCAAACCGGCGGCATGTATAACGCTATGATCGAGTATTACCCGCTGCCCGGCAAAATCGGCAATATAGAAATTACCATGGAGATAGACGGGGAGCTGCCCTTTATTGAGGCCGAAACCATCGCGCTGAGGCGTATCTGGAAAGACGGTGAGGAATTCGGCGAGAACAACATGGACAGCAACGGCAACGAACGCCGCCCCGTGCAGATTGAGGCGCCGGACTGGATAAACGAGCCGATGCACGATTTTGACGGCGTGTCCGATGCGGACTATCAATTTTATCTCACTCCCGGTACCCATAAGGTCAGGATCACATCCTTCCGCGAGAGCTTCGCGCTGGCCGGGCTGGGATTCACCGCCGTCGAGGAGCTGCCCACCTATGCACAGCTGAAAGCTGAATATGCGGAAATGGGTTATAAGGAATACACCGGCGACGAGATGTTCAGGCTTCAGGCCGAGAACGCCTACCGCAAGTCGCATTCGATTTTCGCGCCAAACTCCGACTTCACATCCCCATCGACCGAACCCAGCAACCCTTCCAAAATCCGCATGAACACCATCGGGGGAGAGACCTGGACGTATACCGGGCAGTGGATAAGCTGGATGACGGAGGTGCCGGAGGACGGCCTTTACGCGCTGAGCTTCAAATACCGTCAGGAGTATGTGCGCGGTATGAAGGTTCGCCGTACAATACATATCGACGGGGAAATTCCCTGCAAGGAGCTGCAGGCGGTTGAGTTCCCGTTTTGCAGCGAATGGAAAAATATAACCATATCGGATCAGGACGGCGAGCCGCTGCTGGTCTACCTCACCAAGGGTCAGCACGAGATCAGGCTGACCTGCACTCTGGGCGCGATCTCGTCCTCGCTTATGAAGCTTCAGGACGCGGTTTTCAAAATGGACGAAATTTACCGCAAGATGATCCAGATTACCGGCATGTCGCCCGACCCCTACCGGGATTATTATCTGGACAAGGAAATTCCGTCGCTGGTGCCCACCTTTGAAGAGCTTATCGAGGTGCTGACGTCCGAAGCGGATCATATTGAAGAAGTCAACGGCGTTAAGGGCGGCGAGGTTTCGTCGCTGCGCCAGGTTGCCGAACGGCTCAAGAGCTTTTTGAAAAAGCCCGAGACAATACCCCGCCGCATCGACGCCTATAAAGGCGACTCGTCCATGCTGGCTGCCATGCTGCTGGTGTTCAGGGAGCAGCCGCTTATGCTGGACGTGGTCATGGTGTCCGCGCCCGACGCCAAGCTGCCAAAACCCGGCAAGGGATTTTTCCCGACGGTCTGGTTCAGGACGCAGGCATTTTTCAAGTCATTTACCGAGGACTACAACGCTGTGGGCGACACATCGTCGTCCGAAGACGCCATCACCGTATGGGTCAGCGCCAACGATATTCTGACCTCGGGATTCTCTTCGGGGCGCGACCAGATGACCGTCCTAAAGCGGATGATCGACGATAAATTCACCCCCGAAACCGGAATAAGCGTAAACATGAATCTGGTTGATTCACAGCAGACCCTCCGGCAGGCTATCATGGCCGGGGAGGGTCCCGACGCCGCGCTGTTCGTGCCGGACACTTTCCCGATGGATCTGGGGGTCAGGGGCGCGCTGGCGGATCTGTCGAAATACGACGGATTTGAGGAAACCAGAGAGAGCTTCTTTGATTCGGCGTTCGTGCCGTATACCATGGCCGACAGGGTGTACGCGCTGCCCGAAACCCAGCTGTTTTTGATGATGTTCTACCGCAAGGATATCTTTGATGAGGTCGGCATAGAACCGCCCGACACCTGGGAAGATTTCTACGAGATCATGCCCAAGCTCCAAAAGCTCAACTATCAGCTTGGTATTCTGGAAAATATCCACATGCTGTCAACCCTGATCATGCAGCACGGCGGCGAGTTCTATAAGGACGACTGGTCGTCCACCCAGCTTGATAAGCCCGAAGCCATAGAGGCTTTCACCCAGTGGACCGAGTTCTACACCAAATACAGCTTAGAGCCTTATTTCGAAGGGTTTAACAGATTCAGAACCGGCGAAATGCCCATCATGCTCCAGAACTACATGTTCTACAACCAGCTGACCGTGGCCGCGCCGGAGATCAAAAACTTCTGGGAAATGGTGCCCATGCCCGGCATAATGGATGAAAACGGCAACATCAACCGCGCCCAAAGCGGCGTTGGAACCTGCTCGATCATGCTGGAATCCGGCGAGAAAAAGGACGATACGTTTACCTTCCTGAAATGGTGGGCAAGCCCCGAGATTCAAGCCGAGTTCGGCAACAACATAGAATCCTCGATCGGCGCCATCGCCCGTTACACCACCGCCAACAAGGACGCCTTCGAAATGCTCCCCTGGAACAGAAAAGAGCAGGAGGTTATCCTCGAAGGGTGGGGAGAACTCCGGAATGTGCCGCGGGTAGTCGGGGACTACTTCACCACACGCCACATCAACAACGCTTTCAGAAACGTAATTTATTATCACTACAATCCCCGCGAGACGCTGCTCAGGTACAACAAGGACATCAACAACGAGCTGGCACGCAAACGCATAGAGCTGGGGATCGGCGAGGTCTTCGAAGAATATTACGCGGCGCAAGGCAAGGAGGGAGATTAAGTGATGAGCTTGAAAACGACCAGGGCAAAACGCCCCCGCAACACAATCCGGGCAAGCGCAACCACCAGTTACCTGATGATGTCCCCGTGGCTGTTCCTGTTTTTCTGGTTCACAGTAGTCCCCATCGGAATGGCGGTCTATTACAGTTTCACCGCTTATAATATGATTCAGCCGCCGGTGTTCATATGGCTGGACAATTTCAAGCGCATGTTGCTGGACGATGACGTGTTCATCATCGCGTTTAAAAATACGCTGATATTCGCAATCGCGGTCGGCCCCATCGGCTACATAATGAGCTTCCTGTACGCCTGGTCGATTAACGAGCTGTCGCCCAAGCTGCGCGCCCTGCTGACATTGCTTTTCTACGCGCCTAACCTGGCGGTCAGCGTGTTCTTCGTCTGGCAGTTCATTTTCGACAACGACGCCTACGGACTGGCCAACTCCCTTACGATGAAGCTGGGAATTTTTACAGAGCCACAAGCCTGGCGGCTTGACCCGAAATACACTTTGGGAATATGCATCGTGGTCGCGCTTTGGATGAGCGCGGGGCAGAGCTTTATCGCGTTTATCGCGGGGCTTCAGTCCCTCAACTCCGAGCTGTTCGAGGCGGGAGCCATCGACGGCATCAAAAACCGCTGGCAGGAGCTTTGGTTCGTCACTCTGCCGCAGATGAAACCGCAGCTGCTGCTGGGTTCGGTTCTCTCGATATCCACCGTGTTCGGCATAGGCTTCTCCAACGCCCAGATTACCGGAATGCCCAGCACCGACTATTCCACCCATACGCTTATTTTAATGATTTCCGACGTGGGCATGAACTTTTACGAGCTGGGATACGCCTGCGCCATACAGCTGGTGTTGCTGAGCATGATGCTGATATCCTGGTATGTGATCACAAAAGCCCTGTCAAGATGGGGCGTGGATTAGGAGGTGGCGAATATGAATATGAATATGAATATGGAAAATAAAACTAAAAAAACCAAAAAGAAAAACGACACCGAAGCGCAGGTCAGATTCAGGCAGTTTATCCGAAAATTCGGCATCAGAACGCGCAGCAAAAAGGTCAGCCGTTCCATGTGGGGAAACTTTTTTATGCTGGTTTTCCTCATGATATTTGGCGTGTTTATCGTTCTGCCCATCGCCTACATGTTCATCAACGCGTTCAAGCCCATCAACGAGCTGTTTTTGTACCCGCCGCGTTTCTTTGTGCGCAACCCGACGCTTTCAAATTTCTCCGATATGTTCAACCTTATCGGCGCCGCGCGGGTTCCGTTTGAACGGTACGCGTTCAACAGCCTGCTGGTGGCCGGCGTCGGAACCGTGGGAAGCGTTATGCTGAGCGCCCTGACAGCGTACCCCCTGGCCAAGCATAAGTTCCCCGGGGCCGCGCTGCTGCTCAACATTGTGGTTTGGGCCATGCTTTTCAGACCCGACGTCACCGTTATCCCGCTTTATCTTATTATCGCAAAGCTTCACATGCTCGACAACTTCCTGGCACTGATACTGCCGGCCATGGCCATGTCCCAGGGCGTGTTTATAATGAGGCAGTTCATGGTGGCGTCCATACCCGACGCGCTGATCGAGGCGGCCAAAATCGACGGTGCCAGCGAGTTCAAGATTTTCCGCAGCATCGTCATGCCTATGGTCAAGCCCGCCTGGCTTACGCTGACCATCATCATGTTTATCCAGATATGGAACCAGACCGGCGTGCAGTTTATCTACACCGAGCAGATGAAAATGCTGCCCCAGGCCATGGGTCAGATCGCGACCATGGGTATCTCCAGGCAGGGAGCCGGAGCGGCGGTCGGCATGTTCCTGATCATTCCCACCATAATATTGTTTATTTTCTGCCAGGGTTCCATGCTCGAAACCATGTCAACCTCGGGAATTAAATAGGGGAGGTTACTATGAAGCGAAATTTATTAAAAAGCATATTCTCCCTTGCGCTCGGCGCGGGGATTATCCTGTCGGTTCCGTTTTCGGTCTCGGCTCAGCAAAGCGCGCCGTATGTGGGTTACACCTACAGCGCGCAGGGGCGGTCGGTTCCCGCGCCCGCCGGGTACATGCCCGACAGTTCATATCGCGGCAAGGATATGGGCACGACCTCGCTGAGCAATCCTCAGGATATGTTCGTGTATGAAATGGACGGGAAGGAATTCCTGTTTGTCGCGGATACGGGCAAGAACCGCATCCTTAAGCTGGACAATGATTTTCAGGTGGTGAAGGAATACACTGAATTCATCGACCCGGACGGCAATGCCACCACGCTGGAAAGCCCGCACGGTCTGTATATCCGGGACAACACCATGTATATATGCGACACGCGCGAGAAGGGCGACGGCCGGGTCATCGTCTGCGACATGGACGGCAACATCAGCATGATTTTCGACAAACCCAAAGGCGAGACCATCCCCAAGGGATTTACCTACAGACCCATCAAGGTGGTCGTAGATAAGTCGGGGTTTGCCTATGTGGTGGCCAAAGGAGTTCTCGAGGGGCTGATTACCTTTGACGCAGACACCGGCAACTTCATCGGATTTTTCGGCTCCAACAAGGTTACCGTAACAGCCGCAGTAGTCATGCGGCGGTTTTGGAAGTCTATTATGTCCAAAGGAGCGGCGGAAAACATGGTTAGCACCGTGCCGGTTGAGATCAACAATGTTTTCATATATGACGAAAGGTTTATCTACACCGTGACCGAAGGTCTTAAGGGCGCGGACGGTCAGGTGGCCGGGCAGGTGCAGACAATCAACCCACAGGGCAATAATATTTTAAGATACAACCTGCTGGACGCCAACGCTTCGGGCGGCAAGGTATACCGCAAGAACCGTTACGCCGACGTTGAAAACGCGTACTACAAGGACAAATTCGTCGAATCCGTG
>Ga0123353_10013077_pt1 | contig 11864 bp, 6 predicted proteins | sample TergutLab28metaG_3_FD_92763 | JGI IMG/M metagenome (GOLD analysis project Ga0123353, IMG submission 92763) | Labiotermes labralis P3 segment gut microbial communities from Petit-Saut dam, French Guiana - Lab288 P3 | ecosystem: Host-associated > Arthropoda: Insects > Digestive system > Gut ... | reverse complement strand
TTGCAGCACAAAGCTGCAAGACATCAGAGCAGCATGTAACCATAACTTAGTTTTGGTTTTAAACAAATAAGACTGTGGATATATTCGAGAGTGTTTTTAATAGCTTATGGACAGCCAATGGGAAGAACTGATGAAAGAGGAGCTCATTGAAACACAGCCCCAGACATCTGCTGAAAGAAACAGAAGATAGCAGCAATAGTGAAACAAAATCCAACAGTAAGAAGGAAAAAAGGGTTGGCTGAGGCTTTTTAACGTCTCAGAAGTTTTCTTTCTTATTTCTGAGACAATGACCCAGATATAGACAGAAGACGACAGGTTGCCAGGAGTGGAGATTGCTGCCAGCTTCTACAGGCTCAACTATTGTGAAAATAAAAAAGCCAAAATCCCACTTGTCTTCATTCACTATTCAAGAGAAAGACATACCCTGACACCCATCGAAAAGAGACATATTTTTCAATGAATAAAACATTATTGTTTTGCTAAGAAAAATTCTATATATTGTTCGTAAAATGCATGCCTTTATGCTATGTACTTATAACTGTTAATCTGATTACTGAAATACACCTCACATTGAGAATTATCACTGAAGCACAAAATGAGTTGAGAATACAAATTAGATCTAAGAATATAAATTCTTACAGGAAAATTTCCCTTGTTTACTGTCACTTCACTTAGTGCTGTGTTTTATTGGACACACATAGCACTAAGTGAATAATGCTTCCTCTATAATTCCTGTGTTTAGTCTTGTTTATTTGTCCATAAAATAAAAACTCCAATGACATGAAGCAATTGTTTTTTCAAAACTTCCATTACCAACATGATGAATCATAACCTCTATAACTCCATCTTCATAAGATGTAATTATTAACATAAACCAGTCTCAAGCTCATATACAAGCTTACAAGGTCATAAAAACTGGTACATACTAACATGCCAGTCCATTCTGCAGCCATCATTCCATTCACACATCAAGCTATTTCACTCAACTTTCATTTCCTCCATACAGAATATAATAATAATAAAATAAAAATAAAAAAAACTTGCACATCAAAGCACATGTACAGAATATGAATGTACTGCTAAGGGCTCAAACATTCTCAGAAATTCTTCTCAACCTATTTTATGTGCACAAACAAATCTGGATATTGGAAAAACTCAAGGGTTAAACATCCAAATTCACAGTTATACTTCTACTACACTGCTCATTACTTCTGTGCACCTTTCATTCTCTATCATACAGCTCTTTGTTTTGCTTAACACCAAACTGCAGTTCAGAAATGCAACCCATCACTCTTCTTCAACACAAGGATAATTTTCAAACTTCCATAACAGAATTCTTCAGCAAACCTGACAAAAACTAGGACTACTAATAACATAAGGCAAACAGGACTTCAGTTCAAGTCTGCCCAGTAAAATTAAAATAATGTTAAAACAGAATCCCCCAAGCTCCTGCGCTATGTACAACCACAGCTTAGCCTGCCCAACAGCACCTTCAATGAAACTATTACATCAACCCTTCTTGCCTTGAAAATACATATAAGCGTTTACAATGATCATGGAATGGTTTTGTCTCAAAGGTATACAACAGCAAACTCATGCTGTATCAAAAGAATAAATATGTAAGGCAGCCATCTGCAATCATGCACCACCTCTATTAAAACGACTCAAATATAATCACTGGTTCCAAAGTACTGGAAAAATAACTGCATACTCATTACAGCAGGTACTTTTTCAACCAAAGTGCATAACATCATGCCCAGTTACAAACATAATGATGAAAACCAGAGACCTACTCAAATGTAAACAGTTTGAATCCAATCACTGTTGCCAAAACAAAATGGTTGCTCAGTCACTGAAATATTTCCTCCTGTATTCCTAACGGACAGTACTACATGATCAACATGGACAACAATCCTACTTCCACTGTCAAAAATAAAAAAAGCAAAGTTTTCCCAATGCATGACATTAATACATATAAGAGGAGTGTAGGTACATAACGTTGGCATAAGATGGAGTTGAGTGGTCAATTTCACACCCCATCTGCTTTACACCTCAAAAGAATCTCAGTATCAATCAAAAATGGGGCTGGATAGGCACCACAGCCAGTCTGGACAGTTCCAGAGAAACAAAAATGTTTTACTCCTGCTGGGATTCAAACCCAGGACCACCCATCCTGTAGCTAGACGCTATACGAACTACACTATTCTGGCTCCCTCGTAATTCCACTGTCTGAGAGTAATTAGCTATAAGATGAGAAGACTTTCTGAATCATTCTGCATGTAAGCACAAATAAAATAAAAATTACACACCCAAATATATTACTCTCACTCACTACCTCTCTCTCTCTCCCTCACTCTCTCTCACACACACACACACACACACACACACACACACACACACACAAATTTAACACAGGGGAACAAATACAGACAGGTCAGTGCAACAAAAATGTACAACTTCACCATTTGTGCACTTATCTATGATACAGACTACAGTACAATGCAAAAACACAAAATAAAAAAAAAAACTGCATATTCTAGTATGTACCAGAAGCTATGTATGTCACCACATCTTCAACAGATCTGCAAAAGCATTTCAAATGCACAGAAAGAAAGATGTGCTCATCTAACATTTGTACTTAAAGCACTTCTGACATATAGATAAAACTGGCACAGAAGCCATCATTCAATAAAGCACATCATCTTGCAATAAAGCATGCAAGCAAAAACATAAAACAATTCAGTACAGCAATAACAAACAAAGAAGTATACACAAAATTATATATTTAAATAAACACCTTCTGCATAAACTCGTGAAAGAAAAAGTTCACATCACACTTCCTTGAAGTCTTTCATTATATAATTTTATATTCTGTTGGAGACTCAAATGACATTCTTTATTTTGAGTACAGCCAAATTCTGGGTCAGAATTGAAGACTGAGATGTGAGACAGTAGCTAGCTAAGTCAATTGCACACACTTGGGCTGATGACAGTTAAGAGTGGTACATTGGTAGAAGAATGACTGGCAGAGGGGATCAAAAGGATTCTCTGCACAGCCACCTCCATCCACAATCAGTCCTAACATACTCATGATAATGGAACCAAACACATTCAGTAATCACTAACTGATTTCTGATGGACTATGACAACCCATACCTTCACACTGTGTGCTGGCCACTTTTAATTGCCTAAGGGGCATTTAGTGAATCTGACACTCCAGACATTGGCTCTACATGAACATCCATGTGACTCATCAGATTGACAAACTGCATGTTATTGTAATGACATTCATCTGAGCGTGGGTGTAAAACCCAATTCCAAGCAAAAGACTACATGGTATCCAGAGAAAGAGGGACATTGACTCCACTTCCACCTTTAAGTCTTTAGCTGCCATTACACGGACATGTTTTATATCAATATGACAACCACCTGAGGGCACATGCATACTCCAAAAATGTCATGCTTTCTGAATACAGCTCATAATGGACAGTGCCCAGCATTAATCTTTTGTACTGTATCAAACACTGTCACAAATATTACAGAAGCAACCTCATGACTTGTTGCTATCTCCTCTAACAAAGGTCAGTACTGTCACATTCAACTTCATCACAAATCCTGTCATGTTAACTGCAAGGAATGTATTCATGAAATGTCTTACCTCTTCACTAGTTGATTTGTCCTGCCTCTGATTTGGTGTACCTGGGCTTGAGGCAGTCTATAACAAAAAAAAAATTACAGTTGAAGAATAAGTACCACACATTCAGTTTTTTCACTCAAAATAAAATTCCTTATGGTCAGCTACAGTGGTTAATCAGTTAAAATAATTAATTATAAAATAACACACACATTCACTATGTATTTTACACTATAAAAATTATTAGAATAAAACACATTCATTTTTAAGACATACATTCAGACAAAAATATTCATATTATATGGTAAATTAAGAATCAATGAAAGGATTTTGTAATCCTGGTAGTAAACCTTCCAGGCTGGGTCTCCATTTTTTCTGGAATGTGGTGCCACATCACTGGGTAATTTGTCTCAAAATGTCAGGCACTAATTATCCAACATCATGGCACCACATCCCAAAGAATGGAGATGGCAAAAAAAGACTTGCAACCTTTTTGATAAAGCACGATTTCTTGACCATTTCAGTAATTACCACTGTCTCTGTAAAGTACCTGCACTCACAGACATGCCTAAGGGTAGCACATTCAGTGCCCAGGAACTGAATTAATTAGTAGCCTGGGCACAAATATAACTATCACAATTGTCAATTTGTGTTAATTTTCCCTAGAAAAACAGTCAGTCAATAACTCATACATAACAATACGCACCTCATAAAACACCAAAAATATGCCGTGCATTCTGATGCCAGTGTTTGTTGTACACCATCTCTGACATTTGACAATATCAAATCACATCACAGAATCCTTGCTGTATGATACAGGATCCCTAGTTTATCATGAATCTGGGACCCATACTGTGTTCAGTATGACCTACATCACTTCAAAGAAGAGCCTCAAAATGTTGACCTTCAGATTCTATGCAGACCTCTCATCTATAAAAACATTTTCAGACACATGGGAGACTTCATGACCCATGGCCTGCATTGAAATTGAGGCAAAAAGAAGTTCACACTTCTTACCGCTAAGAGATTAGGTGACAAAAAGGAGACAGGTACTAGCAGTATTCCTGTTATCCCAGTGCAACAGCCTCCCCTTTTTTAGCTTAAAAGCAAAAGCAAAAAGGTGCCTCAAATATACTAATTGTAATTACATACAGTTTAGAAACCAAGAGAGAACTGCAGATTCATCTAATGCACTAGAAATCATTCATCAAAATATTAGGGGAGTAATAAGCAACACTGATGAATTAATTTTTAAAGACAGATACATTAATCCCCATGTACTTATGTTCTAGTTGAGCATCAAGTGGAGGAACAGGAACTGCTACATCTCACTTTACCAGGCTACATATAAATCAGTCCCGTTACAGGCCTGGACAGGCCCAGAGGGTTCCAGGAAGTTAAGGTTCCTAGATTTCGTGACAATGGCATAGGATGGTGGTACGGTGTCAGCCTTACACACCAGATGTCTTTACCCCCAGGAAATACTCCTGGTACTCATTTCTGTTAGAGGACCCCAGGGCCATAGTGCGATCGGAAGGACTTTATGTCAATGAAAAATCCACTGACACCAGCTGGGATCAAACCAGCGATCTTCAGATTTGTAGCACAGTACCTTAACCACTGTGCTACCGCAGTCCCACCAGGCTACATATTTGGATAAAATTTCTGCCATCAAAATCTACAGAACAGAGGTGTGTGTGTTTTTGTTCGTGAAGACCTATACTTCAGCAACATTATTATTTCACATAACTGTAAAGAATAGGATATCGAAATTTGCGCCATTGAACTAGAGACTAAATCATCTGAATTAAGTATACTAAGCTTATACAAAGCACCCACAGGAGATTTTAATCAATTTATAAAGGATCTAAATAATGCTGTGAAACATCAGTATACACCTAAAGCAGATCTTTTAATTTGTGGGGACATAAAACACAGATTATCTCACTGAAAGCAATCAAAAAACAACTAGCCTCATTATTAACAATATAAATCTGTCATACACTCTAAATTGTGGAACAAGAATTCAAATCAATTCACGTATTGCCATTGATAATACATTTGTGGATAAAAGTAGAATAAATTTATTCTTCTATACCTCCCACAATAAATGGCCTATCAAACCACGATGTTCAAATCAACACAATAAAAAATATATATGCAACAACACACAAAATTCCTTTGAAGCAGAGAACCAGATTAACAGCAATGAAACAATCATGAACTTTCAGACTCTACAAAAAAAAGAAACTTGGGAATTTGTTTAAATAGATGAAGATCCTAACCATATGTTTAACTCATTTCTATGCACTTTTGTAAGCATTTTACAAGCTAGTTTTCCAGTTAAATAAAAAAGTATGAAAAAAAAATACTGGATTATATACTCAATAAATATATCTTGCAAAAACATAAGATGTCTGTATGTCTTTAGTAAGAACAGCAACGATCCAAAAGCAAACATGTATTAGATTTAATATAGTAAAATCCTAAGTAAAATTATACAAGAAGCTAAGAAGCAACACTACAGTAGCCTAACAGAAAAATCTAATAAAAAAAAATAAAAACACAGAAAAATACAAAGAAAGACAGGAAAAGTATGCTCTTTGAAGCAGGTTCCCACCTTCCTTTTTCATGATGAAAAATTAAAGGATTCAAGCAACGTGGCCAGTGCCTCCAATAACTTATTTATAACACTTACTCAGAAATTAAACATTCAACTAGCAGAGTCAGGAGATGCTATCTCCATTCTAAAAGATTCATTTCCTGGAAACTTTCCCAGCATAGAAATTATCCTAATTACTGAAACTGAGATAAAAAGAATAATACATTCCCTAAAACCAAAACAAAATCGTCAGGTTTTGGTAACAAGTATAATCTTAAAAACTTGTGCATCTCTCATTAGTCACCCATTAAGCTACATTTATAATCACTCGCTATATAAATGTATTTTTCATGGCTGTCTTAAAATTGCAGAAGTAAAACCAACTGTAAACAAAACGGGACAAAACTCATATGACAAATTACAGGCCTATTACATTAGTAACTGTATTTTTCTAAGGTATTCAAGAAAGCTTGGCACAGTAGGTGACATCTATATGTTAACATACTAGTCACAGGACAGCATGGTTTTAGGAAAAGTGGTGCCTTCTGAAAATGCTGCCTTCACATTAACAGATAGTGTGTTTAAATCTATTAACCAAAAAAAGTGCACATTGGAGGAATTTTCTGTGATTTGACAAAGAGTACAATGAAACACTGAGTTCCCCTGAGAATAAATTCTACATCAGAACCAATATTATTTGCTGGTGACACTAGTGTCTTAATTTCAAACAGAAATTTGGAAGATTTCTGCTCAGTGTTAAACTTAGCTGTCTCTCATATGATTAAATGGTTTGCTGTTAATAAGTTAGTTCAAATATAATGACATTTATAATGAAGAAGGCATCACATTTTAAATTATTTATTGGTTGTAAAAAGGAAAGTATATAGAAGAGAGAGTATATTCAAAATTTCTTGGTTCACAAACTAAATTGGAAGGAACATACAGAGACAATGATTCCTAAGTTAAGTGGAGCATGTTTTGCCATTTCATCAATGGTCCATATCAGAAACATTAACACTCTCTACATCAATTTGCTATGCATGCTTTCATTCTGTTATAAAATATGGAATAATTTTTTGGGTAACTCTTCTGACAGTGGGATGATTTTCACTTTGCAAAAGAAAATCATGAGAATTATGGCTGATGCACAACCAATAACCTCATGTTGAAGTCTATTTAAACAATTAGATATTCTATCTGTTCCATACCAGTATATCACTTTCATTAATGAACTTCATTATCAATAATCAGGAACTTTTCAAACAAATTAATCTATAAACAATATAAAAACAAGGAATAAGCATCATCTTCACAGACCAAATGCCAACCTCTCTTGTTTTCAAAAAAGTACATTCTATGCAGGCATAAAAACTTTCAACTCTTTAACACCTAGGTTTAACAATCCTCAAGAATGACAAGGTAAAATTTGAAGCAGCCTTAAGAAAATACCTATATACACACTACTTGCACTCCGTAGTTGAATTCTTTATGTGTAAAGATGATTTATAATACCATTTTTGTAAAATGTCTGTAGCATGTTACAATGTAAATTGGTATATTTGTGTATTTATGACTTGTTTCACATTCTACTGTCTTTATGACACACTTACGGATCCATGGATGAATGAACAAATGAATGCATGCACGCAAACATGTACGTACGTATGTATGTATTTATGTATGTATGTATGTATGTATGTATGGCATGGCTGCTGTTTGAAATAATGGAGATGGTCTGCTAAATTCTTTCAGTTCTTGCAGTAAATTAGGTTTATTTAAAAAGAAATTATCTTTTCATGCATTCCATAAAAAGGTCACATGGCTTTAAATCAATTGGTCACCTCTTGTTCACCAAAACCTAACGCAATGTTAGAATTATCAGCTGTGTGGGCAGTATGTTCTGCATGAAATTCCCATACTTTTCCCGCCATAAACTGAACAAAACAGGCTATCAGAATCAATCATACATAATATTTAAAATTTGCAGAGTACATTACTTACCTGTGTAAGTAAATCTGGCAAAACTGAGCTTGTGCGAGACCCAGGTGTTCCAAGTTGACCTGGTGATGAGTCCATACGGTGGAAATCACCACGTCGATCCTCCCGGTTCTGCCGCAACAGTAAGTTACAACTTTATATGTTTGGATTTACAACACCAGTACAAGCTGATGATCCAACTACAAGCTTTGGGTTCATTAGAACTTTAAAAATTAATCCTACAATAAAACTGTACCTAACTGTTAAATGTTTGAAAGGCTTCCAATTTCATCAGTATAAGTAAAAGAAATTAACTGCACATACTTGAACAGAAAAGTACTTCACAAATACAAGACAACAGATCCAAGGAAAGAGAACCAATGAGGAGACAGAAAAATGAAGTAAAAATACGGAAGACAATAACAAAACCCGCCAACTTCTCCACACCGTAATGACAGCATAAGGACTTAAACGAGCAAGCCAATTAACATGGTATGTGGAAGGCTGATGACATAAGAAGGTGAAACAGACACAATAATCACAAACCTGAAAAAAATTAGACACCTGATCTTACCATTCAATTCCTATTTACTACACAGCAAATTTAAAGCCCTGAAGTTTGACAGAGAGGTTAAAGAATAATACTGCATTTGCAAGTTTGAAAACTTCTGATGGTATGAAAAATAATCAAATGGATATTACAGAACTTTCAGAAATCACACAATAAAAATTAAACACTTTATGTGTATAGCCAATTAAGGTGGAATTCAGCATGTTCCAGACAAGTAAACAGAATAAAACAAAACTCATTTCCACTGCCTGCAGGCCCCTTAACCAAATAAACAGAAAGAAATAAAGGAATACAAGTTACAAAACTACTTACATTTTTAGCAAAAGACTGAACATTTAAAAATTAAACATAAAAAAGTAAATTAAAACAGGAAAATATTTTTCTTTTAACAAAAATTAATTTGTGGAGTACCAGCATAATATGATCTCAACGAAGCATAAATGGTTAATTTATCTGTAGGTGTCTAACATAATCTGAATGGCCAGAAACATTTCTTCTGTCAGGCATTAAATACAAATAGAACTGACAAAATGAAATTCTGAAATGTATGCTGCAGACTCATTTGTATCATGATGAAAATATCATAGGGGATGCCTGTTTACTCCAACTGTCAAACACTGTGGGATCAACAGTATGAACATTCAAGCAGTCAAAGAATTTGCAACTGAAATAAAGGTCCCAACACCACGCTACTCTTCTGTTCCAGGACAATGACAAAAATGGAAATGCGCGTGCATGCACACACATACACACATACACACACACACACACACACACACACACACACAGTGCAGCAATTCTGACATGTTCATCTCTTTCGTTTAATTATCATGAAAACCAAAAATCCCATGAGCAAATTGTACTGGGTATAATAAGTTTTTCATTTTTCTTTACCACTTTCGTTACTTAATGAAAAACATGTGAGTTAAATTCCTATTGTGCATAGAAATACGCTTATGTTTCATGCATGTGAAGTGTCATTTATTGTTGTCCAGTTTCACCCAAAATTGGAGCAGGATAGAGTACTGTAGTCATACTCATGAATATCAGATTTCACATCCATTCAGTAATTCTCAACTTTCACACACAAGGAGAGAGACAGCAATTTTAATGTTAGCAATGCAACTTAAAAAGAAATGTGTCTTGCCATTTGGCTTATTCTAATGAAGTGAACAGAACTGTGTTTGGAGTATGTCAAACTTTTTGACATCTCTGATGAATGGAAAACAAGACTGGATAACAGGCTGCACCAAAGTTCAGGTGGTTAATAGCTAGCCTCTCAAGGCAGAGATGTGGGTCAATTCAAGGCCGGTCCTGGATGAAAGGGCATTGGCAAAGGTTTTTCCCCAAGTGCTTTGGTTTTCCAATCAGTATTATTCCATCCGTGACCCATACTCATTCATTTATGTCAAAAACACTGTGCAATCTTAACAAATAGTATCAATAAAAAGCACACTCCACTTCCTTTGTAAAATAAAAAATAATAAATAAATAAAAATATACAAATAAATAATGATAAAACCAGAAATAAGTTTAATAAAAACATGTTGATTCATTCAGCTTCTATTCAGACATACTACTTCCTGACCACCTCTCACAAGTAATTTCTTTTCACTGTTTACCACTACACAGCGTGCTAGTATTTGCACTAAGTACGTGACACTAAGATCTTGAGAATTCAGCTCTTACACAGTTCCCATGCCAATTCAGTAGTTAGTTAAGCAAAATATAAATATGTTAGGCTAAGAGTTATGTTTAGATAAATAAGTAAACATTTCTATTTATTTAATATAAGAAGGGGATAAAACAAGATACAAAGGAAATAAACCACAAACAGTATAAATTCTTAATGTAGTGCACTACAACCCTATGACAGAATAATGTTTGCCTGCTTTACTGCTACACATTACTAGACCCATGCACTTCATTACATCATCATTAAAGAAACCAAGAATAAATCAACACTAACCATCATTCTTGTTTAGCCACTACACAGTTAATGGTGCCCATTAGTAACGTTGGAATGTCAAGCCAACTAAATATTCTATTCTAAAACCTCACGTTTAAAAGAATATAAAAGATTAAAATAAATTTAAATTTTGGGCTTCTGGTTTACCACGCTATGCAGTCTTGTAGATGTTTACAAACAACACAGAGAAATGTGCTGCTTACATCTTCTAGGTCCTTCTTAAATGGAGGTAATCATGCACAACAATAAATGGCATCATAATGCAAAATACCACAATCTAAATTATTATTGCTGGGAAAGCACAAATTTTAAAACAAATATGTTAAACACTGCACACAGTAGTCAGAGTTAGTCAGTTTTTGTACTAATTACATATGTCACACCACAAAACAGACTTAACAAAGCAATGCTTCCATTAGTTTGTGAATGAAAAAGTGACAAGAAGAAAACATACTTTTTACATCGGCAAAAGTGGATAAGCACAATGAGGTGAAAAGTGATATTTTGATTTTAGGGGCATGTATAACAAACCGTTATAGTGTCCATTACCCAAAGTTCAGCTTGCAGCCCAACAGCCCAACGAGTTGTAAAGAACACAGTTAAAGGCAAATTGGCATCTTCACATACACCTTATTCACATGCCTAGTGATAAAAAGCAACATCACTAACTGATTGTGTTTACATATCTTCTATTTATGAAGCTCATATGTTACAGGAGCTACCTAAATAAAGCAGAAGCAGTCATTTGCAAGGAATTGTGTTTATAGTCAAGTTCAGAATGTTAGAAAAGTGTCACATAAAGAGGAAAAGAAAGAAACAGAACAGGACATAAAAACCAGACAAAACAAAAACACATAATTCCCTATTCAAATATAAGTGCAGTGAAACCCAATCGCAGACAGCACATTTGCTTCGTCCATGCTAAACAAGGTGTGGAAATGATGATGAATCCTGACATGCTGATTTACTTGAACTGTTAAAAGCTGCCACTACAGCGGTTCTCAAAACTGTTGCATGCTGCATTCTTCTTTCAACTACATCTGATGGAACTTACTTATTAACAATTCCATTCCACTTGCTCATCTGACTCACCATTATCTTCAGATACACC
>Ga0123353_10013075_pt1 | contig 11865 bp, 1 predicted proteins | sample TergutLab28metaG_3_FD_92763 | JGI IMG/M metagenome (GOLD analysis project Ga0123353, IMG submission 92763) | Labiotermes labralis P3 segment gut microbial communities from Petit-Saut dam, French Guiana - Lab288 P3 | ecosystem: Host-associated > Arthropoda: Insects > Digestive system > Gut ... | reverse complement strand
CTGGCAATTCACCACCGACGATGCACGAATCAAATTGGACTCCGTTTACCAAAAATTCCACTTCGATAATCAATGATTATAAATTGTATCAACTTCAAGTTTTAGAATTGACACACCAATAGGTCGGTTGTTTGCAAAAGAACGTCCGTTTACTTGAAGGTCTCAAGAACCCACAACACGGCCCAAAACTGGGCGTCAGGGCGGCAAAAAAAACCGATTCTACACGGTGGGAAAATCGTAGAAAACCGGGAAAAACTTGGACTCCCCGAGGCGATCACTTTGGCAGTATTTTGGTCGTGGTGCCTCGAAATGAGATTTTCAGACACCGTAATTTCAAGAGCGAAATGGTTGTCCTTACGGTTTCTGTCCCACGGTCGGGTAGTCCGTAGGGCACCATTTCTCGACCACGTTCGCCAAAAATGGAAAATCGTAGACAACCGGGTAATATTTGCGATCCCATACACGATCACCCGGTATTTTTTGACATTTGCTCATCTTTCGATTTTGCCGTAAGTCTTTATATTTCAAGACTTAGAGTACCCCCGACAGGAATTGAACCTGTGACCTACGGTTTAGGAAACCGTAGGGTTATTAACGAGACAATGTGGTCACGAATTGGATAACTCGCTTGTTTTCAAAGATTTGCGTGTAACTCTTGAGTGAGTCGCCGTTTGCGAAAAACGATATTTCGTGGAAAATCACGGAATATTTGCGTTCGCCTATCCAATCACCACATCCTTTCTGAAGATTGATCACCACTGGGATCACCTGAAGATGGCGACCATTTTACATGGCTTGCAAAATTCGTTCTCGGAGGTTGATAAACCTTACCGATTACTATATGATACGGCATTTTATGGTGTCAACGCGATAACAATGATGTAAATATCTGATTCAAGTGCCGATTATTCCGTCGAGAATTCGCCCTTGAAAATCAGGTTGACGCGTAGTATAATTGAAAAATGGAACAACGAAGTAACGATAAACCGACTTGGCGTCCGACGAATCCGCATGACAGGTTCTGTCGGCAAACCGTGTTTCACCCGTTGTTTGCCTCGGATTTTTTGAAATCTTACGGCAACCAGACACTGGTGAAATACGTTGACTTGGACCACTTGCAGGAGGCACCGACCACCCACCTGAGCGACGAACTCAAGGAGGTGATTATGGATGCTTCGTTGACAACCCGACTGTTGGACACAAACTCCATGACGGAAGTCCTGCTACACTTGGAGCATAAATCGAAACCAAGTCGAACGGTCGCCGTGCAATTACTGGCGGAAGCTGCAATGTCACTGAGCTTCCGTTGGATTTTGAACAACAGATCGGAATCGGGCAATTTCGTGCCGCCGATTCCGCTGATGGTCGTTGTTTACAACGGCAGTGAGGATTGGGACGGTGAGATTTGGTTTCAGGATTTGTTCCCAAACTTGCCGGAAGAGTTGCGTCGATACGTGCCGCAATTTCAAGTGTTTTTTATCAATTTACGTCGTTTCAAATATGGCAACCTGCCGGGCAAACCGGAAACTCAGGCTATTGTCGAGAGCCTGATGAGGGCGACGGATGGAACGTTTATTGATCATTTACCAAGCATTTTGAAACATGTTGCCGAATCCGACCTCAACGAACCGTTGCGGTTTGGTTTGACCAAAACCATATCAATTTATTACACATTGACTGCAAAAGCAACGTCAGACCAGCTTGCCGAGGCAATTTCCACTGTTTTCAAAGGACAGGAGTATATAAAAATGATAGAAGAAATAAAGGATCGTTACATTTTGGAAGGCATAGAAATCGGTGAAGCACGAGGTGAAGTACGAGGTGAACTGAAAGGCAGAATTCGAGACATTTTGGCTCTTTTACGCACTAAATTTAATCCTCCTATACCGGATGAAGTCGTCATCGAATTAAATAAGCGTACTGACCCAACGGCATTGGAATCGTTGGTTATCCTTGCTGCTCAATGCAAAACGATTGACGAATTCACCAAAGGTTTGAAATAAGCCACTCCATTCTATTCCTTCTTTTTCACCCGTTGAATGGCTTTGGCAACTTGCACAAGGCCGCGCAGCCAGGATCGGGACATCCATTGGGAAAGACCGTGGGTGGTCCGATTGAGCGGTTTCGGTTCTTTGGCTTCCATCGGTTCGTCGTCCGGCAAGGCTGGCTTTTTGAACTTGGCCAGCCAGCTGTTTTACTTTGACTTCTTACCTTCACACATCTTCGCGTCTCTACCTTTCGTCTTTTACAGCCATTCAATGGGATCGTCAAAGTAATCTTCGAGTGCCTCTTCAAAAACTTTTCCATCAATGGTGAACTTCGCTTCGGCAAGGCGGACGGCAAGTTTTGCTTGCGGTGCGTTGTTGCCAGTGAATTCGGAATTGTTCACCTCGAAAGTTCCATTTGAAGCATAGATGGCTCCACCATGCGTGCCTGCGGTGTTGCTCTCGAACTTACTGTCGGTAATCACTATGGTATCCTTGGAGTGGAGGCTGCAATAGATGGCACCAGCGATCCTGGTGGCTGCATTATTGTCAAAAGTGACATCCGTGAGAGTGACGACATCTCTGCCATTACGCCAGATTCCGGCAGCATGGGTGGACGTGTTGGCGTCAAAGCTCGACGACGAAATATCAAGCTTACCGCCCGCAGAGTAAATCGCACCGCCACGGCCTTCGGCGGTGAGACCTTCGTTGGCCGTAAAGAGTGTGTCTATAATCTCGACGCTTCCTGAAACTTGATACAAAGCCCCGCCGTACACTGCGGAATTGTTCTCGAATGTTGAAGAATCAATCGTCGCCGCATTTGCCGTTGATTTCAGATAGATCGCTCCACCTGAAATCTGGGCTGTGTTATTCACAAATTCCGTACCCGTGATGGAGAATTCAGAACCCATGGTTTTACTACTGGTTCCATAGTACCAAATGGCTCCGCCTTGGGTTTCCGCAGAATTACTCTCGAATTTCGAATCGACGATGTTAAGGTTCACATAATAGGTGCAGATCGCGCCTCCATACGTGGCACTGTTGTTGATGAACGCCACGTCTTCGAGAGTCAGCTTCGTATTTGTCGCATAAATGCCAGCTCCAACTCCACCGTACCCTGCCAAATGGGCGTATCCGTCCCGGATCGTAAGCCCGGAGATGGAAACCTCTTCAAAACTCGTAGCGATGTAAAGGACACGCATTTGATTGTTGGAGCTGATGGACAATAAGTCTGAACCGGGGCCAACAATCGTGACGCTGGAACTGATGACCAAAGGACGCAGCTTTGTACTCAGCGTGATCGTTTGTTCCCCATCCGTAAACAATGACGAATCAAATGTGATGACGTCCCCGGATTTTGCCTGCGACAGTGCCATGCGAAGTGAAATCGTCCCATCCACCGGGTTCAGGACATCATCCAACGTCGTCACGATGTGATAGCCATCCACGACCGGGCTGACTTGCACCGTAATCACCGCTTCAGCAACTTTCGCTTTGGCTTCAATCAGGCCGACATTGTCGGTGGCAATGGAATAGAACGAATACGTCTTGCCATTTTCACCATCGAAGTATGCCGAGGTTTCTGTCGTGTGATTCTTCCATAAAACGAATTCGCCGACAAAATCGCCGTAAGATTCCGAGACATAAACATCGTAATACGCCAGGCCGGAGCCGATGTCGCTGCCTTCCCATTCGACGAGGAAACGGTTTTTGTTCGTCTTTTCCGGCAACACAAGAACGTTGCTGATCGGCCTGTCGGCGTCGATGGTGTTTTTCCAGACGTTCGTCTTGATCTCCTCGTTGGTGTCGAAAATAATCACCGCAAAGTTCTCAACGATGGTTTCCGTCGTGATGTCATCAACAAGGCGAACGCTGAATTTGATATAACCTTCGCCGCAACCGGTTTCGTCGTTCGGCGACAGGAAGCCGGCATAAGCACTGACCGGGAAATGATCGGCAACGGTGGCGACATAAGATCGCAAGTACCAGTTTGCCGTGCCTGTCAGTGTGTCGAAGGTCGCGGTAAGCTGAATCTGCTCACCGGTGGACGACTGCTTGAGGAACCATGTTCCGTCGCTGTGACCGACCATTTCATTGAAAATCTGGTTGCCGATGCAGATTTCACCGAGCGTGAACGTGTCCCAATTGAAATCTTCGGGCAACTGCGTTGTGACCCAAATTTCCTGTGCTGCGGCGGAAGCGGTGCCCTTGTTTTCAAAGTAAATCGTATAGATTTTCGCATCTTCGCTGCTCGTCCAGTTTGGCGATGTAATCACCAGATAAGGCTCGTCCTCCGTCCCGGCGTTGTAGGCTTCAAAGTCAAAACCCGTAGGGCCGTTGATCTCGTTGGGGTCGCAGGATTGAGGATCGTCGGGATCATCGTCGTCCTTGGGGTCGTCTTTTGGAGGATCGTTCTTTAATTTGGTAACTAGAAAAGTATATTCTTCTTCAATTGTTATGTAAGTTGTAAATATTTTGGCCCAGCCAAACTTTTCCAATAAACGAAATGGAACAGTCTTCCATCTATCCCAATTAAAGTCATATACGTCCGATTGATAATATGTAATAGTTCCGGAATATTCGTAGTGATCGTCTTTATCTATAACATCTTCCAATTTAAATACCGCTGATGCCGGACCACTAAAACCACCAAATGTCCAATACAATTCGGGATTGTTATTTAGAGAAAAATTCAACTTTTTAGTGTAAAGCAAATACTCATCTCCTATGGGTGCCGGTTTGGAGATTTGATTATAGTGATTTTTTATGCCCGATTCAGTGAGTCTCTTGATGTCTTGATATGGTGATGAACCTTGAATTAATTCGATGATACGGTGACTTGAATTGATATTGGAAATATATACATCACCAACTTCATTCATGTAATGGTCAAGAAACCAAAGAGGAATATCAGGATTAGTATATTCATTAAAAGCTAGTTTAATTGCCCACTCCCGAAGTGTAGGCTTTAACATTGATTCTTGTATATTAAACAACCATACTGCCAAGTAAACTTCGTATAAAGTTTTATATTCTTCTGGTAAAAATATGTTTTTGTATAGATAATCTCTAATTATTCCCTCAATCCTTTTCACTAATTCATTGACCGGTTCCATCAAAGACTGTTGAGCCTCCATGCCTTGTACCATAGCATATTGATGGTCTGGAGCAACAGAGGTGTCACCATCATAGGTCAAATTTTGGTCTGTTAAGTTTTGCCCTTGAGCCACAGTGATGTTTGAATATTGATATGATTCATCGAGGGAAAAGATAAATACTTTGTAAGTTCCCGATGCGAGATTGTCAATCAAATAAGAACCATCTTCATTTGTGAAGGATAGAAAAACATGATTCGTGTTGATATCTTCAAGCAAAACAAAATATCCTGAAACTGCCACACCATCAGAATTTTTAACCGTTCCTGAAAGCGTAGCGGCAATCTCCGACGTATAATCAAAGGTCAATGTTCCGTTTTCAGGAATGGTTTGCACAATTTGTTGTCTTGTCGCATAACCTTGAGCGGAAATCGTGATTTTCACATCACCCGGAGACAAGCCGGATGCCGTATAAAACCCGTTTTCATCCGTTATTGCAGAGACAAAGTGATCCTCAGCATCACAAATTGAAACAGATGCGCCGGCAATCGGTTGACCGATCTCATTGGTGATTCTCCCTGTCACGATCGCACCGGTTTCTATCTTGAAACTCATTCCGATGATGTTAGCACCATTAGTGAGCGTTACCGTGTGCGTTCCGACCTCCTTGTATTGATTTTTATACTGTCCATTTGTGTAAGTATAAACGGTGTAAGCATCTGCCTTCAAACCGGTGATGATAAAACATCCATTTGTATCTGTTAACGCATGACCAGAACTGTCGTTTTCCTCATCTTCACCCAATACAAAAACAGATGCTCCTGCAACCGGCAACCCGTTTTCATCAATCACACGCCCTGAAATCGTTCCAAAACTTAACGCAGTCATATTGAAACCATTCATGTCTTTTCCGTTTTTCATCTGGACGGTCGTTGTGGAAAGATCATAAGCGGTGTCGAGAAGTGAAAGTGTAACCGTCGCATTGGCAGGAAGGTAATTGAAAACGTAGTGACCGTTGGTATCTGTTTTCGCGTAATCGTACTTCGATTCATTACCATCAATCCATTCGGCGAGAATCGTTGCATCGGCAATTGCTTCTCCGGTTTGTGTGTTACGTAAGTGTCCTGAAAGTCCAGTTGTGTCATTGCCTGACTTTTGTGCGGTGACGAACGATTTCAATTCGCCGTAATCCTCCGGCAGGTAACCGCGTTGTTCGAGCCGTGTCATCGCGTCAGACAAATCCACGTGCAAGTCCGCCCAGTTCGTCCAAAAATCACTGGTTAAAAACGGCGTTGTGGTGTTGTCATCGACCCAGGTGCTGAAACTCACACGGGTGTTGTTCGTCGCCCGGAAATAAAACGTGACCCTACCCGTTTCGCCGGGTCTAAGCACGCCCGCTGAACCGGGCGAGCCAACAGCAAGCAGATGAATCGTGTTGCCCGCCGCGATGCTGTCCGACGTCAAGCCAATCGGCATGTTCGTAGTGCTGGTGATCGTGAACACCGGCAAGAGGAGATCACAATCGCCCGTGTTTGTAAAGATGATGTAACCTTCATAAATCCGTCCGACGCGCACGGCGTCCACGATGTCAAAATACGCTTCCAATTTCGCACCAACGCCGTTGGCTGTGACGTTGACGGCATTTTGCAGTGTCACGGTCTGGCTGTTTTTCGTGACGACGAGATCATAAACGCCTGCCGCTTTGTCGGTCAAGTCGAAACGTGCGGAGGCTTCCGAACCGGAATTGACGCTCAATGCCGTGCCGTTGATCGTTGTCGAACCGAGTTTCAGCGCAACGGTCATCGTCTCGTCAAAGCCCGTGCCGATGAAGCCGATGGTCGATGTTCCAGCATTAGAAACCTGTGACTGTGTGACGGAAATGATGTCAAGTGTCTTGTCGGAGATATTCACGGAAACGTTGGCTGCTGGCTTGTCCGTTGCAATTTGCAAGTAAAATGTTCGTGCCGTGGACGCGGCGGGAACGGACAGTGTGTAATTGCCTTTGCCGTCTGTTGCGGCGGCGTAATCCGACGATGTGGCGGTCGGGGCGTGGTTTTCCGACATCAAAATGGAAATCGCCGTTTCCGAAAATGCCGTCAAACTGAACGCCTGACCTGCCGGAACAACAACGCGGTACAGTTGCGGCGTGGATTTGGTGACGGCCAGATTGAGGTTCTTTTCCGTCAACAACGGCACATCAACTCGTGTGAGTTGCACGGCGGAGATGGTGTTGTTGTCAATGTTCGTGCCTTCAAAAATGTTGCGATTGACGTTGACATGAACCTCGAAACGCCAGTCGCCGACCGATGCGTTCGGCACGGTGATTTCGGCGTAAAATGTCTGCAAATCGCCGCCTGCAATGTTGCCGGAGTGCGTGATTTCACCGACCGTGACCACCTGCCCCGTGCCGGAAATCATGACGATTCTGTCCGTCCATGTTCCGGTTGCCGGTGCGGAACCGTTGTTGTGAATCGTCCACTGCAACGTGATTTTCTCGCCCGTGGCCGCCGATTGCGGGGCTTGCAGGTTGACTGGCTCAAGATCGACCGACGAACTGGAACCGTCGGTGAACTCATACGCACCGATGTCCGCATAAATGCCGTTACTGTTGGGTATGCCCTTTTTACTCGTGATATGTGGATCATTGACGCGCGGGGCACCAGTGATGTCCGTTGTCGGTGCCTTCGTTCCATCTGCGGCATCAATCAACGGCGAACCGGGACGCAGGCGATAATCGCCATTAGCAACGTCGTAAAACATGGGGTCTGCCCAGAAATTGTCATTGGAACCAACGACGGAACATGATTGTGGGCCGAGACCCTTCGGATTCCAGAACACGCAGTTTTGAAAACTTGCCGGTCCCCATTCTTCAAACACCGAGGTGATGTTTGCAAAAACGCAATTTATAAATAAGCCGCTTTCCCATCGCACGGCAGTCGTGACATTGGCAATCGTACAGTTGATTAATGTCGTGGTTCCAGACACTGGAGCGATTCCCATGGAACTATCTTGGAAAATTGAGTTATGTGAAGTGAATGTGCCGCCATTATTTCTCACGCAATCAAATCTTGTTGTGGTGATGATGCTGTTGTTGAACTCAAAACTTCCATTACTTGATACATAAAGACCGCCTTGATTATTTACATTGCTACAATAAGACACCAGCGTATGGTTCATCCGAATGGTTCCGCCATTGGCATAAATCTGGTGCCAGTCTCCGGACGCTGGATGCGTTTGGTCTTCATCTTCATTTGTGTCACCCCCATAAGCATCATCTTTGATTGAAGTAAAGATGATGGGTTGCGCGGATGTTCCACTGGCATTGAGTGTTCCTCCGGAATTGACAATCAGTGAGCAATTGTTGTCGAATTTGAGAATCGCCCCGGGAAGAATCGTCAGTATTGCACCGCTTGCGACGGTCAGATTGCCGGTGATATGATAAACCTGACCACCGACCCAAGTTTCTGTGCCGGTGATGGTGCCGGAATGTGTTTGAATCAGATATTTCAGTTCGGCAGTCGGGTCAACTTGAATATTGCCCATTCCTCTAAAATAGGCATTGCCGTTTTTGGGCGTGGAAAGATTGCCGTCTTTGTTCGTGTCGCCTGCCACTTCATCGTCCTCCGCACGGGTCAAAACGGTTCCGGCCTTAACTTCCAGCCAATTGCCGCTACCGACATTGATGAATGCGTTTTTCCAGAATTTGACAACGGTGTCTTCCGCAATGGTAAGCATTGCCCCATTTTTCACGTTGAGTTGCCCGATCACGAGATGCATTTTATCTTTCGACCAGGTTTCATTTGCGGTCACTCCCCCGCGATGGATGACAATACCGGGGTCGTTGATGATGGTTCCCACATACTCACCATAGGCAATGACTCGGTTTTTCTCATCAAGATATTCGAATTTCAAAATTCCCGGTGTATCAGCATATTGTGTCGTGTCCCAAAGAAAACTCCCTTCGGCAGTGAAGGTTCCGAGTACAGTTGCAGTCGTACCGGAAACCCAAGTCAATCGCAACGATTCGGCATTTTCATATTGCGTCCAGGAAAATGCGACGGTTCCCTGAAAAACACCGGTTTGCGAAATGATCCAGCCCGAGTATTCATACGCGCCAATATCGACGATTCCTCCAATGATTCGCTGCCTCCCCGACAAATCCGTTGTGATACTTTCAGGCAAAAACGAATTGTTGCCGCGATCAATGGCCTGCGAAGCGGGAACCAGGTGGTAATCACCATTTGCCGCGTCAACAAAAAGCGGCAACTCAGGATCGTAAATGAAGTTGTCGAGGTCATCATCACCCCAGCCTGCAAATGTCGTCAGGTTGTTGGAGCCTTGAACAGTTCCCGAAATATCGGAATTGGAGTTTTCGACGATGATTGTGTTATAAATACTTACAGTACCTTGAGCATTTGCACTGCAAATCCCTCCACAAGTAGAAGTTGCTTTGTTTTCTGTAATTGTGCAATTCGTGATCGTTATGGTAGCTTTATCATTATATATTGCACCGCCGTAAGCACGAGCGAAAAGACTATCACTTACCATGTTTCCTACAATCGTACAATTGACCATATCTGACGTCCCGGAGTTGTAAATTCCGCCGCCGTATGCCCCATCAACACCAAGAGCACTGTTTCCTGAAATCAAGCTATTCATTACGGTCATAGTACCGGAATTATATATTCCAGCGCCCGAAGACCCGCCGCCAGAAACAGCACTCAAGCCGCCAGTTGTTTGGTTTCCTGAAATCTTACTGTTGATTACTGTCAAAGTACCGGAATTGTAAATACCACCACCATAAACAGCACTCTCACTGTACCAAAGACGATTTTCTGAAATTGTACAATCTGCGATAGTCAAAGTACCGGAATTGTTTATTCCACCTCCGTGGCCATTACGAAGATACCCTCCAGTGATCGTCAACCCAATGAAAGAGACCTCAGCGGTGGATGTGATATTGAACACCCGTGACGTTTTATTGGCGTCGATGGTGATGTTCATTCCCGTTGCGTCAATGGTAACATTCTTGTCGATCAAAAGCTCGTAACCATCCAATACGATGGTTGACCCGGCTAAGGAAGGGTCAAAAGTGATGGTCGTTCCCAACCCGTTCACTCCAACGTAAACAATCGCCTCACGAAGAGAAATTTTTCCATCTTGATAATCCACAACATCGTCCAAAGTGGTGACAACCAATGATGGCGTTTCATAATCATGGTAATCAGTGGAATGGAAATGCTCATACGCCCCAATATCGATTGCCAGACAAGAAAATCGCGGATTATTTGCCAAATCCCGTGAGTTTTCATCCAGTCCTGCTTCTAAAGCATATCGGTTGCTTCCCTTGTCAATGGCCTGGGAACCTTCCGCCAAACGGTAATCACCGTTTTCCGCATCCACAAAGAGTGGCAATTCAGAATCATAAAGGAAATTTTCTCCAGATGAGCCATTCCAGTTGGTGTATGTCGTCAGGTTGTTATGTCCTTGGATCGTTCCACCGCTTCGATAAAGGTCTGACGAGTTTTCGACAACAATTGAGTTATTCACCGTCAACGTTCCGTAATAGCTGTAAATTCCGCCGCCGTCAGAATAAGCCGAGTTGCCGGAAATCGTGCTGTTCATCACGGTCAACGTGCCGTCGTTGTAAATCCCGCCGCCAGAAAAATAATACGAAGTCGAAGTCACCACCGAGTTTCCTGAAATCGTGCTGTTCATCACGGTCAACGTGCCGCCGTTGTAAATCCCGCCGCCAGAAGAATAATACGAAGTCGAATTCACCACCGAGTTTCCTGAAATCGTGCTGTTCATCACGGTCAACGTGCCGCTGTTGTAAATCCCGCCGCCAGAAAAAGAAGAAAAAGAACCAGAAAAAGAAGAAGTAGAAGTAGCAGAGTTTTCTACTATTGCACTATTTGTGATAGTTAATATACCGTCGTTGTAAATCCCGCCGCCAGAAGAAACATAATAATACGAAGTCGAAGTCGCCGAGTTGTCAGAAATCGTGCTGTTCGACACTGTCAGTGTGCCGGAGCTGTAAATTCCACCGCCATAAGAAGTCGAAGACGAAGAAGACGCTGAGTTGTCGGAAATCGTGCTGTTCGACACTGTCAGTGTGCCGGAACTGTAAATTCCACCGCCATAGTTTGCACCAGAAACCCTGCCGTTGGTAATGACTAACCCTGCCAAAGCGGTATTTGTGTTTGCTCCAAGGTTGAACACCCGTGACTTTTGATCAGCATCAATGGTCAGTTGTGTTTCACCGAGTGAAACAATCGTGACGTTGCCGAATTCTTCCGCGCCAATGCTGGTGCCCAATTCCGTGCCAGCAAGCGTGATGGTGTTCTGCATCGCAGTCGTTCGGACGACAATGAGATCGTTTTCCGGTGTGGTTCCCGCCTGGGCAATGGCATCCCGCAACGCTGCATCGGAAAGCTGATCGGCTGTGATTTCAATGTAATTGTAATCACCGATGGCTGTCCAATTCAAATCCGAATACTTCGCGGTGACTTCCGACCAGACGTCCGACGGAACAGGGCTGACCGCCAGCAATTGCCGTTCCTCCAGCGGCTCAAACAGTAGATGCCTGCCCTTGACGTGTGAACGTGTTTTGCTTGAAACCGAATTGGCATTTTCTCGTTTTCCAAAAAACATTTCAATAAATTTTGGCTCTATTCCGCAACCGGATTGATGCAGACGAGGGCTTCGATCAGGGTTCGGAGCAGTGAGTTTCCGCGTCGGCGGGCATTGTGGACAAATTGGAAAAATCCGACGTAGGCGGGCAG
>Ga0123353_10013074_pt1 | contig 11865 bp, 10 predicted proteins | sample TergutLab28metaG_3_FD_92763 | JGI IMG/M metagenome (GOLD analysis project Ga0123353, IMG submission 92763) | Labiotermes labralis P3 segment gut microbial communities from Petit-Saut dam, French Guiana - Lab288 P3 | ecosystem: Host-associated > Arthropoda: Insects > Digestive system > Gut ... | reverse complement strand
GTTGAATTTAAAAACTCAAAAAACTAAAAGACTGACGATGATTTGGCTCCGAGCAACTTGCCCAAAAAAGGGAAAGAGCAGCCGGAGTGCGAATTCATTTCGCACGCCGCGCGATGAGAAAACCGTAGGTTGTCTCATAAGCGAAGCGCCAATAATTGCACAACTGAATTGTTAAACATCTAAATCTGATTTTTTGGACACCTTAAACAAGGTATACCTCGCAGTCAGACTTCACCCATCTTATCGGATAAAAATCAAACTGTCAACCCCTAAACCCACTTATGTTGTCAAAAATACATAAAAAGATTAACATGACCATAAAAAAGCCCGGACATCCATGTCCAGGCTAATTTTGTGAGCACCCCCCCATTTTTTATTTCAGCACACCCCCTACGGCGCAGTCTCAGCCATGATCGTCTCACGGCTGAGGCCATGGACTGCCTTACATTCCATGATGAGTTGCACCAGCCGATCGTTATCGGCAGACGTAAACTCATCAGAAAAGTAGGTGGCACCACACCCGTCCGACGGGTTCTTTTGCCGGAGAACCCGAATCTGGCGCAGACGTTTGTCCCTGCACCTCACCGCATTCAGATGAATGCGGCGGACAAAATCCGGAACCGTCCGTAGAAGTTCCCTTTTCCAGGAATCTGACAGGGCATTATACCACGCCCTTTGGACAGCCTTGTCCGTTTCGCCGTCCAGATTCCACTCCCTGCCCAGTTGACCATCTGGACCATCATGGACGAAAAAGCCCCTCGTGGACATCTCGTAATCCCGCGAGTGATACGTAAGACCACATACGGGGTTATAGTTTATAATAGTCGAGGACATAGCATACACCTCCTATTGCGGTGGCGGGTCATTGCCCGTTCCGTAGGTCCACTTCGCCGATGTTGCCGATAGACGAACGAAAAATAAGTTCGCTCGCCCGTCGGCAACATCAACAAAAGGTCTCTGCAGATAAGATTAAGTGATGAAATAATAATTTAAGGTTCCATAACTAACCTTTTAATAAAGTTGCTATCCATGGGCTTAAAAGCCCATAACTGCCCCAAACAGTTACGGAATTTCAAACCAAATCTTTGAATGGGCGGGGGCATCAACCCCCACCCTATATAAACGAGATTTATAGTCTCCTTTCTATCGCCTCTTGTACAACAGCTTCATCTGTGTCCGAAGAGGTAATATTTGCTCGCACGATAACTCGGCCAACCAGATCGGTAGCCTCCTCGCGCGAAAGATGCGGGGAAAGGGTTTCGAAGCCTTTGCGATACCACCGCTTTAGCCCGACTTTGGTCAGACCGGCTTCTGCGATTCTTTCGCTCCAACCGTCATCCATCAACACTTCGTCTTCCCCGCTATTGGCGAAGTATTTTCGTGCATCCTCCGGCATCCATGCGTTCATGGTGCATGGGTTGTATCGGAGACCCTTGATGTCGATCTCATCGTAGCCCATAGCTTTGAGCGTGGGCAAGAACGAGAGATCGGACATCTCGGGGATGTAGGGGTGGACTATGGGGAATGCGGCAATTCTCCGGGATTTAGCGCGGGCAAGCACCGAGAGTCGCATCTCGGTGGTGGCTTTTTCCAGGCTGTCCAGGCCGGTCATAGACACGATCAGACGAAAATTCGGAATCTCCGCCAATCTATCTAGCACCTGATCAGACACGTTCCACTTGGTCACACAAGTTACTAACTTGGCAACTTGTGGGACTTTGGAAAGAAACCACTCGAGCTCTCCAGCATATTTCGGCCAAAATGGATCCGATATACCGTTGAACCCAACCACATCGCCCTTTAGGAGTTCGACCGGAAAGTCGTAAAACTCCTTCAGGGCAACAGAGTTACGATCGGGAGGCGGATTTAGGATCGTGACCGCCTTGTTAATACCAAGGATAGTCTTCTTGTTCCAAGCCTCCCTGCGCTTGGCTACTTCGGTGATGACGCAGTATTTGCACGCCACCGGACAGCCGTGCTGGCCTTCTCGGAACATATCAATCCACCTCCTTTCCGAGAATTTTGTTCAACAGCTCTACTGGCGGAAAACCAGTCCGCGCCCCGATTTCGTTTTGGTTGTAGTATTCAGATACTATGCAGTACTTACAACCAAAACATTTATCGGTGTTGCGACTGATCGGCCACCAGGAGTTCAGCCCTTGGATGTTTACAATTTCGGGGAAGTTCGGGAACATGATTTTACCCACATCCTTATCCCCCGCGTCATTACGCCCAGGCTGCATCGCCATGATGCCGGTGATAAAGCGAATAAACGCCAAATCACCGAGGCGAACTTCGCCACCTACACGGACATGCGCCGTTTCCGGCGTTTTCCAGCAGGTGGTGCAACAGCTCGGACACTTCAGCCGATCCGCCCCGTCTACTTGGCAAAGTCCGCCACTCTTTGCGGGCACAAACTCCACCTCGTAGCCGAGGTAGCGCAGCAGCTCCAAGCTACCAGGCTTTGGCTCCGCCGGCGCACCGCAAGTTGCGCGCAACGGACAATTCAGTTCCGTGCATTTGACCAAGTTCGGCGAATTATAATACGGGTTGTAAGTCCGCACTTCGCCGAGAGCACCAGCCACCGCGCAGGCCGTACGGGTGAAAAGTTGCACCCCGTACTGCCTTGAAAGCCTCTCTACCCGCTCGTAAACTTCGCGAGGGATAACTTTCACGCGCAGCGCCCATTCGGTGCGCTCATCTGGAGACATTCTCTCGATCAGAGCTTCATCGCCACGGAAGCCGCTGATCACTGCGCTCTTGCCACCCGCAGCAGCGACGGATTTAAAGATCTTCTCGATCTTCTCCTCCGAAGTGTTGTAGGGCGGCACCAGCGGCCGCACATAGGCAATCGCCGGCACGCCAACTTCCGTCAAACGACGGATATTTTCGTACCGGTGTTCGCCACCAGTACCCTCCAAGTCTGGTAGTTCTGATATGGAAATCAGGAAAACCAGCCGGAGGCCGGCATCGCGGAACCGCACGATGTCCACCATATGCTTATCACATAGGCGACCTTTCGTGATGATCCCGATCGGACCGATGTGGCGGCTTGCGGCGAGCTTCTCCAGCGTCTCGACAGTGTCGCTCCACTGGATTACCGGATCGCCATAAAAGTTATTCACGGCCACCGGTATGGAGCGTAGAAGATCGCTCCAAGTTTCATAATTATTTGCCATAATTGACCCCCTCTCTGCGCTTTCAGCCCGCCGGCCATTTTTTAGACAGCCAGCATACACCTTTATAAAAAGGAAACTATTTGTAAATGTGCATGCTGGCTATTTTGAGCAAACTCCAACAACTATTCCGCCATGGGCGGAGAACCACGACCACCTTCAGTCACGGTTCCCTGCCCACCGCAGGTTCTCCCTATTTTGCGGCTATCTCCCGCATCGCCCCCACAAACCTCTCTACATCATTTATATCATTACAGATCGCAAATGATGCCCTAATCACTCCTGGCATACTCTCCGTATTTCCCTTCTTTACGTCCGCTACAATCCTTGCCTCTTCCTTAGATGTAATCCCTAGCAGATCCCTCACTACATGATACACGCAGAAATTCCCAGCCCGTACCCCTATCCCATATTCCTCATTCAGCTCCTCTGCTACTTTAGTAGCATCCTTACCCTCCACTACGAACGGTATCACCGTCGATAACTGTCCCTTGCCCACCAACACCTTCACTCCATTAATCTCCATCAACCCCTTATATGCCTCCGCCGTTAGCTCTTTCTCGTATTGCTCAATCTTCTCTATACCAATCTTTTGTAACTCAGATAATGCCAATCCCATACTCACTGCCCCCACCGCATTTGGCGTACCTGGATCGTGTGCCAGCTGGTTCTCGTACCGCAAGAACTCACCCTCACTCGTAATATACGGTAAGTTACCTCCTCCAATCTGGTAAGGCAAAAACTGATCCAAGAATCCCTTTGGTCCCACCACGAACCCACCGCCATAAGGTGCATAAAATTTATGCCCACTTGCTACCAGGAAATCTATTCCCATCTTCTGCATATCAATCGGGTGATGCTGTATGTATTGACATCCATCCACCACATACCACGCACCATACTTATGTACTATCTCGCCAATCGCCTTTATATCTGGACAATACCCAGTTAAGTTGCTCGATGCCGTCAACACAAACACCTTTATCTTATTATTAATGAACAATTTTTCTATATCAGAGATGTCAAACTCCCCTTTCGTATCCAACCCATATCGTAACACTTGCTTCTCTCCATTTTTCTGCACCAATTCGTTCGCAAAATTCATATCCGCCAAATCTACCACCCGTCTCTCTCCCAGTATCTTCTCCCCCTCTGCCTTAATCCACGGTAACCAAGAAGACGAATGTTCTATACTAGAAACCGCTACCTTACCGTCCAAAAAACTAAAGAAATGCGCCAACATATTCATTCCACCCGTAGTATTACCAGAAAATATCACATAAGCATCCCTCTCGGCCCCCACAAAGTTTTTAATGATCTCCCTTGACTCCTCATATACATCCGTCGAAATCTTTGATTTTTCTCCAGCTCCACGGTGTACACTTCCATAAGTCGTCAGATATTTTTCTACTCCTTCCTCCACAACTTTGAGCGGCGGAGTAGTGGCTGCGTTATCTAAATTCACGTAACGCCTGCCATTTACCTTGTAACTTACAATCTTTTTTCTAAACTTATCTTTCATATAATTCTTTCTGGGCTTTGCAACCCACCAATTTCTCTAATTCTTAGAAAAACCATCGATTGCAAAACTTAGATTGAGTGGGGCGAATGAGCCCCACCCTATAAAAACGAGTCATTTATAGACTACTCGTATACGTCTTTTTTATTCGTTAGCCGTTGACTAATTCAATCACCTCACCGAGGCGATTAGGATTAACATTCACGCGATTCGGCATGCCTCCCGGCAAACCAAGAAGCGAGACAAAATCCCACTCACGACCGCCCGCGATAGTCAGCTGGGGCTCGCCCTTGAAATTTACATTCAGGACAATCGCAACTTTTCCGTCACGCTGGCCAGCGATTAAGAGTTGAGTCAGGTCAAACGACGCGACGGCGACAGCAGCATCCACGAACATCACCTTCTCACCCTTAGGTTCGAAGACGCCCGCCAACCGCCCAGTCTCGGCCTGGATTTCGGCATATTTGGCGCGCGCAACGTCAATGACCGAGTTGATCTTGCCGGTGACCAGCTCATAAAAAACCGCTTCGCGGACCGAATCGTCCCGCAAATCGGCCTTCATGGCCTCTTCGTAACGCAGGCCACGCTCAGACAGTTCGCCCCTTCGGGTATCCGCCGCAATAGCGTCTGCGTCTGCCCCTTCATACGGCTCCACGCCGCCCAAGGCATACTTCGCGGCGCTCATCACGCCGTCAAAGTCGCCGTGAGCGACAATGGTATCTACCTCAACCACCAATTCCGGCGTGATTACCGGCGGACAGGCCGAGGCTTCCTCGCGCGGCTTCAGGGTGAAGCGCGGATTGGAGGCATAATCGACCCAATGGATGTGCGGGTGGTGGTCCACCCACAACGCGAGGCGGTCGCCGAGCGCCTCGATGAAGGCGCCTGTCGTGTTGCGAAAATCTGCTTCGCGATCGGAAGAGTTCGGTGCACCATTATTGAACCCCAGGTCCAGCACGGCCACGCGTCCCTCCGTTTTCTCAGCCAGAGCGGCATTGACGGTAAACGGTTGCGTAAAAATGATATCCATGATAATCCTCCTCAAACCCCAGTCTCCCAGGGCGTAATATAGGCGCCTTTCAGCAGCCTATGGGGGTCATGACTGTCCCCATAGACTACTGATTAGCTTTCCTACCAAAAATAAGAAAGATTATTCAACTAACTAACAAATTTTAAAGTTCTATAGCAACTTTTTGAGCAAAGCCACTATCTTTTCTGCCCTTGCGAGCAGAGTTGGCCCGGTCAAACTAGGCCAACTCAGCCCGTAAGTAAATAATTACAAACTGAGTGTTATCCCACCCTTGGATGTGCCCACCCAAGTAAAATCGGGATAATTATATGCATAAAATTAATGTACTTTAACGCCGGTTTGGCTTAAAACCCACTCGTTTTAAGGCTCACCCTCCTGACGTTAATTCTGCTACAACCCGATTTACGAATTGTTGCCACCATTATATCAAACTTCTTATGTTTTGTCAATACTCATTATACCAAAACCACCAATCACCCCTGTAAAATCACCCCAAAAAGTGTCAAAAACAATATTGACAAACCACATCAAAACCATTACACTACTCCCATGGAACCAAACGAATCGCTCACCCAAACCCTCAAAAAAGCCGGTCTCACCGACCTCCAATCCAAAGCCTATCTCATCCTAATCCAATCCCCCAAACCCCTCACCGCCACCGATCTGGCCGAAAAACTAGGTGAAAAACGCACCAACGGTTACGCCATCGCCGAACGTCTCGTCACCATCGGCCTCGCCACCAAGGATGAAAACGGCCCAAAACCCCTAGCTTTCTCCCCCACCCACCCCACCAACCTCGAAGCCTACGCCGAAAAACGCCGTAAAATCGTTGAAAGGAACGAAAAAGAAGTCAAAACCACCATCCCTTCTCTCATCAATTTCTACAATCAATACCAGAAATCTCCCGGCATATCCGTCCATTTCGGCAACGAAGGTATCGCTCAAGTCTACGACCAGATCTTAAAAACCGGCCAAAAACTCCATCTCCTCCGCTCTCGCAAAGACGGCGCCTCCGATAATTTAGAGAATACCCACAAATTCCGCGACAACAGAGTAGAACAAGGCATCCCCGTTGAAATCATTAGTCCTAGCACCAATCCTCACTCAGTTGAAGAAAATCAAAAAAACCTCGCCGACATCACGTATATCCCCCCAGAAGACTACGATTCCCCCATAGAAATCGACGTTTTCGGTGACCAAGTCGCCTTCATCGACTATTCCCTAGGCAATCAAAACGAATCCATGTCCGCAATCATCACCTCTCCTCACATTGCCGAATCCCTCCGCCAACTCTTCCAAATAACCAAAAAATACTTCGAGGCTTCCAAAAAACCATACGAGCCCCCTCCTACGCCGCCTGCCGAATCACCTCCCGACCCCTCTCCTGATCACTAGCCCGCCGTTCCATTTCCTCCAGCCTCTCTCTCAACGTCCCCGCCACCTCCGCAAACTTATCAGCATTCCCATATCCTTCTATATCTGTATGATATCCTCTTGACTCCTCTCCCCTTCGCTCTGCCCGCACCATCGCCCCCACCGCCACCACATCCCCCACCACCACATTGGGATTACTCTCATCATCCCCGCCAGACCCTAAATCCAAAACCGCCACCGACTCTATCGCCTCCGCATCATTAGAGCCATCCTCTCTTCGCACTACTTCCCTATCTATCCGAATCGATAACGCCCGACCTCTGGCCTCATCCGTCAACTCCGCCCCCACCACCCCATCTCCCTCCACATTCACCGCAAAATTCATTGTCGCCTCCACCTTCCCTCCAGGCATAGAAAATTCATAGTTCGTATTTACCCCAAAATTCACCCCCCTTTCCCGCACTTTCACCAAAACATCCCCCTTCTCGCCAATATTCCACATCTTTACCCCATCCGCCTCATACGCATCCACCGCCTGCCCAGCTCGCCCCCCCTGATTAATTCTTTCAAGGCCTATTTTGACAAAACCCAACGCTTTCTCTATCTGTTCGTAACCAGAAACCTTTTTCTTGTATTGGCCAAATAGCATCCTCTCCGCTGGCCCCTCCGTCACCTCTGACAGGGCAAACAAAATCTCCGTCATCCTCTCCCCTACTGCCCGCACCACCCCTTCTCTCAATCTCTCATCCCCAAAAATCTCCGCGAAACCCTTCGCCTCCTTCCGTATCTCACCTATCTCTCCCAAACACCGCTTGAATACCTCGCCATCTACCTTCTCCGCACACTCCAGCAACACTCCCCCAAAGTCCTCCCCAAAATCCATCGCCAAAAACGCCTCCGCAAACTCTTTCTTATCCTCTACCTCATCCAACGCTCCTACTAATCTATCGTATCGATCATCCCCGGCCCTCACCATGAACTCCAGCAATCTCCTCTGCCCCTCAATCGAAATATCATTCAATTCCACTCCCAACTCATCCTCTATTAACGATTTCATACCCGGTTCATGCAAAGCCTTCAAGAACAGTCTATCCTCGTACCCCAATCCAGATTCCCCTAATCGCTCACTGAAGTCCTGCCATTCCCTCGCTTCTCTATCGCGTCGCTCTTTATCCCTAGCAATCAAATCATCCCGCTCATCCACCGGTAAATCCTCTATATCTATCCACCCATCGCCCGACAAGAAACTTCCGTACTGCCTTAATTCTTCCGTCATAGCCTGTGCTTCCAGCCTCAAAAAAGCCGAATCGCTTTCGTCCTCAACTTCAGCCAACGCCTCATAAGTATTTTCCGCAAATCTTTCGCCAAAACCCCACATCATCGCTCCGCTAGCTAACTTTGTCACCGACGGCATCCACCTAACCACCTTCACTGGTTCCCGCGCAAACATCTCTCGCATAATATTCCCGCTCTGAAAACTCATGTCATATTTAATAGTTCCCTGCAACTCTTGCCCAAAATACCCATTCGCCACTCCCGATTCCTTTACCATCTCATATAATTCAATATAATCAAACAGATCTCCAGCATAATCAGTCAAACCAGGAGATATTCCGAATAATTCGCTGTGTAAACTTTCCATCCTCTCTTCGTCCTCAGTCTCCCGTGCCTTCTCAAAAATTCCCGCCAAAAACACCTTCCGTACATTTTGTGTCCGCCTAGGTATTCGATGCTCTCTGTACTCTCTCTCCTCTCCAGCAATATGGGCAAGTCCCATACTTACCGTCTCTATATTTTGAAACTTACCAAATTCATCCTCAGACAACTGCCACCTCCCACTCCAAATATCTTCCGCAAACCACACAGCCATGGTAAACTCCTCATCGTTCAAATCCCCAACATCTATCTTTTCCAATATCGCATTACTAAGTCGAACAAAATCATCCCCCTCGTCCTCATAGCTCTCCCCCCCTACTACCTCGCCACCAACCATACCACTATCCCCACTATCGCCCCTAATAATCCACCCACCACTACTTCTGGCATACTATGCCCCTCCACGACTCGTTTTAATTTTCCTTCTCTCTTCATCACATGCCCAATCTCCCCCACACTCCGTCGCACGTTTAGCGCATCGTAGACCACTATAACCGCCACGCCCGCCGCCAGAGCAAATATTCCCGAGTTAAACCCCTCAAACAGCCCCAGATACGTGCTCAGAGCCACAAAACTTGCCGTATGCCCACTCGGCATCCCCCCACTACGACTCTTCACTAGCAACGCGAATACTTCTTTACCACTAATCTTCCCTAGCTGGATCCATTCCGTAAAAATCTTTGTCACTTGCGAAATCAACCACCCCACCACAAACGCTACCAAACTACCTAGTGCTTCCATACCACCATTCTAGCACGTTTGCCCGGCTTGCTGTTCTTTTTGTCTTGCTTGCGCCTTCTCCAAAACAATATCAACAGCCAACCCGCCAGCAAGCTCGCCGGCAGCCAAATCAACCACAGCTCACCCGCCACTGTCGTCTCTATTTTGCTCGTTCCCGCCAACTCCTCGCCATCATCTGCCCTAACCACCCTAGTCTGAGTCGTCCCCAACACTGCCCCCACCAACTCATTCTCCCCAACGGCTTCACTACTATCGCCATTGTCGCCACCAACCACCGCCAAAACCGCCCCGCCACCAAATTCAACTCCGCCATCACCAATATCGTCCGTCACTCTATCGTCGCCACCCAAACCAACCACGCCAGCATCAACATTCTCGAAATCACAGCCAACATCTTCATCATCCCCGCCCCTCGCCAACACCCCATTCACGTACGCATCATAATACAGCGTACCGCCCACCTGTTCCCTCAATTTGCATACCACTCCCTCTTGATATCCCGCATCCTCAGCACAGCTCGCATACGACACCTTTCTCGTTCCAATCCAAGGCATCGAATTGCCCACATATATCGCTACAGAATAATAAAATTCCATATTCGCTCCCTCGCTCATTTCCAAACCACTAGAAACATCTAAGCTCACACTTCTATTCTCGGGAACCGGAATCTGCGCCATCGTATAAAAATCCGTCCGACTCACTGCTCCAGGATACTCTATCAGATACGGATCTTCCTCGTTTCGCATTGTCCTATAGGCACTTAACCTCATAATCCCACCTGCATACTCTGTATTATTATTTTTTACAACAAACGATCCACGCCCAGTACTAGACGGCCGGATCTCCGTTATCACGTATTCGAAGTCGTAGTTATCGTCGATTAATCCAGTTATTGCCCCCACCCCCGCATCACCACAGCTTACCAATGTTAATGTTGATATTGCCACCCAAACAATTGCTTTTTTCATAAAGCCTCCTTCTATAGTTTGTGCGCCTGAGTGTACGCAAAAACCAACCCCCAAAAAAGCATCAGCTCAATACTTTTTTCTATTCTTCTTCTTCGCGCGGCACAATCCCCATTGAAGCCACCGTGTCCCCCTCATTCATCCGCATAATTCTCACCCCCTGTGTCGCCCGCCCCAGCGTCGGAATCTCCTTCGTCGCCACCCGAATCGCCTGTCCCTGACTCGACATCATAATCACTTCCCTCGCTTCCGGGTCCAACGTATGTACTGCCACTAGCGGACCCGTCTTGTTCGTCACCGCCGCCACCTTAATCCCCACCCCGCCTCTCTTGTGCGCCGGGAAGTTAGTTACCGCCGTCGCCTTCCCATATCCGTTCGCCGATATCGCAATCAACTTCTGACTCTTCGGATCGCTCACGATATCCATGCCCACAATCATATCATGCGGACGCAAACGCATCCCTCTCACTCCTCTCGCCGCCCGCCCCATCGGCCGCACGTCTTTCTCATTGAACCGCACCGCCTGCCCCGCCGAAGTCGAAATAATCACATCATTCTCCCCCGTCGTCTCCTTCACCCAGCGCAACTCATCTTTCCCATCCAGTTTAATCGTAATCAGCCCATTCGTTCGAATATTTACATAATCTTTCATCGACGTCTTCTTGATCGTCCCCTTCGTCGTCGCCATAAACAAATAGCCTCCTCCATCCGTCTCACCACCCTGCTTGATAATCGCCGTCACTTTCTCCTCTGGATGCAAGTTCAACAAGTTCACTGCCGCCGTTCCCTTCGCCGCCAGGGATGCCTGTGGCACCTCATATGCCTTCAGTCTAAAAATCCGTCCCTGATTCGTAAAGAACAACAGATAATCATGTGAGTTAATCGTAATAATCGTATCAATCACATCCTCTTCCTTCGTCGTCATGCCTCGTTTGCCCTTACCTCCACGATTCTGTCGCCTGAAATCATTCTGGCTCACTCGCTTCACGTAATTCTCCGCCGTCAGCAGCACCACGCTCTCCTCATCCGGAATCAAATCTTCATCCGCGAACTTCCCCAGCTCGTGTCTAAAAATCTTACTCCTGCGCTTATCGCCATACTTCTCTTTCATCACTAACAATTCTTCCTTCACCACCCGCAAAATCTCCTTCTCGTCCGCCAAAATCGCCATGAGCTTCTTTATCAACTCCTGCAATTCTTTCAGTTCATTCTCAATCTTCTCCCGCTCCAACCCCTGCAACCGTCGCAATTGCATCGCCAAAATTGCCGCCGCCTGAATCTCACTCAAGCCAAATCGACTCATCAACCTCTTATCCGCATCATCGTAACTCTCTCGAATCGTCTTAATCACCTCCTAAATATGATCCAGCGCAATCTTCAACCCTTCCAAAATATGCGCCCGTT
>Ga0123353_10013073_pt1 | contig 11865 bp, 5 predicted proteins | sample TergutLab28metaG_3_FD_92763 | JGI IMG/M metagenome (GOLD analysis project Ga0123353, IMG submission 92763) | Labiotermes labralis P3 segment gut microbial communities from Petit-Saut dam, French Guiana - Lab288 P3 | ecosystem: Host-associated > Arthropoda: Insects > Digestive system > Gut ... | reverse complement strand
CGTGGTGTTGTGTGTGTGGTGTGTGACGTGGTGTTGTGTGTGTGGTGTGTGACGTGGTGTTGTGTGTGTGGTGTGTTGCGTGGTGTTGTGTGTGTGTGGTGTGTTGCGTGGTGTTGTGTGTGTGTATGTGTGTGGTGTAGCGTGGAGTTGTGTGTGTGGTGTGTAGTGTGGTGTTGTGTGTGTGTGTGTGCGCGCGCACACACACACAAAACTTTAAAATTGGCATCCGTTTCAGAATTATGACACAATAAGCTGCGTCGCAGTATGCATATTAAATCGGAAGAACTGCGCTTCGTTCGGTACTGCAGTGTCATACATTGTCAAGAAAATCAAGCTCTCACTTTTAATATTCTCAGAATCATGACGTGCATATTCAGTGACATTCTGACCTCAATAAAGTCCTTAGTACCCTTTCATAATACAGATATATTACAGCTACACTTCCTTCTCTTTTATCCGCGTAATAAAAGAAGCCGTCTGTATGTCTATTTATGGCAGCCGTAATGCCTCAGAAAGTAAAGACAGAAGATTGAAAATTTGGCTGTAATTTTATAATTGTTATAAAAGGCAGCGTAAAAAAAATAATCAAAATATGGTAGATAGACCCCGGTCGGCATAGAAGAGTTTCATTTTCCCGACATCAGTCACCCTGTCTCTCAAGATCTTTTCAAATTCTTGGCGTAAATAGTCACTGAAATTGCAATTCCACAACATCCCCAAGCGGATATTAGCATACACGAACCGTGGCGGTCACTGCTAGTGACGGAATTTCTTGTAATTTCTCGTAGATATTTCTCAAGGTGTACTAGTAATTAGTACAGTTATGCGATATGCACTGTATCCTCTTTATTCTTCATATTAAAAAGGCGATAACTCCGTCTAAATTTTTTCCTTTCGCTTATTTCACCTTACTTAAATCGGTGTTCAAGCTAAAGTTGTTAGTATCCTGGCATACTAAGCCGTATGGACTGGTTAATATTTACAGATAACGAGTTTGCTGCTCCATCTGAAACTCCAAAGCTACACTTCTTGGTCTATTTAAACACTGACGATGGAGGTAGCAAGTTCTTCCAAAACACCGGTAACAATCAGCAATGCCAAGCGACGTGACACCCCCCAAAATATCGATTCTTCATCAAAATCACTGTCGGAGCTTCAAATTTCGCAACGCTTATTTTAAGATACGTTACTTTATGTTGCAGGTCCTTGGAACGTGTCCTGAATGAGTACTCATCTAGTTTAAACTGGTTCCTTTCGTCTTCTATCCTTCTATACTCCTCCTCTCCCCCCCCCCCCAGCTACACTAAGATTTGCAGCACTTCTGTGTAGTTTAGAACAGTTTGCTGTTTGTGACTGCCAGGGCTACGATGTATATAGAAGTTCTGTTTCAAGAGGAAATACGGATACTGAAATTATAACCTACCATTAACCATTTTCCTATCGGTTTATACATATTATTAGATCCGTACCACAATATGTCATTATCATATCAGCACTAAAATTAACCTGCTATTACAGTACACTACCCTTCATTTCTGCAGAGAACGAAAATACCCAAAATATTAAGCGTAGTTTCCAAAAAGTACCGGCCTTCAGGTTACACTTTCTCTTCATTTACTACACACATAACTCATGAATGCGGACAGGAATCTAGCTCTCCACCCTGGTGGCAAAATTTAAGTAACTCAGGCTGCAACTAGTGTACCTGGAGACGGTATGCGAGAAATTACTGACTCAAAACCCGAATCAAGTTCTGGTCTGACAGGTGTGAATAATGTATTGTTGTAAGACTGCCCAATTAAAATGACTTTTTCAGTTTCGATTTTGCATAATGCATTAATTTGAACAATTCTCCGCCTTAGCCGGTAACCCTTTGTTCACTGTTCAATCACAAGTTTCGTAGACTACATAGAGAATGGAGTACTGAAACCTTGTTAACAGTTCTGCACAGTCAGCACAATCTCAGTTAGGACCTACAGATCACTACATCTGCAATCAGCAGACCCACAGCTTTGCCGGAAATTACATTTTCTGCAGTGTGTGTGTGTGTGTGTGTGTGTGTGTGTGTGTGTGTGTGTGTGTGTGTGCCTGTCTGCCTGTCTGTCTGTATGCGTGCGCGTGCGTGCGTGATTGTCACTGTAAATAAATGTGATTAAAATAGGTGTCTTAACTCTTAATTAGGTCCATAAATTATACGCATAAAAAATATGCAGGGTGAAAACAATTTAATGTTCAAACACAAATTTTACTCGGCCGACAAAACCAGACTTCACTTCGCTGGACAAATGATTTTTGTTTATCTTCCAAAAATAAATTTCACCAAAACTGTTTAAAAGTTCTGGAAATGAAGTACGCAAAAGAGCACTCACTCTACACATGTAATGCCAATGACATAGGGCATGGAAATACAATACTACAAACCCAAAAGAACAACCGGTTCTAGAGCACTAAGTTTTGTTTGAATTGCTGTGTGTCTTCCCGAAACTACGGCCCCAACTGCACGTAGTGAATGCATTCAGAATTTTATATGCAACCCAACAGACATATAACTCAGGATGAATTTCGAACCCAGACGACGAAGAGGCGGAAAAAGAAATTTAATATGCAGTATAGCTCATAATATATGGGGAACGAGGGCCAATGTGCACTGAACGAAAGTGCGTTATAATGTAGTGCTCTGATACGCGAAGAGAAGGATATCGAATCAACAATTCAACCACCAAACACAATTTTGTAACACACTTCTTTGCTAACCCCTACGTTCCCAGTACACAATCTGTAACAGCACTGCAGGCTTTGTGCTTTTATAAAATAAGTTTCAAATGTCGACCGAAAGTGAAATGCTGTACGAAAATTAGCAGCCGATATAAGCAATGTTAGCGGTGGAAATTTATAGACGATGTATAAAATACGAGACTAGCGTATTTTTCAAGTGGATTAGTTCAGGGTGTGACCACTAACAGTGCCTGGCGCGAGGCAGACAACGGTTTTTATACCTACACACATGCATAAATACATAATACATACATGCGTACATATATACATACATATACACATACATATATGCATACATACATGCATACATACATACGTGCGTGCGTACATACATACATACGTACGTACGTACTACGTGCGTGCGTGCGTGCGTACATACATACATACATACATACATACATGCATACATACACATACACACACACATACACACATACATACGTGCGTGCGTGCGTGCGTACATACATACCGTACATACATAAACGTTTAAAACTTACAGTGTCTCAGATTTCCACAAATTTCACAGGCAAGAAGGAATTACATTCGTACGTGGAAGTTCCCGAGTTCAAGTCTCGGTCCTGATCCACCAACTGTGACAGATATTTAGTGGTTCCATCAGTCCGTCGGAATAGCCGAACAACCTCAAATTTAAAGAACGCCATGCCCTTCTGCATTCTTTCAAATTTGTCGCCCATTAGTCATTCTATCATTGGAAGCTACAATTTTATGTGAATTTTGCCAGTCCCACTTACAAACACATACTTTCTTCTATTTCGAACAGCATTATAGTCTTTTGCTAATGCCTTTTATAAAATTGGTGGTAGTTGCCCCAGCATTGTCTGATATCTGGGACACGGTAAATTACCATTGCGTTAAATATTCACATCGATGTGTCTCGAGTGACACCTTGCAGTCTGGTATTTATAATATGAACGTATTATATAAAGCTTCGAAATCTTTAATCGGGGTAGAACTGACTTCAATACCTATATATCAGAAAGCATTTCTCATAAGACAGATGATCATTTCACGGTATGTTTCTGATCTTAATATGATTTCATTTTTGTGCGTTACATAAAATCTTTCTTCATGCAATATGCAACTTTCAATAAAATCTGATCACACTATAATCTCCGGCTTTATAACATTCTGTTGTTACATCGCAAATGCCAAAATTAAATCAGTGCCACAACTTTAAAGCAGACCTGCAGAATTAATTACAATAAAAGCTATTTTTGTAGGTGCAGAGACTAACTACGTGGACGGATGCAAACTCTGCACTACAAGCTGATTTTATAAAGCCTAATATGCGAAGTACTTCTTCCTCCCAATAAAGGTTTACACTGCCTTACAGTTATTGTAGCTAGTTCGTAGAGGTAAATTGATATCTGTAACCCGGTGTTTAAACTTGGTTAAAGAAAAATACACATAACAAGAGAATTGCGGGCTATTTCTCTGAGGTAGATAAATCTCGTCGTTAAGTCACATTTATTAAACCGTCATCTGCGTCGCGTATGTACAATATTACACACAGAGTTTTTACATTTTTATCTGGTTTTTTTTATATTCTCAAATTTACATAATTCTGAATTTATAAATTACTTTTTAAACTAGTTTGAACTCCAACGTGTTGGCTGGCCTAAACCTGGGTGCATTAATTTCCTTAATACGTGACACAAGGTAAAGAAAAACATTAACCCATGTTTTTTACATTTCAAACTTCTCCTCGAGCCTCTCCAAAATTTTTCGACCTGTCAGTCATTAAGCAGAATGTACGTATAAATGCATTTTGTAGTTAGCAATAACCGTTAACAGTCTCTTTACAGCGTGTACGCAGATAACAACATGTAAGTTAAAATGTATCGAAATTAATCCCGTTTTTTAATATAAAACTCAAATTGTTTCATGAATTGCAATCACAGCGCATGTTTATTTTTATGACTTTTATTGATTTATTTAAAACACCTTATATTACAGCCATATTAACCCTTATCCTGCTAAAGCGGAGAATATGTTGAGCTCCTAATAATGCCAGCAGATGGCAGATGGGATTTAATTTGTCGTTTAAAGGGTTAAGATTACCAATGCCTATAGTTTCGTCGTGGGTTATTTTTGTAACCAGGAATATATTTTTATTCAATATATTAAATAACTCTTAATAAGAAAAGACAACTGAAAAATTGCGATGGGTCCATACCTGTGGCTACAATGGGATAGACGAGGAATGCACACATTTGGTAGCGAGATCCCTTTAAAGGTACGATTTTAACATCGAGAAATAGATATAGAAACAACAACGCTATGAGTCCTTAGGAAGGTTACATAGTAGGAGAGGAAGGGAATGGTTCCGACGAAGGCTGTCGCCCGATAGTGTGCTTCTGTATTAGCGGAGTTCAGAATCTTTGATTTCTGCTACAAGTGTGTTATGACACAAGGTCGCAGAATATAAATATTCCATTCGTTTTTATCTAATATCACCCAGGGTTTGAACTCAGAAATACGGTCACTTTCTAACGTATTCTAAATATATTTTCTTCCGTAAAAGTGGTATGATTAAGCGTTTTATCTGACAGTCCTAAGAGGAATCTTGCGGAATCCTTGTGCGGTCGCCTGTCGCCAGATTTCCCAAGACAGTGATTCATTTTCTCCACAGTGTAACTTAGCAAAAACAAAGTCCCTCGAAATGTTGTGACTTTTAGCGACACAGCCCTGGCATACGACACTTCTCCAAGTAGATAACAAGAAATCGTCATAGCAACCAAAATATTAAGATCCTAACTTTCGTAGTCATAGCACATCCACACAGTAAAACATTTCATTTTAAATTCTTAAAAAGACCCGTGAGAAATTCTGTGAGAAATAACACATGCAGCTCCGCAAAGCTAAGGAGTAAGCACAGTGGAGGAATCAAGATGGCAGTGGCAGAGACGATAAAATCTCAACGCGAATTATTTATGTAAAAAAAACTCTTTCGTAAACTCTGAACAAAAGACGATGATTTTATACAATCTATGGGTACAACGGTTGCTGTCTGCATGCACATTAAATAAATGTAAGAAAATTAAATTAGAGGTATGCCACGCAGTTTATATTCGAAGTGTCTTAGATTGAATTTTCTATGACAAACTTCCGTCATCTGTTCCTAAAGACGACACACACTGTCATTTTCGAAAGAAAACTCGCCGGAAATGTTCACATTCCTCAACACCGGTTCTCAGCCTATTGCGACACAATGGTATAAAACAGTAGTTTTCAGGAGAATCACACCGCTTATTTCGCATTTTGAAATACAAATATACATTAATATCTTTTAATCCTTTCGAATAACAGTGGTTACTGCACTGTACCAGATGCGCTTATCTTCCAAACAAACAAACCTTTTTAACTGAAGAATAAAAACCAACTAGATGTCACTTATTCTATTGTACTTCTTATAGGTTCAACATGTTTCGGGCACTACTATGCCCATCATCAGGAGCACGCGAGTATAATGTTGATTACCATATTAGTCATTTCGTTCTTGGTTTGCTGTATGTTGGAGGTTAGGTGCTGTTAGGCTGAGTAGTGTTCGGCCTGCAGCCCGGACACTACTCCAGCCTAACCTCACCTAACCTCCAACATACAGCAAACCAAGAACGAAACGACCAATGTGGTAATCAACATTATAGTCGCGAGCTCCTGATGATGGGCATAGTAGTGCCCGAAACATGTTGAGTCTATAAGAAGTGCAATAAAATAATAAGTGGCATCTAGTTGGTTTTTTATTCTTCAGTTATCACAATGATGCACGGTCCAATAAACATTAAACTGTTTAAACTTAGCATTATGTCTACACATATATTATAATAGTCCTGTATTGTGTCTGCGTTGAGGAAAGCAACAAATTTTAAGTGGAATTAAAAAGAATTCGCTTATTTAAAGATTTAAACCTGTGTCATTCCTACACATACACCACCAGATTTATAATTCAAAAGCTCTCCATTTCGAATGCAAAGTGTATTCATAAGCCTCGTGTGACAAACAAAACGGGTGTTATAAGGTAAAGGTGACTCTGCTCTGTGAATACAATGAAAGCCGATCCCGGTGACTGGGCAGTCTAAAAGAGGTCGGACTAAAAAGAAAGAGAGAAACAAAGAAATCCACGAAGGTGTGTGGGAGAGGTGGAGATAACGCATTCTTAACTTCTCCATTAAAATGAGGTTAAGAAAACAGTCATTATTACTTCCATAAATAGATATAACTTTGTGAACTTAATAATGGAGACAGCTTGTTCTATTCTTATAAATAATTCATATTAATTTAGTCGTCCGACGGTTGTTACTCAGTACTTTAAATATGTATCAATATACTATCCATCTAAGTACAAAATCGAATCATTTTAATTATATGTGTCTGATATATTCCTCGTCTCATATCAACCTGAAGGTTACATAATTTACTAACATTGCTTCCTAAGGCGTTATATTTTAGAAACTTCAACTAATAATTTTTATGTAATTGCAGAGTCCGTTACCTGCAAAGTAAAAACTTAACATTTATTAAAATCCTCTTATTTCTAAAAATCACGAACCTATATTAGCAGAGTTTATTCTGAAGTATTATCTCTTCTTACGCAACTTGTTACATTAAATTTTATTACATTAATTTGCTGCGAGCTTGCAGTAGTCTGACAGTCTTTAACTGTCCTCTCCATCTCCCACAATTCTATTCAATTCCTTCACGTCGAAAGTTCCTCGGATTTCAATACTAACGATATAACTGTAGCATCTGACATAACTTCTTACTTATGTTTAGACACCTGCGGGTCCGCACCGTTCAATTTTCATAACTGTATACAGTGTCTGATAGTCTTTTCACCATCGTGTATGTTAATATTGTTCGTACTCAAGTCATTCATAGCCGTTAAATCCTTGTTATTCTTGTAATCACTGACTTGCCTCTGATATCCGTTAAATTCTACACTGTAGAGTTTCTAAGAATAAACCGTGAAGTTGAATCCCTGAAGATCCTCCGTACATTCGCGTATATCTACCACACTAAACGGTGTCATATTCTAGGGGAGAGTAAACTTCTGTTGAAATTGTAGACGCGTTCTTTAAGTGCAAGATGGAGAATAAAACAAAATTTTTGACACAAACTGAGAAATGGAGGAAACTTAAGATCGTCAGAATTCGATGCATAAATTCCCAGACAATTCCAAAAGCAGGGTGTTAGTGTATGAAATTCACGACTCGGGGATATAATTACTCCTGGAGAAGATAGGCATGTCATATTCCATAAAAGACTGCCACCGAAAATTAAACTAAAATAGGGCTACAAAGAATCCCAGATAACGTGACACTTTCTTCCATTTAAAAGGAGCATTTCTTGGTGTAAGGAAGAGAACACAGCAGCAGCGCACCTGTGTAATTGTGACAAACAATAATAGTGTTACTGAAAATAAATGTTCTTTTATATTCCCCTTCCATGCGTTCGCAAAATTGTGCCCCACAATGTATGTGTGTGAGTTCGGAGATCTTAGTGGAAAGCTACCAAATTTGCAGCGAACGCCCAATTATGTACGTGTATAAATCGAAAAAAGACTAGCGGAAACTCTATATGAGGTGCAGCACGCCTACAATTTTTCTTCGCTTATCTGGAATGCATCTCTCCAATGTCGGCCTAATGAACAGAAACAGTCAATTCTCAAAACAAATCATTTTTGCTTAAAACATTTACTTCGTGTTCAGTTTCAGTTCCAGTTTCTGTCACTTACATAGATTTTTCACTTCTTTTACTCTGTATTTTAAGCAACAGATATTTTTAAATACGGACATCAGTCCGTTAAGCCAGGTTTTATTACACTGCTGCCAAACCCATGCAGACCTTTGGATGGTCTCTAATCCCAATGATATTAGCTCCTCGCATAATCTTGTACATCCCCCTTTTCTCTCTTTTACAAGATTTAAGTCAACAAGGCGATACTTGCTGTAGAGTAATAGAATTAATCACTCTGTTTTCCACATTTTTCCTTCTTTTTGCATACCCACCCTCCCAATGTTAAGATTCAGTCATTCAAAAATTTCCCTCCTTTATATGATAGCGAAGTGTCAGACCAAGGAAACAAAACGAAATAAAATACAAGAGCAGACCAGAAAGTTGTCATGGTTGTGAGACTGAAGAGCAGAAAACTTCCCACCAAAAAGCACAAGAAACAAAATGGGTTTTATGAAACATTAAAAAAGTTTTCTTGTACCCCACCACCGCCACACCGCATTTTTTAGCCTTCTCAAACCTTTTCTTTTCCCTTCCTCGTCACACTAAAAGTAAAAACTACTTCCCTGCGCGCCTCTCTTAACTATGCCGTAGTGTGGTTGAGCATTCACTGCAAGGGATACAGTATTTCTTCGTCCTACAAGAAACCATTTTACGCTAACCCTCTTGAGCTGCAATTTTATTATCCAAAGTTTTAAATTGTTTTTTTTTTGCGTCGTTATGAAATACACAGAAACTGTGCCCGGTACGACCAAGTGCAGATAGCCTTAGTTATTAAAACTGCTAAATCTGGTGGAGCAAGGACAGGTGAACTTGATTCTATTCTACAAGCACAGTTTCGCGTTAAGTATGAGAGTGACTTAAGCTCAGAGGCCAACCACGTCATATACATCGTTATTAAAGTGACCGGTTTTCTAATAGGTGACGTATACATAACTATAACTCGGTTCTGGGTCAAATCAATGTTCTATCGCAGCTACAGCTGCATCTTTATAGCTGTGGAAAATGTTTCTATGTGACCATATACAGAAAATCAGAAATTCTTGCACTGAAAATTTTTTCCCCAGTTTTTCACCGTGCATTTTCACGTATGTTCATATGTATTCACCAACACATGCACACTTTTTAAATTACACTATAAAACTTTAATTTTTTAAAATAGTTAAGATCTAAAATGTGTTGGTGAATACATATTAAAATCTTGCACTGAAAATATCGGATATCACCAAGATTTGAACCCATTGAGACATGAAGTTCAGATTTGTAATGTGGGCCAATAAGATGCCAGGTCTTAACTTGTGGGAAGCAAATTTCTCAATGTGAGTAACGATGATATTAAACGGAGTGAAACAACATCGCAGGATGTGAGACTTTTATACTGTGTGAGGCATTATACACAAATCTGTTTATTAAACTTTCTACACGAAATGGCGACAGTTAATAAATTCAGCAAAATACACTTAAATTCTATGGAAATGAAATATGTTTGCAGTACAATTTATCTCTGAATGTATTTCTTTTTTAAACATCTTCAAATCTTGTCGCCTCCCGAGCTTCATAAATCAAAAAGCGGAATCTGCTTCCGAAATGCTGCGGCTCGAATACAAAAAAACCAGAAGGTGGATAATAACCCCAGTTTTATGAATGACTCATGTATTAGAGTTTGGTAAAGACTAAATACCGCAAATGGCTGTTTAATAACTGTACGTATTTATTGTTACTGAAGACGTCTTTATTGTCTAACCATAACCCTGTGGGTAAGTGTGGGACCGCTCCAAATGCCCCCTCGTTTACAAAGCTTCTTTAAAGTTGATACATACGCCATCTGACATGACAAGACCTGCTTTCTTACATTCTAATTTCCTACCGTCAGTATTACCGACCTAGCGAACTGTTGAGTTGAAAACAGAATTCTTTACATTTACGTAGCACTCCGAATTCTTTTTTGTGTTGGCCCCTTACAATGGTGTTAAAACTCATATTAGCATTTTAGTTCGATGTAAATAAGTTACGTATATGTATTAATGTTGACAGAAATTTTAAATTTTGTATGGAAACAAAACATAAACGTGAGCATAAATGTTCTATCAGCAAGCGTTTAGTGACAAAGCATTATAAACATGCCTCAAGAAGTTTTGTACTTTGTCGAACAACTCCGATTTAGAGGGGCAATATGTACAAGATTATTTACAGTGTGTGATCAGTATTCATTCCTGCACTCTCCCTATGAAGATGGAGGCTTTTCAAAGAAAACACGAAGCGAAAATTATTTCCAAATCCGGCCTACAATTCGGTATCGTAGCTCATACCAGCCAGTTTCCGGCATGATGAAGCATAAGAGCCACGCGTTTCTCTTTTAGCGAAAGGGTTGTTACTGTAAATATGAGTTCACGAACTGTCCGGGCAGGCTAGCAACTCACCTCCTGTATCTCTCATTCCTGTGAAATACCTTCATCAAAATACCCTTTCATAACCACGTCAAAGCTATGGGCTGGACATGGCACTTTCCGATATCCAATGCTACTTTCAGCAGGATAACTACATAATGCGATTCCCTCGTTACACAGTATTCTGTAGTAAATAAAATCTGAAGGCCTGCAGGAACAAATTCCGAAATCCAGTCATTGACACACAGAGGAGCCTCAAGCACAGTGCATTCAAGCACAACTTTATTTCGAATCTCATGGAATATGCTCTAAACTGGCTGATGTGTTTTTCACGTATTCTTTACTGACGGTAGTATAAAGTAAAACAAAAAAAAGGGCAGAAATAAACAAATAAAGTGAAACGAAACAAAGAAGACCTTCCGTACGAATGGGTCGAGCGTATTGTTTACTTTGGCGCCTGCGCAACAAAAGCCGATGTCTTCGCCACGTTCCTTTCTCTGTCAGTTAGAGGACAACATTCCGAGAATCGCTTCAAAACTTTCCACAAATTTTGACATTAGAGATCACTTCTAACATCAGACAACACATAACGTGTACTTGAAAACAAGACAAAAATAAAAAGGGCTTTTACGTGACGTAATAGTGCATTTCTGCGCACATCTAAAAGGCAACTCACTAACTAAACTGTTGACGGAGTAAATAGATTTCGTGTGTGTGTGTGTGTGTATATATATATATATATATATATATATATTGGCCCATTCAAATCTTCAACTGTATTTCTTTTACTTAACACGGAAGTTGGTAAATATAATTACACTGTTGTTATCTTGTTTATTTTCTGTTTTATTGTCCAATTTCAACCAAATTTGAATATTGTCCTTCGATTTTAGTAAAAACACCCAGTATAAAATTTCACGAAACTATATCCAGTGGAATCCAAGTTCTT
>Ga0123353_10013069_pt1:7500-11866 | contig 11866 bp, 6 predicted proteins | sample TergutLab28metaG_3_FD_92763 | JGI IMG/M metagenome (GOLD analysis project Ga0123353, IMG submission 92763) | Labiotermes labralis P3 segment gut microbial communities from Petit-Saut dam, French Guiana - Lab288 P3 | ecosystem: Host-associated > Arthropoda: Insects > Digestive system >... | reverse complement strand
TGTCCGAAACATGTTTCACTCTAAGAAGAATTAATTGAAATGTTATCATAAATGTACTAAGTCTTCATATAAAGTGCCCGTTAAGCTTGTCAGATTTTAATAAAACTTTAATTTTTGTGTCAGAATTTCAAAAAATGCTTAAATATAAAATTTTATGAAAATCCGTCGTGGGAGCCCAGTTGTTCCATGCCAACAGACGAACGGACGGACGGACAGACAGTCTCACACACATACACATGACGAAGCTAATAATGCCTAAAACAGTTAAATAAGTACTTTAATGCAACCCTTCAAACACAGTGTTTACTGAACACACCACGTGCTTCGCACACAAAAAATCTGCCTTTTGACAATAGAATGTTCTTACGTTCCTCACGATTTTCATATTTAATAGCGATTCTTTCCCTAAAGAGCACTGAAGGGTTGGTCTTTGTAATGGAGAATCTTTGCTATCTAAGTTCAGTGTTCTTTCTGGAATAGAAACGGACCCTTCATTGACTATCATTTGGATGAACTCCATCTTGTGGAGTGTTGTAGCTATCTGTGACACAACTACACAGTGTTGTAGCTATCTGTGACACAAGTACACAGTGTTGTAGCTATTTATGACACAAATACACAGTGTTGTAGCTATCTGTGACACAACTACACAGTGTTGTAGCTATCTGTGACACAACTACACAGTGTTGTAGCTACCTGTGACACAATTATACAGTGTTGTAGCTATCTGTGACACAAGCACACAGTGTTGTAGCTATCTGTGACATAAGTAGACAGTGCCGTAGCTATCTGTGACACAACTACACGCCCTAATAAGACACCCAGTTGATATCCAGTCCTGACACTCTCGTTACACACAATTTGCTCTAATTTACTACCAGCAAAACTGATTAACTTGGGAAAATGTCTTCAGAAGCAGTTCTTTCCGTGCATCACCCAGGCTTAATTTCGCTTAATTATCTTCAATCAGAACGGCAACTCCGTTGCTCAGGCTCTTTCTTCGAAACTTGGTAATTAGGCTATTCTCAGCTCATCAATATAGTCCCTTATTTCATAACCCAAGAATTCGTCGCCGCATTCCAATAACTCTCCACTGTACTCTTTCGTGGGCCCGTTCACTCTATTTCTGTACCATCAGTTGTAGTATTCTCCTCATTATCCGTCCTTCTTTGCTCAGACTCTCCGAACGTCTCTTTCACTAAGGTTTTCTTACGATTCTGAAAGATAGGACATGGAGAAGACTTACAGACATCTTAAATGTTTATCCATATTTGTCAAGTGATAAAATGGTTAAATGTTAAAATACGGCGTGGGTGCAAATAATCTTTACCATTTAGGTAATATAATGCAAAGCAACGCGGAAAGGTGCGTACAGCATCAAGACATTAAAGTAAGATGTCAACATTTGGAATAAAAATTAGTAATTTCACATCGGAAATTTCGGAGTTTGTATCTTGCCGAGTTCTATACAAGCATGCATGAAATGGTTGCAATGATTCTTGTTCAACCTGTGTTAGTTGCGGAGACATGATATGTGCTTAAAAAATATGACATGTGGATGCAGGGAGTAGGAAGAAACAGCAGGCACAAACAGAAAAGTCAGTCTTTTCAACCTGTTGAGGAAAATTAGTAAATTGCTGAATTGCAACATTAGCGGCAGCATTCGAATCCTGACGCAAAGAAGTTAGCAAAGGGTGTACAAAGTGATTTTACCTGGCAGTTAGAAAAAAACACAGCGATATGAATACGAATTATGGTGTCCTAGCATGCGACACTACGAAGTTTCGTAACTATGTATTAACGTTTCGGAAAAAATTACTGCCTCCATCTTCAAGGTCGATAAACTAACAAGTTCCATATTACCGTAATCATTACATCCAACTTCTACGTGTGTATAATTCGAGAAAGAAACAGGATTTTCCAAATCTTGATACAGGAAGCTTCAGATTCATGAGAAAAATGCAGGCACAGGTCTTCCACAGAAACGTAAATTCGTGTTGCACGCTGCGGAAATTGCCCCATCTGTGCAGCCCACTCGCATTTCAAGACCAGACTCCACCCTTCCACCACTCACAACACCGTCAAAACATCCCCTTCCTTTCATTTCTCACCGTTATGCCAGTCGGATCTCACACCCATCTTGAAGATGGAGGCAGCAGATTCCTCCGAGACGTTGATATCTATTAGCTAGAACAGAAGGCACATCTAAGAAATAAGAACGCAGATAAGAATTACTAAGCGTAACTAACAACAGTGTATAGTATTTAGACATACCAATATTTCCCAGGCATTTTATGGGTCGCATTTTTACATGAAATTATGCGATCAAAATCTGTTTAAGCAGATACGTGTGGAATCAAGTTTGAACAAAGATAATCCGCATACAAGATCGAAATAATTTCTTCAGGTGGCAATCTGGATAATACCTGTCGAGACAGTTGCATGTTACCGATCAGCGTGGGCGGCAGCAAACGAGCGTGGTGAGTGGTGAGCCTACATTTCATCAAACTGAGCTGGCTGGTATTCGTAGGGTGGCTGTAAATTAATCTCATCACATAAACGTAAACCTACTCCTTCTGTGCAATGCTCTCGGTTATCCAAAAGAGCAGTGCTTATTATGAAGTTTCTCAGGCTCCCCCAACTGGTCTCTATGTAGGAATACTATCAATATGAAGATGAGTACCGACGATTTGTGGCAAGATATTTACAAGGAAGCCCCCAAGTACTTGGAAAAATCCTGTCCCACTGTCTTCAACTAATTAACATCTGAAAATGTAATTCATACTTCACTTCATTATAAGGACCAGCCGGTTAATACGTCTTGGGGAAAAATTACAGTTTGTTCTGAAAATCACTCCAAACACCTACGCTAGTTTGGTAACATGCAGATTTTTGTAGATGTTACAGAAGTCATTAGATATCGATATTATTGTGCCTTAAAGGGCTGGTTAAATGTCAGGCTGTCAATGTTAAAGCTCTGTCCAACCCAGAACAACTTTAGGCACAAACTCGAAGCCAAACTTCACATTTGGCCGTAACATATAATGAAGACAGTCTGTCTTCACTTGGCCGTAACATATAATCTCATATTCCTTCGGCTGTCTTCATTTGTAAATTTTTCAGTGTAAAAAAAGCAAAGACGTAAAATACTCCTTGTATTTATTTTTTTCCAGAATTGATTAGTTGCATTATGCAACAAAAATAGTAAGTTCGCATCTTTCGAAATGTATTTACGACCGACCGAGTGAACGAATGACATAAAAATGTTCAAAGATACTTTTTTTACTTACTGGATCTCAAAATTTAAAATTTCCAAATGCTAAAACAGTACATTTTCACAATTAGCGAGTGGCTCCAAATAATGAGTAGCTGTGAAAGTAAGATAACTTACAGCAGGAGGATAGTTGTGATATTTTTACATGTAATGGCAAGAAATTAAATATTCACTTTTTCGTTCCTAGGAAATCCGGCTTAACTTCCGCCCCTTCCTGCTTTTTACCGATGGCAGCTTAACAATGGATCAATATGGCGCTCGGTTTCATAACAATGCGTACATGCTGACATACATACAGAGATTAAACGTGTGGCCGACTGCTACAGACAGACAAGTCTTTGGCAAGCAAAAATGTTTTGAATATTCAGCAAGAATATTTGCTGTTGTGTCCAGAAAAATGGAACATTAGAACTTTATACATATCTACATGTCATTCGGCCACACCACAAAGCTATGTGAGCCGCGTGTTTGAGATGCGGGTGCTATTTCCTTAAGTATGTATAACAATAAGTTATACTTATTTTATGTGGGCAACGTCTTGAGTCACTTTCCGCCGGTCAGCTTGTTGTACAGAACTTAATTCCTTTAACGGACTACCCACAAGCAATTTACCGGACACTGTTTAATGTGTGTTCATCACTAGAAGCAATGAGCAACCCTTTGGAACATTGCGTGTTTCTGTATGATGCATGTGCTAAATCCAGTTTCTACAAGAACTAGATTTTTTGGACTGGTGTCTGTAGGAGGTTACGTTGGAGAAACAAACATAAATCTTGTTCTGTTTAACGATAACCTTGGTTTCATATCAGCGGGTAAGTTAATTCTCAGAATAACCCGTGCTGATCTGCAGCAAATTCCACGTTAATCCACGAAGTGCCGTCACATTATATTTTAGGTGGTGTGTGGTGTGCTCTCAGTGAAACTGGAATTGTTAGATCCATTTATTCTAAAAGCAAAACTTCACATACCTATATTCTGACAGATGTTCGTCACTTGTTTCATAAGAGAAAGTTTGTACTTCCTGCAGCAAGACAGGGCACCATATCACACAACATACAGTCTTAAAACAACACTGTTTAGAGAGGGTCTGTG
>Ga0123353_10013069_pt1:0-2500 | contig 11866 bp, 6 predicted proteins | sample TergutLab28metaG_3_FD_92763 | JGI IMG/M metagenome (GOLD analysis project Ga0123353, IMG submission 92763) | Labiotermes labralis P3 segment gut microbial communities from Petit-Saut dam, French Guiana - Lab288 P3 | ecosystem: Host-associated > Arthropoda: Insects > Digestive system > Gut... | reverse complement strand
CTATTTTTGAGTATGAAGCAGAAGAAAAGAAGTTCAGCATTTCTGCTGAACTCTCTGAATTTGCTGATTTTTTATTTTGACGGCTATATTAATTTTGATAAAGTTAAAAGGGTTTCGTTTGGCTTTCAGTTTTGAAGTTGATTTTGGGAGGGTCGCAAGATAAGCAGGCAGTGCGACGTGGAATGCGGGAACCAACTGATCATTTGCTTCGTGGTCGAGGAAAACAACGGAAGTAATTGATCGAGTTCACCGATCACAGGACTTTTCCGAGTTGCTGCTGAAATTGACGGTAATTAGTCACAGACATTCATTTCCTGCCGTACAGTGCACAGTCTGACTACATTAACAATCCATCAGGTTAATGCTGCCTTGGGAAGTAATCTCTATTTGTGGTGAGAATAGCAGAAAACACATAAGTGCACTGTGTCAGCAAAATGGAAACTTTCTAGCTCTTACAGCACGTGGTACATACAGTTACCATTGTGATTTAAATGATTCAAAAGAATACAAAACGTTACCAGTGTAGGTACGGTGTTGTATATCTAAATATGTACACAATTATCTGCAAATTAATATTTTTCTAAATCCGAAATACTGTCTTTCCTTCACAGTATGTTAGTGCATTAGCAGTGTGTGTGTGTGTGTGGGGGGGGGGGGCTTTCCTGAACACGGTATGAACTTTTCTTATGTTTTGTTCACCGTACATATCGATACGATCGTGTAAAGAAAAACCAACTCCATGCATAAATTATTCTTAGTATATTTCGTCAGCCTCCACATGTTTCGGGCTTATCTATGTCCACCATCAGGAGGTACAACCGTATGTATACAATTGGTACTTATTATTCTTTTTAGATGACTGTCTTTTGTCCTGGTTGGATTGGAATCTAAAAAGGATAATAACTACCAACTGTTGTGTACATACGGTTGTACCTTCTGATGATGGGTGTAGATACCCCCGAAACATGTAGAGGTTGACGAAATATACTAAGAATAAGTTGTGGATCAGTTTGGTTTTTCTTTACATGACGGTAATGGACATTTGAGTTCCGTAAAAGTTTAGAATTTCTTGAATAGCTGACTCTACTCCATGCAATAAATTATCTACCTCGCTTCTTCAGTTAGTGGATGGTTTGGTCTAACCATTTTACTAGTTACTCTTCTAATATTTCAAGTTCTTACTTTAGCGATCTTGTTAGGTTATGGGCAGGGTGTACAAAGCAGATCAGACTTGCAACAGTAGTTTGACACCGTCACCGAGTTCCTGTCAGAACACATCCAAATGTCAGTCGGTCCTGCATCATACAAAGGTCGAGCTGTGTCGAAACTGGGCCAACTTCGCCACATCAAAGAAACCAACATCTGACCTCTAGTAAATACGGCATTCGAATCCTTGACGAAAGACAGGAAAGATCTCCGACCAGGGGGAGGAGCCCTTGTGGGTTCCATTACGTAGAAACAGCATTCGAAAGAGAAAGAGAAAACAAAAGGACAAGTGTCAAATAATCCATTAACAACCAGAAAAGTGAGCAGCCGTTACGCAGAGTAACAAATTACTGTCTTAGCTCTGTACATTTCTGGAATAAATGCATGTCATCGTTTCGAGGTTATGCTTATAACTTTAAGGGTACACAGCTTCCCGATCTTTGGAGGAAAAGTTCCAAGATTAAATTCCTCGAATATTGTTCAAATCAAACGGTCGACTTTTAATGAACCTGGAATAAACTTAACGTAGTACAAGGTGACGCTTCTAAATCTAACCAACTAACCAACCAACGAAACGACGGACTGACTGATTCCACGGAGAAGGCTCCTTCTTTGAGAAACTAACAGTTGTCCAGTTTGTCAAGAAATTCGCTCTATCTCATGGAACCCGAAAGTCTACTACCAAGTTCACTACAGCCTACCTCTGCTCCCTGACCTGAATCAGATGAATCAAGTCCACAGCCTGCCACATATCTCTCATTTACTCATGAAATTGCTCTTCCGTCTACGCACAGACTTTCCAATATGTTCGTCACGTTTATATCATCCGACCATAACTTTTCTCGTTCCACTTTCTGATTGGTTTCCTTTCACCTTCTGTTTTGTCTTGTTCCACCTTCTGTTTGGTCTCGTTCCACTGCTGTACCCTCCTGTGTAGCGGTTGTGCAAGAATGGTGCGCATTACGGAATACAAAAGGCGAAGACTTACTGGAGGATAAGTACGGGAAGTGCCAGTGTATTTCGTACAAAGTTAAACACAGCGACGGTGACTATGTGGTGTGGATTCAACTGGCTCAGGACAGGACCTAGAGGCTATATATTATGAACATTGTAAAGAAATAACCAGCACAGTCTTGTCAAGTTCTTCGTAAAAGTTAGTAAATAGATTGAGAGATTTGTAGTTCAAACAGCGATGTTGTTGATGACTCAAGTCGCATAAAATGTGACACCGCGAAGACTGGTAAATATTTACAGACATTTCGGAGGTGTGTGCGTCCTCTATCTTCGGGGTATA
>Ga0123353_10013068_pt1 | contig 11866 bp, 9 predicted proteins | sample TergutLab28metaG_3_FD_92763 | JGI IMG/M metagenome (GOLD analysis project Ga0123353, IMG submission 92763) | Labiotermes labralis P3 segment gut microbial communities from Petit-Saut dam, French Guiana - Lab288 P3 | ecosystem: Host-associated > Arthropoda: Insects > Digestive system > Gut ... | reverse complement strand
TGGCGCTGGCCGCAGCGGTGGTGATGGCGTTCAGCGCCTGGCGCGCGTGACCTCGGGCGCGGCGCGCCCGCCGGCCCTGGGCAGGCGGCGGCGGGCGGTGTTCACCCGCGCCCGGTTCCGGGCAGGGGTGAGGGCCCCCCTCCCCGGCGGCCGCCGGGTCCCTACGATGACGGCATGACCGCGACCCCTCGCCGCACGCTCGTTCTCGCCTCCGCCTCCCCCGCCCGCCTCGGGCTGCTCAAGCAGGCCGGCTTCGATCCCCGGGTGATCGTCTCCGGGGTGGACGAGGAGGCGATCTCCGCGCCGACACCGGCCGAACTCGCCCGCGTGCTCGCCGAGGCGAAGGCCGGCGCGGTGGCCGGCGGCGGGCTGCTGGACGGCGGCGAGCTGGTCGTCGGCTGCGACTCGGTGCTCGAACTCGACGGCCGGGCGCTGGGCAAGCCGGCGGACGCGGCCGAAGCGACGGACCGCTGGCGGCAGATGCGCGGCCGGCACGGCGTGCTGCAGACCGGGCACTGCGTGATCGACACGGCGAGCGGGCGGCAGGTCTCGGCGACCGCGTCGACCACGGTGCGCTTCGGCTCGCCCGACGACGAGGAGATCGCCGCCTACGTGGCGAGCGGCGAACCGCTGTACGTGGCGGGCGCGTTCACCCTGGACGGCCGGTCGGCACCGTTCGTGGACGGCATCGACGGCGACGCGGGGAACGTCATCGGGCTGTCGCTGCCGCTGCTGCGCTCCCTGCTGGCGGACCTGGGCGTGCGCATCACCGACCTGTGGACGTGACTCCCGTCCCGGTGAGCCGCTGAGCGAGGGCGCGCGGCGCCGTCAGGCGGTGGCCGGCGGGGCCTGCTCGCCGGCGGGCGGCGTCCCGCGCCCACCGCCGGAGGCGCCCTTGGCCTGCTCCGCCCCCGGGCCGTCCTCGGGGGCGTACAGCAGCAGCGTGCCGACCAGCAGCCCGAGGATCACCATCATCGCCACGAAGGCGACCCAGCCGACGAGGCCGACGACGACCGCGCCGACGACGCCGTGCACCACCGCGCACACGATGAGCACGATGCGGCCGAACCGGCCGGCCATCCGGTCGCGCAGCGCGATCCGCAGCGCGATGGCGGCGCAGCCGAGCAGGAAGAGGCCGAACACCCCGCCGGCCACCCACGATCCGACGGCCATGGAGTCGTGCGAGAGCCCGCCCATGGTCATCTTCTGCTTCTGCACGATCAGGCCGAGCAGCCAGTTGAGGAAGGCGATGCCGAGCCCTTCGAGCACCAGCACCACCGCCGTGCCGGTGGCTATCCCTCTGCGCACGCTGTCGTCCCCCTTCGGCCGATGCCGCTGCGGCCGTCCGGGCCGTTACCAGCGGTACTCCGCGCTGGCAGGCTACTCACGGGTATGCGAGGGGGGCAAGGGGTCCCGCGGAACCACTCGTTCGGGAACGGCAGGGCGCAAAGTTTCCGCCGTGTCTTCGTGGAGTTCCCACAAAAGACCGTCAGATCGGCCCAGGCCCGCCGCATGAGTTCGGGGCCACGCCCGGGAGTCGCAGACAACCTCCCAAGCCTGGCCGTACCGTGGATTGAGCAGGCATTCACGGGTTCTCCAGGCCCATGGATCACCCTCCGTGTGGGCAACCTCACGTGCAGGGGTGCCTCGGCATGAAGTGTGGCCAGTACCTAAACTCGGCTTGTTTCAAGGAGGGAGCCATCGTGCGCAAGGTGCTCATCGCCAACCGCGGTGAAATCGCAGTACGCGTCGCCCGTGCCTGCCGGGATGCCGGGATCGCCAGCGTAGCCGTCTACGCGGACCCGGATCGGGACGCGCTGCACGTGCGCGCGGCCGACGAGGCATACGCGCTGGGCGGCGACACACCGGCCACCAGTTATCTGGACATCGCCAAGGTCCTGGCAGCGGCCGCCGAGTCCGGGGCGGACGCCGTCCACCCGGGCTACGGCTTCCTGTCGGAGAACGCCGAGTTCGCGCAGGCCGTGCTGGACGCCGGCCTGACCTGGATCGGCCCGCCGCCGCAGGCGATCCGGGACCTGGGCGACAAGGTGGCGGCCCGTCACATCGCCCAGCGCGCCGGTGCCCCGCTGGTGGCCGGCACCCCCGACCCGGTGTCCGGCGCCGACGAGGTCGTGGCCTTCGCCAAGGAGAACGGCCTGCCGATCGCGATCAAGGCCGCGTTCGGCGGCGGCGGGCGCGGCCTGAAGGTCGCCCGCACGCTGGAGGAGGTGCCCGAGCTGTACGAGTCGGCGGTCCGCGAGGCGGTCGCCGCCTTCGGCCGCGGCGAGTGCTTCGTCGAGCGCTACCTCGACCGCCCGCGGCACGTGGAGACCCAGTGCCTGGCCGACAAGCACGGCAACGTGGTCGTCGTCTCCACCCGTGACTGCTCGCTGCAGCGCCGCCACCAGAAGCTGGTGGAGGAGGCCCCCGCGCCGTACCTGAGCGAGGACCAGAACAAGCAGCTGTACGCCGCCTCGAAGGCCATCCTCAAGGAGGCCGGCTACGAGGGTGCGGGCACCTGCGAGTTCCTGGTCGGCCAGGACGGCACGATCTCGTTCCTGGAGGTCAACACCCGCCTTCAGGTCGAGCACCCGGTGACCGAGGAGGTCTCCGGCATCGACCTGGTCCGCGAGATGTTCCGGATCGCCGACGGCGAGGAGCTCGGCTACGACGACCCGAAGCTGCGCGGCCACTCCTTCGAGTTCCGGATCAACGGCGAGGACCCGGGCCGCAACTTCCTGCCCGCCCCCGGCACCGTGACGAAGTTCGCCGCGCCGTCCGGCCCGGGCGTGCGGCTCGACGCCGGCGTGGAGTCAGGCAGCGTCATCGGCCCCGCGTGGGACTCGCTGCTGGCCAAGCTGGTCATCACCGGCGCCACCCGCGAGCAGGCGCTGCAGCGCGCGGCCCGCGCGCTGGCGGAGTTCGAGGTCGAGGGCATGGCCACCGCCATCCCGTTCCACCGCGCGGTGGTGGTCGACCCGGCGTTCGCGCCGCCGAAGGACTCCGGCCCGTTCACCGTGCACACCCGGTGGATCGAGACCGAGTTCGTCAACACCATCCCGCCGTTCGCCGGCGCCCCGGGTGACGACGAGGAGGCCCCGGGCCGCGAGACGGTCGTGGTGGAGGTCGGCGGCAAGCGCCTGGAGGTGTCGCTGCCGGCGTCGCTGGGCATGACGCTGGCCCGCACCGGCCTGGCCGCGGGCGCCAAGCCCAAGCGGCGGCAGGCCACCAAGGCGGCGGCCGCCGCGTCCGGCGACGCGCTCGCGTCGCCGATGCAGGGCACCATCGTCAAGGTCGCGGTCGAGGAGAACCAGCAGGTCACCGAGGGCGACCTGATCGTGGTCCTGGAGGCGATGAAGATGGAGCAGCCGCTGAACGCGCACCGCTCCGGCACCGTCATCGGCCTCAAGGCCGAGGTCGGCTCGTCGATCTCCTCCGGCGCGATCATCTGCGAGATCAAGGACTGACCCGGTTCCGGGGGCCGCATCCCCCGGAACGTACGAGGCGCCGGTCGCGCTGGTGGAGCACCAGCCGGCCGGCGTTCGTACGTCGGGCAGGACGTGTTCCGTACGCCGGAGGGGACGTACGGCGTAGGGGATGCGGCGCTCAGCGCACCGCGGCCCGCGCGGGCTGCCTGAGGGTGAGGACGAGCAGCGTCGCCGCGCCGGTGAAGACCGCGGCCATGGTGAACGCGGCGGTCGCGCCGTGCACGAACGGCTGGCCGTGGGCGTGCCGCGAGGCCGTGCCGAAGACGGTGACCAGGACGGACAGGCCGAGGCTGCCGCCGACCTGCTGCATCGTCTGCAGCAGCCCGGACGCGGAGCCGGCGTCCTTGGGCTCGACGCCCGCCAGGATGAAGGTGTTCAGCGGCATCATCGTGAAGCCGACGCCGACACCGATCAGGACGAGCGCGGGCAGGATGCCCTGGGCGTAGCCGTCGGACGCGCTCAGCCGGCTGATCCACAGGGTGCCGGCGAGGTTCAGCGCGCCGCCGAAGGCCGCCACCCACTTGGCGCCGAACCGGGCCAGCGCGCGGGGCGCCAGGCGCGCCGCGACGAACAGCGGCCCGGCCAGCGGCAGGAAGGCGAAGCCGGTCCGCAGCGGGCTGAAGTGCAGATAGGTCTGCATGTACTGGGTGCTGAAGTAGAACACGCCGAACATGCCGGCCGGCACCAGCAGCATCACCCCGTACGCCAGGCCCCGGTTGCGGTTGCGGAACAGCCGCAGCACCACCAGCGGGCGCTCCACGCGGACCTCGTTGAGGAAGAACGCGAGCAGCAGCGCGGCGGCGACGGCGAAGAAGGTCAGGGCGCGGTGGTCGCCCCAGCTGCTCTCGCCGACCCGGATGAACGCGTACACCAGGGTCGCCATGCCGGCGGTGCCGGTGATCGCGCCGGCGATGTCGAACCGGCCGCCGCGGTGGCGTTCGGTCTCCTGGATGTAGCGGGGGGCCAGCAGCACGATCGCCAGGCCGACCGGGATGTTGATGAAGAACACCCAGCGCCAGGAGCCCCAGTCGGTCAGCATCCCGCCGACGGTGAGGCCGATCGCCGAGCCGGCGCCGGAGATCGCCGAGAAGACGCTGAGCGCGCGGTTGCGCTCGGTGCCCTCGCTGAAGGAGGTGGCGATCAGGGCCAGGGTGCTGGGCGCGGCCAGTGCCGCGGCGGCGCCCTGCAGCCCGCGGGCCACGAGCAGGGTGGTGGCGTCGTTGGCGACGCCGCCGGCGATCGAGGCCACGGTGAACGCGGCCACGCCCCAGACCAGGGCGGTCCTGCGGCCGATCAGGTCGCCGATCCGGCTGCCGAGCAGCAGCAGGCCGCCGAAGGCGAGCGTGTAGACATTGAGCACCCAGGACATGCCGGTCGGCGAGAAGCCGAGGTGGACGCCGATGCCCGGGAGGGCCACGTTCACCACGGTCGCGTCGAGCAGCAGCATCAGCTGGGCTCCGACGATCGCGGCGAGGGCCAGATACGGGTGCCTGCGGACGGGGGACGGCCGGCCGGAGGCGGTGGTAGAAGCAGGACTGGAAGCAGTACCGGATGTAGTACCGGGAGCGGTGCCGGAAGCAGCGCCGTTCAGATCGCGCACACTGTGCGAGGACATGGTGAGTAAACCCTCCAGCGGAGAGGAGAAGCGGAGGTCGCCTCCGTTAACTATACGGAGACCACCTCCGGTTCTACAATCGCTTTTGGGGAAGACCACTTCAGGAGGCATGAGCACATGCGGGCAGACGCGCAGCGCAACTACGACCGCCTGCTGCACGAGGCCAAGCAGGCGTTCATCGTGCACGGGACCGAGGTCCCGCTGGAGGACATCGCCCGGCACGCGGGCGTGGGCGTGGGCACCCTCTACCGCCACTTCCCCGACCGCTACGCGCTGATGAACGCGGTCTTCGAGCAGGAGGTCGAGAAGATCGCCGAGGAGGCGCGGCAGCTGGTCGCCTCCGAGGACGACCCGACCGAGGCGCTCATCGCCTGGCTGCGCGCGGTGGCGGTGCACTCCACGATGTACCGCGGCCTGTCCGCGGCCATCATGGAGGCGTCCGACTCGCGGATGCCCGCCTGCAAGACGCGGCTGCGCGACGCCGGCGGGATGCTGCTGTGGCGGGCCCAGCAGGCGGGCGACGTCAAGCCGGACCTGCGGATCGCCGACCTGCTGAAGCTGACCTCGGCGATCGTGCTGGCGGCCGAGAAGGACCCCGAGGACCGCGGCGTCTTCGGGCGCCTGATGTCCCTGGTGATCGACGGCATGCGGACCCACCCCGGACAGGGCGGGCCGCAGCGGCCCGCGACCGGCGGTACGCCGGACGAGGCGTCCGGCCCGGCGGCGAGCGGGGACCCCGCGACGGCGGCCGGCCGCGCGGACGCGGACGACCACGCGGACGCGGACGGCACGGCCCGCAGTGCGGCCCGCACCACCACCGGCGCCCCGGCGCCTGCTGCGAAGTAGCCAGACGCCGGGACGGGGACCGGGACCGGGACCGCGTCAGCGGCGGCGGACGTCGGCCAGTCGCGGTGTGGCCGACGGGTCGCCGGCCGGGTGCAGCCGCTGCGGGCGGCGCGGCCCGGGCAGCGGGGCGTCCCTGCCCTCGCGGGCATCGCGGGTGTCCCGCACGTCGCGGGGGTCCCGCGCGTCCCGCGCGTCGCGGCGCTGCCGGCCGGCGGCCAGCACCTCCGCCCCGACCGGGGCCTGCGCGACCGCGACCTGGACGCCGCGGTCGGCGAGCGCCTGAAGCTCGGTGCCGGCCCGCTCGTCGCCCACCGGCGGCTCGTCGGTCACCAGATGGGTGATCAGGTCCGTCGGCACCGTCTGGAACATGGTGTCGGCGCCGAGCTTGGTGTGGTCGGCGAGCACCACGACCTCGGCCGCCGCCTGCACCAGCGCCCGGTCCACGCTCGCGGAGAGCATGTTCGAGGTGGACAGGCCGCGCTCGGCGGTCAGCCCCGCGCCGGACAGGAACGCCCGCGACACCCGCAGCCCCTGCAGGGACTGCTCGGCACCGCTGCCGACCAGGCCGTAGTTGGAGCCGCGCAGGGTGCCGCCGGTCATCACCACTTCGACGCGGTTGGCGTGCGCGAGCGCCTGGGCCACCAGCAGCGAGTTGGTGACCACGGTCAGACCCGGCACCCGCGCCAGCCGCCTGGCCAGCTCCTGCGTGGTGGTGCCCGCGCCGACGACGATCGCCTCGCCCTCGGCCACGAGCCCGGCCGCGAGATCGGCGATGGCCGTCTTCTCCGCGGTGGCCAGGTGGGATTTCTGCGGGAAGCCGGATTCCCGGGTGAAACCGCCGGGCAGCACGGCGCCGCCGTGCCGGCGGTCCAGCAGTCCTTCGGCCTCCAGTGCACGCACGTCCCGGCGGACGGTCACTTCGGAGGTCTGGACGACACGGGCGAGCTCACGCAGCGACACGGCCCCGTTCGCACGCACCATTTCGAGGATCAACTGACGACGTTCTGCAGCGAACACGAAACCGACAGTAACCCCGTTGACCCAGGAAGTTCTGCGTTATGCACCAGATACGGCAATCTTCGGACCAAACACCCCGTCAAGTGCTATGACCCGAAGGCTTGTTCGGCACTCCCTGGGCGACGGGACGTCAGCTCGCCACCGATCGACCGTCAACTCCCGGCAGAAAGGCGGCCGGTGACGACGGTCGGTGACGCGCACACGGTGACGACGGCCGGTGACGGCCGCCGGAAGTGCCTCAACGGCCCCCCGCAGTACGTCAGCTGCCGTCGCCGGTCTTGCGGGAGTGCAGCTGGCGGGCCGCCTCGGCGACCGAGCCGGACAGCGACGGGTACACGGTGAAGGCGTTGGCGATCTGCTCCACCGTCAGGCTGTTGTCGACCGCGATCGAGATCGGGTGGATCAGCTCGCTCGCCTTGGGCGCGACCACCACACCGCCGACCACGATGCCGGTGCCGGGCCGGCAGAACAGCTTCACGAAGCCGTCCCTGATGCCCTGCATCTTCGCCCGCGGGTTGCGCAGCAGCGGCAGCTTGACGACGTTCGCCGCCATCCGGTGGGCGTCGACGTCGGCCTGGGTGTAGCCGACGGTGGCGATCTCCGGGTCGGTGAAGACGTTCGAGGAGACCGTCTTGAGGTTCAGCGGGGCCACCGCGTCGCCCAGGAAGTGGTACATCGCGATGCGGCCCTGCATGGCCGCCACCGACGCCAGCGCGAAGACGCCGGTCACGTCGCCCGCGGCGTACACGCCCGGCGCGCTGGTCCGCGACACCTTGTCGGTCTTGATGTGGCCGGACTCGGTGAGCCTGACGCCCGCCTCCTCCAGGCCCATGCCCGCGGTGTTGGGGATCGCGCCGACCGCCATCAGGCAGTGCGTGCCCTCGATCACCCGGCCGTCGGCGAGCGTGACCTCGACCCGGTCGCCGACCCGTTTGACCGACTGGGCGCGGGAGCGGGCCATGACGTTCATGCCGCGGCGCCGGAAGACGTCCTCCAGCACGGCCGCCGCGTCGGGGTCCTCGCCGGGCAGCACCCGGTCGCGCGAGGAGACCAGGGTGACCTTGGAGCCCAGCGCCTGGTAGGCGCCGGCGAACTCCGCGCCGGTGACGCCGGAGCCGACCACGATCAGCTCTTCCGGCAGCTCCTCCAGGTCGTACACCTGGGTCCAGTTGAGGATCCGCTCGCCGTCGGGCAGCGCGTCCTCCAGCTCGCGGGGGCGGCCGCCGGTGGCGATCAGCACCGCGTCGGCGGCCAGCCGCTCGGTGGTGCCGTCCGGCGCCTCGACGACCACGGTGCGGGTGCCCTCGGCGGTCTGGCAGCCCTCCAGCCGGCCGCGGCCGCGCAGCACGCGGCCGCCGGCCCGGGTCACGGACGCGGTGATGTCGTGGGACTGGGCGAGGGCCAGCCGCTTCACGCGCTTGTTGACCTTGCCCAGGTCCACGCCGACCACCCGGGCCGCCTTCTCCAGCGGAGGGGTGTCGTCGGAGACGATGATGCCCAGTTCCTCGTACGACGAGTCGAAGGTGGTCATCACCTCCGCGGTGGCGATGAGGGTCTTGGACGGGACGCAGTCGGTCAGCACCGACGCCCCGCCCAGGCCGTCGCAGTCCACGACGGTCACCTCCGCGCCGAGCTGCGCCGCCACGAGCGCGGCTTCGTAGCCGCCGGGTCCGCCACCGATGATCACGATCCGAGTCACGTACCCCATTGTCCCGCACGCGCCAAGGGATCGACGACGGGGGCGGCGACGGCGGCGCCGCAGCGTGCGCGGACGCTCCAGGACGGCTGCGGGCCGCTCCCGTACTCTCGTGCCATGTCGCTCTACGCCGCCTACGCCAGCAACCTCGACGCACGGTTGATGACGCGCCGGGCACCGCACTCCCCGCTGCGCGGTACCGGCTGGCTGATGGGCTGGCGGCTCACCTTCGGCGGCGAGCACATGGGCTGGGACGGGGCCCTGACCACGCTCGTCGAGGACGAGGCCGGCCAGGTCTTCGTGGGGCTCTACGACATCGCACCGGTGGACGAGGAGTCGCTGGACCGCTGGGAGGGCGTGCCGCTGGGCATGTACCGGCGGACCACGCTGCGGGTGCACACCCTGGAGGGCGACCTGCCGGCCTGGCTGTACGTGCTCAACGACTACGAGGGCGGGCTGCCCTCGGCCCGCTACCTGGGCGAGATCGCCGACGCGGCGGAGTCCGCGGGGGCGCCGCACGACTATGTGATGGAGCTGCGCAAGCGCCCCTGCTGACCGGTACGGGTGCCGGGCGGGGGCGCCCCGCTCGCCGGTACGGGTGCCGGGCGGGGGCGGCCCGCTCGCCGGTGAGGACGTTGTGCGGGGGCGGCCCGCTCGCCGGTGAGGACGTTGTGCGGGCGGCGGCGCCGACCGGTGAAGGTGTTGCGCAGGCGGCCGGCGCCGGCAGGTGTCGGGCGTCGCGCGGCGGCGGCGCGTTCGGGCCCGCGGCCACCCGCCGCCCGGGGGATCGGTCCCCCACACGGCCGCCGCCGCGGGGGTGAACGATCCGTTCAGTCAATTGTCGGAAGATCCGATCTTCATGTCCGGTGTGGGGCTGCCGTCTACGCGCGTAGGCCATGACGGGTTACCCTCATGCGGTGAACGCTTCCGTGAACCCCGATCCCTACGCCGCGGCCGACGCCGCCGCCGCCCGCCTGCGCGAGCTGACCGGCGCCGAAACGCACGACGTCGCCCTGGTCATGGGCTCGGGCTGGGTGCCCGCCGCCGACGGACTTGGCACCGCCGACACCGAGATCCCGGTGACCGACCTGCCGGGCTTCCCCGCCCCCGCGGTGGCCGGGCACGCGGGCACCCTGCGCTCGGTGCGGATCGGCGGCGTCCGCGCGCTGGTCTTCCTCGGCCGCACCCACCTCTACGAGGGTCGCGGCGTGGCCAGCGTGGTGCACGGGGTACGGACCGCGGTCGCCGCCGGCTGCAAGACCGTCGTGCTGACCAACGGCTGCGGCGGGCTGCGCCCCGGGTACCGGCCCGGGCAGCCGGTGCTGATCAGCGACCACATCAACATGACCGCCACCTCCCCCATCGCCGGCGCCCGCTTCGTGGACCTGACCGACCTGTACTCCCCGCGGCTGCGGGCGCTGTGCCGGGAGATCGACCCGTCGCTGGAGGAGGGCGTCTACGTCCAGCTGCCCGGCCCGCACTACGAGACTCCGGCCGAGATCGGCATGGTCCGGGCCATCGGCGGGGATCTGGTGGGCATGTCCACCACCCTGGAGGCGATCGCGGCCCGCGAGGCCGGCGCCGAGGTGCTGGGCCTGTCCCTGGTGACGAACCTGGCCGCGGGCATGACCGGCGAACCCCTCAACCACGAGGAGGTCCTGGAGGCCGGACGCGAGTCGGCGGTGCGGATGGGGACGCTGCTCGCCCAGGTGCTGGAACGCTTGTAAGGGCCGGCGACGGCCGACGCGTGGGCCCGGGCCACCGGCCCGCGCCGCACACCGGGGCGCAGGGCCACCCGGGCTTTCACTTCGCGGAGGAGACGATGGACGAGTTGCTGGCCCGGGTGGGCGCCTGGATCGACGAGGACCCGGACCCCGGGACCAGGGCCGAGCTGGAGCGGCTGCTCGCCGACGGCGCCCTGGACGACCTCGCCGAGCGCTTCTCCGGGACGCTGGAGTTCGGCACCGCCGGGCTGCGCGGCGCCCTCGGCGGCGGGCCGAAGCGGATGAACCGGGCCGTCGTCATCCGGGCCGCCGCCGGACTCGCGGCGTACCTGAACGCACGCGGCGGCGGGCTGGTCGTCATCGGCTACGACGCGCGCCACATGTCCCAGGAGTTCGCCCAGGACACCGCCGCGGTGATGGCCGGTGCGGGCCTGCGCGCCCTGATGCTGCCCCGGCCGCTGCCCACGCCCGTGCTGGCCTACGCGATCCGGCACCTGGGCGCGGCGGCCGGCGTGATGGTGACCGCCAGCCACAACCCGCCGCAGGACAACGGCTACAAGGTGTACCTCGGCGACGGCTCGCAGATCGTGCCGCCGGCCGACGCGGAGATCGCCGCCGCGATCGCGGCGGTCGGGGCGCTGGACTCGGTGCCGCGGCCGGCGTCGGGCTGGGCGGTGCTCGGCGAGGACGTGCTGGACGCCTACCTGGAGCGGGCCGCGGCCGTGGTCCGCCCGGACGGCCCCCGTGACGTGTCCGTCGTCTACACCCCGCTGCACGGCGTGGGGCTGGAGACGCTGACCGCGGCCTTCGACCGGGCCGGCTTCCCCGCTCCCGTCGTGGTGCCCGAACAGGCAGCGCCCGACCCGGACTTCCCCACCGTCGCGTTCCCCAACCCCGAGGAACCCGGCGCGATGGACCTGGCGTTCAAGGCCGCGCAGGAGGCGGGCCACCGCTCCCCCGACGTCGTGATCGCCAACGACCCCGACGCGGACCGGTGCGCGGTGGCCGTGCCGGACGCCGCCGCGCCGGGCGGCTGGCGCATGCTCACCGGGGACGAGCTGGGTGCGGTCCTCGCCGAGCACCTGGTGCGGCGAGGTGCGGCGCAGCCGGGCCGGGACGTGTTCGCGGCGAGCATCGTGTCCTCCTCGCTGCTGTCGAAGATCGCGGCCGGGGCCGGGCTCGAGTACCGGGACACCCTCACCGGCTTCAAGTGGATCGCGCGCGTGCCCGGGCTGCGCTACGGCTACGAGGAGGCCCTCGGCTACTGCGTCGACCCTGCGGGGGTCCGCGACAAGGACGGCATCACCGCGGCGCTTCTGGTGGCCGAGCTGGTGGCGGAACTGCGTGCGCAGGGGCGCGGGTTGACGGATGTCCTGGACGAACTGGCCGTCGCGCACGGCCTGCACGCGACCGGGCAGCTCTCGGTGCGGGTCGCCGACCTGTCCCTCATCGCGAACGCGATGGCGCGGCTGCGGGCCGA
>Ga0123353_10013066_pt1 | contig 11867 bp, 10 predicted proteins | sample TergutLab28metaG_3_FD_92763 | JGI IMG/M metagenome (GOLD analysis project Ga0123353, IMG submission 92763) | Labiotermes labralis P3 segment gut microbial communities from Petit-Saut dam, French Guiana - Lab288 P3 | ecosystem: Host-associated > Arthropoda: Insects > Digestive system > Gut ... | reverse complement strand
CTCCGTTTTTTTCTCTTCAAAATGCAATTTGTTTCATAATTCTAACGTATTTGGTTCCTGTATTATTCACATTTTATATACAGGGTGTGCTAAAATTTAAAAAAATAATTCCGGCGCCAAAAGGTTAATTATCAAGATTTTCCTTTAATAGTTTACATCCACTTCGCTTTTCAAAGTTTCTCCGTCTTCGCTACAGCTCTGAATATCAGAACATCCGTTTATTGCATCTCACCTTACCAATTGACTTGACTCCACACACCTACTTCCGAAGTCTGTGGGTTACATTTTAATAATATCCTCCATCTGCAACTCTGTGTCCAAGTGCGTCACCCCTTGTCTGAAACATGCTGTGGATCTTATCATTCTCAATCATGCTATCTGATTAATCACCGCAATTAAAAAAATTCAAATATTTTTACCATCTTCTTTTTTCCTTCAATGAATTATTAATTTTGAAGTCTAAACATACAGAAAGTGGAAATGGCCCCTTAATAATTAGACGGCAATTCATTCTATACAAATCTGCAAGTATATGGAGTAAGTCGAAGCCGTTTGTCAACTGGCGCCATATCTTAGACCCTGCGTTTATCTATGTTGAAGCCACCTAGCGATTGAAAGAGTCTGTGCTTCCCGGTACCTGACAGTACCATAATGCCCAATAAGACCTGTAAAATGGTATTTTTGTTACGTAAGTATCTACAAGTAAATGTTGAGATCGGTGAAATCTCTTTAAAATTCTCTGCTTCCCGAAATTCGCATTTAATTATCTGATTCTTTTGATGCGTTGGTATTCGTATGAGAAGTTAAGGTATTCAGAGCTTTAAGACACGTGAAAATGTGTAAGCTACAGAGAGTATCTACTGCTGTAGTTAAAGTTTTGTAACTGTAAGAGAAAATGTTCAAACCTTCCGTTTGATCTCTTAATTTCGAAGTAAACTGTACGTTTGTTTCCAAGAGGCAGAGCGAGAGTGGCCAAGTCTAGCTGAATTGCGGCATAATGGAATAGCACAAGAGATAGGCAAGGCGAATAGCAGAAAACAGAGAAGGAGATAAATGTTCGAGAATGTGTAAGAGGCTTCCTGTTGAATTTTCAAGGGGCATGATATTGGCGTTGTTAGAACCGCAGAATTGCAAGGTTCACCGTGTCTCAGCAACATTCCAGCCAGTCATTATAAGCAATGATTGATTACCACAATTTGAATTCCGATCTTCTCCTTTGATTAACTGAGCATTAAGACAGTCAACAGGAGTGAAATTCCAGCCCCTCTCACACCAAATCGTATAGCTGATGTTGAATTGTTTCTTGCAGTTTCTGGATAGACTGTGGTTCAAGATGAGCCTTTCCATGTTTGCAGCAGTATGTGTCAAGCCTTGATTGGTCAGGATGTTGTGGTTTGCTGCGAATGTATTATTACTCGTACATTTTATGCAAGGATGAACACACAATCTAGCTTTTCTGGAGTACCAAATGGAGATAAGCTTCTGTCCTAATTAACCTTATATTAATCTATCACCCCTTCTTCCTGCTTCAGATGTCACATATTTGGTACAGTAATTACCCAAAATGGAATATGTAATTACATATGACTAAGTCTTAAACATGTGAATGTATACAGACTACCAATGAGGAGCACACATGCGTAGTGAAAATGGTGTATGGAATGTGGCTCAGTATGCTGAAGGATTTGAGAGGCATTTCAGGAAACCGCATGTTTGTGTTCAGTTTCTCAAACCGCGACGTAGGCAAATACAAGTTTCTGCTCAAATAAGTGCGGAGCAGGATGTGAATGCTCAGTCGATCTTTCAGTGTATCATAGAACTCTTCATACTTGGGCTTCGTAAGATAGGAATGTCTGCCGATATTGTCGATACGTTAGATACAACCCAGGCATTACCTCTGTATTGATCAGGTAGAGATACTGACTGGACGTAGCAGTCATTTTTTGGAAGCTGCTAGGTACTCAGCTAGTGTAGAAATTTCTCGAATGAACCCGAATTTTCATTGACGTGTTCAAAAGATGCCGATGTTGGTGTGTCTCGAGCTATACGATTCCATTCCACGTCCTCTCATCTTCGTTCTTTATATATCTGCTACAAATTATTCTCCAATTTACGCCAAGATCTTTGAAGAGAATTTTTCTCTTTAGATTTTCAACCAAAATCATATAAACCTCTCTCTCCTTAACATGCCTGCAACATTCCCTGCTCATCCAAGTATCCAAACTAGATCACCCTCGTAATATACGTTGAGTACACATCATGAAGTTTCTCATTATGCAATTTTCTATGGTATTTTCTTAGTCTCTTCTTACTAAATTTAATTGAATTCCTTGGCAGCCTATGTTTGAACATTCTGAGTCTGTGTCATTCCCTCAATATGTGAGTTAAAGTGTCCGATCTATATAAAAGTGACAAAACTATCCTTTGTCTGTACTAATATTTATGTTTTTTGATCAATGTAAAGTGTCTGGATGCAGTTTTAAGCATCATGATAACAACAGGACCTGTAATATTACTGTATCATAGGGTCAGCCTTGTTCTTAAAATATGAATGTTCCCAAGAAATACGAGCAACGTCTGTGCGTGCTTTTTAGATATTACGTGATATGTGTTCTTGAAAGGTGTCATAAAATGAACGAATGAAAGAAATGAGAACTTCCTATATACAATAAAACGAAGTAAGGCTGTATGGACTGGTCACATAATGCGTAGGAACTGTCTTCTAAAACACGTTATTGAAGAAATTATATAAGTGACACGAGGACAAGATAGAAGACGTAAGCAGCTACTGGATGACCTTAAGTAAACAAGAAGATACTGCAGACTAAAGGGAAAGCACTAGATCGCAATCCGTGAAGAGCTCACTTTGAAGTCCTTATGGACCTGTTGTGAGACAAACTGCGTGATGTGGTGATGGTGGAAGATAATAATAATAATAATACTTGCCTTGATCATCTGGAGTAGTGTTTGACTTGTATATTCGTAAGTGTAAAATGTAGTATGTATAGACTGTAGTGGCGCCGGGCCACCTAGGCCTCAAGCTGGACAGCCGACCATTCGGCAAGAGTTTCTTCTCTTCTCCAAACTTGCAGACGGGCTGTGGAACCCACACAGCCTCCATTTCAAAGGGTACCGGGAACTCTTTCCCTGGCAGTAAAGCGGCCGGGATGTGAAGCTGACACCACCAAGAATGAATGGAACTATACTCCATCCTTCGTGTGCTTTCTTGCACTGAGACAACTTCTGTTTGAACCCTGTAATCAGCACAAATATCCAGCAATTTCTAACGAAGATACTAAGTTGTTGACGTGAGGGCTGTGAATTTTGAGGTCCGGCGTGAAGATACTGACGTCTCCTAATTACATGCAATGAGGCAGACGTTTCTTTCGAAACGTCTGTGTCTATAAACCTGCATGGTTTCAAAACTCAGAAAGCTATAAATTTACTTAGCTGCTGTACGTTACAAATTATTGCAACATTATTTGAGTAACGTTTGATAGCCGTAAAATTAAGCCACTGGGGTTAGATTACTTTAACCTTAAATTTAACTCCACTTCGCATTACGACATGGGAAGTTTCAGGCTTCAGAGGGATAAATACAATTGGTTACACTGTAATGAGCACTGCAGTATTGTTTGCGTTGATCTTAGCGATTTTGTTTCTTTCATCATCGATGTCATGGCGCCAGCAATTTTCGTAGATGGTTGTAAGCGTGTCTGAAGACATCTACTGCTCCATATTCAAGATAAGTGTAAAATGAAGGCAGAGTGTCCCTCGGAAACATTGGTAATCACCTACCAGGGTGCACACTGGTGCATAAGACCACAATCTGAACTGTATGCTGCGAGAAAACTTCAAATGTGAGGGTTCTTATTTCTGTGTGGAAGGTGGCCGATAAAATTAATCTACAGTCGCAGTGAAAAGCTTCAGTTTGTAACAGGAACTGCTCTGCGCATCGCTAAAAGCAATTAACCCAACACTTGGTGATAATGTGTGTGTGTGTGTGTCCGACAGGCCAGCAATTGATGTGATCGATGTATAGATCCGTTACAGGGGTGCACAACTGCTTTTGAGAATTAATTCGGCATTCACTCAATCTGATGTCAATTCGTGAGGTTTTATTTTGAGCGTGACTCAATGTACCGACATATTCTCATGCGTAGTCCTTATTGAATAAAATGTACGAAGAATTTCATCTTATTTTGGAAGGTAATAATTGTTTACAATATCCTTAATAGGTCGTATCTTGATTTTGAACATGAAGATAACAAAGTATCTTCGGAACGTAGGGAACAGCCTATGTCTGCATGATGACTTCACCGCAAGACATGCTTAATATTGGTGCTTAATCACCCTTATGGCCTTGAATATTCTAAGAATACTGACCTAATTAGAATTAACATGCTCTCCTCCTACCAAATTGTCCCTCTTATCTGAGGAGTGTAAATATTCATCAGTTGATATTGCGTGTGGAAATAAACACAAAATACCGTGAATTGTATGAAGATGTGAGGTTTCCTGTAACGTAACACCATATATTTGGTCGATGGTAACATCATTTCGCGGTTACCTGCTGCCTGCATCTCTAGACTACAAAAGATTTCACTCTCGTAGCCTGAAGACTGAAAAAGCGAGTTCGATCGATCTACGAATCTGCAAGGCTTCAAATCTCGGGACAACGTAATCTGGATATTCAACGCCGAGAGAAAACTCAAATATCCCGTAGGAGTATTGTAATTTGGAGGCTCCGTCGAAGATACGGTGTGTGTCTTAGTCATGCCTGTGGGGTAAAGGCTTGATAGTTGCACGGTAAAGAGTGGAGCTGTGAAGTGTTGATCTGACAGTACATTTAGCAGACGAATCTCGTTAGGAGGAATGTCTGCCTTGCATATTTACGTTGGTGATGGTTTTGGTGGTTGTGCAGTAGTAGTAGTAGTAATAGTAGTAGTAGTAGTAGTAGTAGTAGTAGTAACAGCAGCATTAGCAATTTTAGCAGTAGTGGTGGTGGTGCTGGTGGTGATGGTGGTGGCGGTCTGTTAACATACCAGGATGTTTTCAATTTATTCAGAGACGCTAGGCAGAGGTGGAGCCATTCTGACCTCTTGCGACATCTGTGGTGGGTAAATGGTAACAGATGTTTGTATTGCCTTATCTATTATTTGCAAGAGGCCAGATTTAAGAACACGGTTTACAGACTATTTGAATATCCTTCGCCGAAACGTGAATGGAAAATTATGCGTTCCTATGTTAAATAATTTGTACCCTGAACTATGTTTATCAGAATTTACCGTACATAAATATGGTACAATCAAAGGACGATAATTTAAGTAATACTTTCAAACATGTCGTTTTTTTTAAACTGGCGTCCATTTGTTATGTTATGATGATATAAAATAAATATTTAATTCCATTTGCGCCGCGTGATTTCAGGCTTGCGCTGCGATGTACATGACATCTGCGCTCTTTTGGGATTTTAAGCAGCGTGTAATGGTATTTCCGTGTCGACGTTTCGGTCAACCTGTCGGCCCCTTCTTAATGGGTCAATCTTGGCTTATGAAGATGGGATCGATTACCCTTAAAGATGGCCGATATGTTGTCACGAAACGTCGGCATGTAACTGCCATTCTGTGCTGCGTAAAGTCCCAACAGAACAGAGATTTCTTTTGCGTCGTTCTGAAAGCGACATACAGGCTAATATTTTTTTAAATACGGAATATTGGTAATCTGTTTTTTTCATTGGTAGGGTATTGTGGCAGCATGCTGCCACAATACACTACTAGTACAACGAAGTTAATTTATGACTGGTTTTAATGTGGCTTTTAATGTGACTTTAGCAAGGCAAAGAAACACAGCTCCCTGATGATGGTCTTAGGACCGAAACATGTCGGAGCAGTTTTAGTGTTTAATGTGTAAATTTTATATAAGTGCATTAATTGGTATAACAATTGAGTGATTGGTAATCTGATTTAGTTCCCAGGTAGTACTGGACATTTGTTCATAACTGGTAATATTTCTTAATGTTAAGTGATTTTTTATAGAAATCTGGCAAACAAAACGAATCTGCCTTCATCCCTGAAAGAGACCTGAGACCTGGCGTTAGATCAAATCTTTAAATGTCGCTGGAAGCTGTGGGCGAGTCTTGTAATCACTAAGGACGGTTATGAATGCATTAAAATGAACAGGCTGTGTTCTGGAGGTGAAAAGACTCACTTATTTGAGGGAGGTCGTGATTATGAGATCCCAATATGAGACCCATACAGACCGCACAGTTGCCGGCCTTGTGTTTACCTATCTTCTTTAGATGAAGTAGCGAGTTGCGTTAGGTTCTGTGTCGTTACTGCCGTAGCGTAACCACTATTTGTTACTCTCAAAGCGTGTGCGCATCCATTTACCCACTTTTCTTCCTATAGTTTTCTCTATCGAACCGCTCAGATAACAGCAATAAACATATGTACCAACCTCTGTGCACTGTATGGAATCCTGGTTCTTCACATGCTGCCATTCTCGGTGCACTGTACGGATGTTAATGCATTATGTATTATAAAATCAAAAACGCTTCGACCTGGGCAGTAGATGGAATTCAACCGCTGTGTCGCTGAAGGGTAAACACTAGGATCTCCGAATTGTTCTGTGTTTTGCATGAGTGTTAGAATCGGCAACTATTGTTTCGTTAAACGATATTAAATGTTTGCTGTTTGTAATGTAAATGTAGTGTGTTCACTCTGAGGTAGGAACTGAATTCTTATTTAGATGAAATTTGTTCTCCAAACTGTTAAAGTGATTCTTTGCCTTGGGATCAAATATTATCGTTTATACAGAAAGTGTTATGGTAAATTATTGTTTCTTTACGAAACACAGACTTTGATTGAACAAAGGAGTCCTTTGTAACAGCATCATCGCTTCAGAACAGGAGCTTCTACTCTTCCTTGCTCACAGTTAGGAAGGTACGAATGTGCGTTGCTAGGAGGGCTGAATAGAGAGCTCCAGACGAATCCTTCACACAAGGGTTACAAATTTACAGTACTTTTACAAATATCATTCTTTCTTATGTTTATTGGACCGTGCATCATCTTGATAGTTGAATAAAGAGAGACCAACTTGATGTCACTTGCTTTATTATTTCATTATTTACTGCTCAACATGTTTCAGATGTTGATACATCCATCCTCAGGAGCTTGCGACTTATTTGTTGAGTTATTTCATGGGTTGTATTGTTCTGGTTCGATGTGTGTTGGTGTTACGTTGTGGTTTGCATGGGGTGGTGTGGTATCCTTATGCAGGCTGAAGCAGTGCTTCAGCCTGCATAAAGATACCACACCATGTTGAGCAGTAAATAATGAAATAATAAAGCAAGTGACATCAAGTTGGTCTCTCTTTATTCAACTGTCATTCTTTCTATTGCATTACAAATTCCTATTGCTTTTAACTTTGTTTTATTCTTCCGTTTCTTCTTGTCTCTTGTCTTTTACAGCAGTGTCTGTAAAACAGGTGGGCCGCTTTTAACTATTGTGACTGTGCAGGTAGATAGAATGGAGCCTGAATTCAGGATAGTCGTTATGTCCATTAACAAGTGGTGTAATAACAGAAGGTGTGTGACTGTAAAAGGATATTTATTGCAAAAATATAGGCTGTGCTTTTATTGTTGTGTGAAAGCCGTATACTATAAAATGACCGTTGGGACTGGCGAGCTGGAGAGGTTGAGCGGGCCATACATAAGATGAGAGATCTAATCTTTTTCGGTTCCATAATAGTTGCGAGTCCCCCCACCTTCTGTATATTTACCACTCCTTTCCATGTGTTTTCTCACGTGGTCCATTACTTATTTTCTCGGTCTACCTATCGGATGTCTTCCAAAGTCCTTTGTTTTTCTGTATCGTTTTAGGCATTCTCACTGAATAGTTGTATATGTGAGGCGTGATGTCTTAAACAAAAGTTTATTTCCGCTACAAATCATAAGGACATGTACGGGGAGTTGAGGTATAGCTCCATTCACTCTTGACCACTTCTCTAGATGGTAGTTGGTTGTCAGCCTCACTCTTTTGCCGCTTTAACCCGAGGGAAGGAGATCCCCGTATCCATGGAAAAGAAGGCTTTCTTTGGGTTCAAAGAAAGAGAAAAATATCCTGCACCTAAGAAGATTTGAACCCTCGATTGTCCAGACCGGATCCTGATCTTTTTTCGTCGTGTAGACTAGTAAATGCATACCGCATTTTTCGAGGAAACTGCTTCGTTCATCATCGGGATAAATGTGTTGATTACTGTTGCCTGCCAGCGGAGGAGTCAGCTTTATCTAAAACATCCGTACACATGTAACAGACTGCACGGCTCTAAGTGCTGCAAGAGTGTTACGCTGCATTCCCATATCTGGCGACCATGCTCATATGTGCTTGCTTCAAATTGATTGACACGTTTTGCTTGCTGTGACGGGCGGTGCAACAGGTAATGTGTGATGCTGAGGTCTCGAGAGGCGAAGAGATGTGTTGATGGACGGAGGAGGGAAGAGTGGAGGAAGAGGCGCGCCACGAATTGAACCAATACTGGACTCTGTTCGAGCGTCTTTGTCACGTCTCTTTTGTACAGAAGTCTTTTGCTGTATGCCGTCGGAGACACGTACAGTTGAAGAACTGATTGTTACGGAACTCTTGTACGAATGAACTCTATTTGGTGGAACTACGTCTTCATAAGACTCTTCACTTGGTGATCTACTAGCACAATGTTAGCTGTTTGTCTAACAGAGATGGCTTATGACTTCCTGTGCATCTGTGTGTGTGTGCCTGTATGTATATGTTAACAGAAGAGGCATGAGATGGCTTCTAGACCGTGCCATTGTTCAGGGCATTAGTTGATTGCTTCTGACGTAGAATATTCTGTCAGTTTCAAGGGTGATATGTGTGGGATTTGTAGTGTAAAAAATGGCGCTGAGACATGTTTATGTCTAACCGCGCTGGATTTCTCTTGTAATTTATCATTCCAAAAATATTTCTTGTTCGTTTGTGTACTCTGAATCCAAAACAAGTGATGCGACATACTTTGTTCAGTGGAAGTCAGATCTCTGTCAAACCGAAGGCTCAAGTCTTCTTGGGCGTGACACTCTTTCGTTGGACAAACAGTTGCTGAAGTTTCAAAGGACCTATTTCCTTCGTATTCGGGGTCAAGGAGCTCAAAAAGAATGAATTTCGACTACTTGCTTCTGATAATGAAGACATGACGGTCCCTCGAAACAGCGGAAAATTCTCGTCCGATGAGGTACGCAGTACGTAGTAACACAACCCACACGACATGCATTTTCAGCATCTCCGCATTTAGGATCTCTGATTTATCTTGGTAAAGCTGTGCGCCTCATGCCTGCACGTGAGTAGTGGAATACAGCTCTGTGCAACCTTTACTTCGTCACCAGCTGGACAGGAAAGGTCATCTCATTTCGGTCGATTTACGCCCGGTAGAGTAGCCCCCGGTACCGCCTCGAACTCTGTAACCAGCCGTGTTCGCTGCTGATATGCAGAATTCACGCACCAGACAGATTACCCTCGCTCGTTGCTGAAGTACCCTCCAGTGCGTGGGCAGCTACTGTCAGCCCCTCTGTCTAAACTATGTCACGAGTATTCATTATACGCCTTTGAAATATGAACGAGCTTACTGCTCGGACTTCAAAACCGAATAACGCTGCATTTCAACGGCTGTTGCTATAACCTCCCCCCCCCCCTTTCCACAGTAATAAAACATTCCAGCGGAGAAGAGTTACTCTTCTTGCGAAAAAATTAACATTTTTTAAATCACAAAGTTCATGGTTGTTGAAAGGAAATTACAATATTGCAGTTTATCGCGAGCGAGATAAATTAAGCTGATACGAGATATTCGTTTAAAATTCATTTTGCTGTTACCCTACCATCTACGCTTAGGTCTTGCAAATGGTCTGCTTCTTTCGTGTTTCCTGACTAAAATTTTGTATACATCTCAGCCTCGTCCATGCATTTTTCATTTCACAAACACTTTACCGCATTTAAATGTATATTTATCACCTTTCTGTTCTCACTGCTCCCTCTTGGCACACGGTATTTTCCATTGCTCTCTTTTTCTTAATTAAATACCTAAATTTGCCGTATTTTCTTAGTGTTTCGTACCTATACAAATCAAATAGACATTCAAACCTGTTATCTGTTTTTTTTTTCGAGGTAAGGTAACGTTGAAGGTAAAGGTCGTCCCGTAGCATGCCAGGACTGGCACTGAGAGGGAATACATATATAGGTCTACTCACTCTTAACCTCGACACTAGATGGCAGTGAGTGGTGAACGTCACTCCCAGGCGGCTTAAATCGCGGGAAATACCCTGTTGCGGACCGAACGGGAGGCTGGCTGCGCCCCACAGCCGATCTGGACGTCTTGCAGAAAATTCCTTTGTCTCTGTGGAGGTTCGTACCCTTCAGCTCGTAGCCTGTCACTATACCGATGACGTAATCTGAATCCTGTTGAATCCATTTTATCATGAACGAAATTACTCTTAATTATTGCCTGCTGAATTTTTTATTTTACCGCAGTTCCGAAGAACTCTGATGATTTTGTCTCGTATTCTGGTTACGATATGCATGCACTACGGAATGAAAGAGTGCAATACCGTCGGAGAATGCTTGCCACGCTTCGCTTCAAAATATTTTGCATTCCAATTTGCTGTCTGAAAATATAAACCTTAAGGTATACGAAACGGTAATTTTACCGGTTTTGTGTGTGTGTGTGTGTGTGTGTGTGTGTGTGCGAAATTTGGTCTCACATCAGCGGAGGAAGGAAGCTGAGTGTCCGAAAACGGGGTGCTATGGACCTAAGATAAAGGAAGTTACAGGAGGGTGGAAAAAGTTTGTGTAATTAGGAGTTTAATCCTTACCACCATCCTGGGCCATTGTCACGTAATCTGGAAACCTTAACTTCCTAGAACCCTCTGGGCACCTGGGGCCTGTAATAGGACTGATTTTTAGGCGTTTAATGATTTGTAATCCCCACAAAATAATTTTAGATCGTCAAATTAGTATGGTTGGATAAGCGGGACATGTGACATGTAAAGCATAGAAGATAAATGAATACAGAATTTTGGTTGGGAAAACAAAGGAAGGGTACCGCTTGGGAGACGTTCCACAGACTTTTGCATTTTGAAAGGTACTTGTACACTCGCTCACTGAGTATAATGAGTGCAGAAGAGGAAGTTACTCTTTCTACTTAATTTCAGTCCTGCCGATTTTCTTGGGCCTTCTTAATCCATCCAGTACAAATCCTCCTCTTTGTCCGGGGGAGGTGGTGAGGGTTGAGAGGGCGTTCTAAATATTTTATGAAGCATTTAGGACCCTGTGGAAGGGAATCAGTCTGTTGCAGACACTTACCGTCCGCTTAGGGTTGCTCGTGATCCTAACGCTGCAGAACACCGTTCTAGCTTTCCCATTACATCAGCCCCTACGTCGTGATAGCGCCCACAGACAGTACCAACGCAGAGCAACACGGAAACAGGAACAGCGCACATGTAGGTCTGTGATCTGAGCAGAATTCGAACCCAGAAATGTAGTATTTCAAACGTGGAAAACTGGACACAAACCGAGCTGCTACCGGCTTATGCCGTGTGTATTGTTGTAGTTATCTTATGTGTATTTGTTGTACTGTGTGTGCATTGTTTTTTTTTTTTACTTTAGATGCCGGACTGCTGGCTAGAAGTCAGTACTCGGAAGGTCCTGCGACCGGCCATCTAGACACAGGTTTTTCTTGGTTTCCCTGTGTCTATAAGCAGATGCTGAGATGGTTCTCAAGATTCCAAGTTGCCACTACATGCTTCTCATATAGCCTTCCCGACTTAAATCTAGTAGTAACCAATTTCATGTTTTGTTTACATG